>P_1C_Sed_2_UnCtyDRAFT_1000249_pt1 | contig 17119 bp, 17 predicted proteins | sample Pon1CUnioCityCA_4_FD_10229 | JGI IMG/M metagenome (IMG submission 10229) | reverse complement strand
GCACAGTTGGGACCGCCAACAATGCAGGTTCCTATTTTGTATGCACTAACGTATCCGGAGCGTACAACGCTTGATGCTCCGCGATTGGATTGGCAGTCGGCCTTTGATTTGACGTTTGAGCCAGTTGATTATGAGCGATTTCCCTGTTTGCGTTTAGCTAATGAAGCAATCAAGGAAGGAGGATTGGCCCCGGCTATATTGAATGCCGCCAATGAGATAGCGGTAGAGCGATTTCTAAATAAAGAAATTACGTATATTGACATCCCAAAAGTAATTGAATCGTGTTTGGATCAATTAAATAAATCTGGACCAGTTACGTTAGAATCATTGAAAAGAATAGATCAACGGGCCAGAGAATTGGCATTAACTATATAAGAATTATCTTGTTTCATGGAGTGGATTGTAAGTTTATTATCAACGCTGGGAATTTTTGCCGCAGCCCTTTTAATTTTGGTATTCTTTCATGAGTTGGGGCACTTTTTAGCGGCTAAATTATTTGGAATGCGTGTAGAGCGCTTCTCGCTTGGATTTCCTCCTCGTATTTGGGGCTTTCAAAAAGGAGAAACGGATTACTGTATTGGAGCTACTCCATTGGGTGGTTATGTAAAAATTTCGGGCATGATCGATGAAAGTATGGACGACGATTACCTGGACGAAGAGCCTAAGCCTTGGGAATACCGTAGTAAACCGGTGTGGCAACGTATCATTGTGATTACGGCAGGAGTCATTTTTAACATGATTCTGGCCGTTGCTATTTATGCAGGATTGGCGTTTTCGAATGGAGAAACAAAGGTTAAGCTCGATAGCGTAGATAGTATTTACGTCGCAGAAAACTCTCTGGCAGCTCAAGTAGGATTTCAGTCGGGGGACAAACTGGTAGGAGTAAATGGGGAAGAGGTCCCTTATTTTCAGGATCTGTTTTCTCCAAATAAAATGATGGCTTCTTCGCTAAGTTACATGGTCATGAGAGATGGACGGCAAGTTACTGTTCCTGTGGCTGATAGTCTGCTTGATGAGATAGGGCAACAGGGTTTAGTATCCCTAAATAATGCAATGCCTAGTGTGCCTATAACCCGCGTGGTTTCGGGAGAGCCAGCCGATCGTGCCGGTATTCAACAAGGGGATCTTATTACCGCAATTAATGGTGAGAAAGTAGGGTATTTACAGGAACTGATTTCACGAATTACAAGCTCTACGGATAGTATAACAGTAACTGTCAATCGTGATGGCGCTACTCATGAATATACGTTGATGCCCAACGAAAATAATAAGTTGGGAATTGGATTTAATCCGGAACCTGAGGAGTATTTTGCTATTGAGCGTTTTCAATATGGGCTTTTTGAGTCAATGGATTTTGGGCTGCAGCGAACGAATGAAACAGTTTCGGGGATTATTGGAGGTTTCAGTAAGATGTTTTCAGGTGATATTTCGGTTCGGGATAATTTGGGGGGACCTGTAGCTATTGCCAATGTCACCAAACAGGCAACGGATGCCGGTGGCTTTGTCGGTTTTTGGAATATTACGGCCTTTTTGAGTATTACACTGGCAATTATGAATATATTACCTATTCCAGTGCTTGACGGAGGGCACTTAATGTTTTTAATCTACGAAGGAATTACCAGGCGCGAGCCATCGCCCAAAGTACGTATGGCACTCCAGCAGATTGGGTTTCTGCTTATCATAGCCCTCTTTATTTTTGTTACCTTCAATGATATTCTGCGACAGTTCGGCTAACTAAATACTACTATATATGTTTGCACGCGAGGGATATACAACTATATTCGTAACCCTTATCTTTGCACTTATTGTAAGTGGAATTGCTCGATACATTGAGCCTCATTGGACAGCCTATCTGTTATATACGGCTATGGCCTTGCTGGTAGCTTTTATTCTGTACTTTTTTCGTGATCCCGATCGGGAGATTACTGTAGGCGAAAACGTCGTACTTTCACCGGCAGATGGAAAAATTGTACAAATTAAAGAGGTTGAAGAGGAGAGATATATCAAAGGTCCTGCAACCCAGATTAGTATTTTTCTTTCTCCTCTTGACGTACATGTGAATCGGATTCCGGTAACGGGGACCCTGGAATATCTTGAATATGAGCCTGGGATTTTTCTTGCAGCCTATGATCATCGGGCTTCGGAGTTAAATGAGCGTGCTGATTTTGGAGTAAAGCATCCGTCAGGGGCAAAAATATTTTTTAGACAAATTACCGGGCTTCTTGCACGTAGAATTGTTTATCATATCGAAAAAGGGGATAAGCTCGAGGTCGGAAATAAATTTGGAATGATGAAGTTTGGTTCCAGAATGGATATACTTGTTCCGCCGGAAGTCGAGGTGAATGTCTCGGAAGGCGAAAAAGCCGTAGCCGGAAAGACAATTTTAGCTACTATCACCCCATAAGATGAAATACCCCATACAAAAGTGGAAACGATTTCGTCGTCGTAGAAAGCGTAAAAAAAGAAATAATGGTCGTTCAAGGAAGCAGATTCCCCGCACAGTAATACCCAGCTTTTTTACGCTAATGAATTTATTTTGCGGGTTTTTGGCTATTATCAGCATTGCTGAAGGACGCTTATTTTTTGGAGCCTGGCTGATTGTTTTTGCAGGTTTATTTGATGCTCTTGACGGATTTATGGCACGTCTTTCTAATGCCACAAGTCAATTTGGTATTGAGTTAGATTCTATCAGTGATGTAGTCTCATTCGGTGTGGCCCCGGGCTTTTTATTGTATTCATTTGGGCTTGCAGAACTTCCTTTTGTAGGAATTATTCTTAGTGCCTTGCCGCCACTCTGCGGTGCGGTACGCCTGGCTCGTTATAATGTTGATGTTCAGGAAACGCAGGAAGATTTTTTTAAAGGACTTCCCATACCAGGACAGGCGATTATGATTGCTGCATTTTACCTCACTTTTTACAATCAGCTTGAGCTGTTTGAAAGCTTTGAGTATGGAATTAATGCCATTTTAATTCCATTGATAGTTCTGCTCTCATTTTTGATGGTCAGTACTATTCCCTTTGATAAAATGCCAAGCTTTGATAAGCAGTCAGTACGAAAACATAAAGTAAAGCTTTCTTTTTTTATTGTATACGGGATTCTAATTCTACTCTTTCAAGAAGTAGGATTAATGATTGTATTTTCAATCTTTATCCTGAAGGGAATTTTAGTAGGGGCCTATATTTTTTGGAAAGAGGCTTTTGGCGATGGTCAATTCTTTGAGGAAGAAGTAAATTAATTTAATTATCCATTTTAAAATTGATATTGCAGCCCCAGCGAATGTACGGTTCCAAATCCCGTCTCAAAAGGTATAATAGCATAGTTCGCTGATATTTTTTCAATATCCAGCCCTAGTCCTAGGCTCCAGGGACGAACGGTATCCCCGGTTTTGTAGCCCGTTCTCAAAGCGATAATATTTGCAACCGATATTTCGACTGCAATATTAGTATAGAGAGGATGGGAGCTGTTTCCCTGAGTGGTATTGGGAGAATCCCGTAGCGGGTAGACGAGATCGTTTTTTAAAGCTATTGATATTGGCAAACTTTTGTTCTGAGGTGGAGTAAAGGAAAATAGCTTGACACTAAACCCAGCCCTGAAGGTAGTAGGAAGTTCGGTGGATTTATTCCTGAGTTCAGTCATTTTTCCAAGATTTAGTAGAGTGGCACCCAGCCGAAGACGACCGTTCCAAAACTCCCCCGCAGTACCCAAATTAGCTGCATATCCCGATGCATTATAAATGTAATATTCTTCGCGTAAATATTGCACCGCAACCCCTAAGGCCAACGGTCCTAGTTGGTATGCATAGCCTCCGATTAGCGAAAGTGTACTTATATTAAACGACCCTTCAGAGGGTCCCGGGGTATTGCCTCTGAGCGCAATGTTATCAGTCTTAGAGTTGAGTAAACCAAACGCAAGGGCCCGGTTTTTTTTACGAAGATTAACGCTGGCATGGGTATGGTTGAGATCGCCAATCCACAGGGTATAGTCAGCATTGAGCATTGAACTGTTTTGCATGGCTAAGTTTGCAGGATTGGAGTACAAGCTGGAAGCTCCCAAGAGTTCTGCAGTGACGGCCTCATTTAATCCAATGGCTTGTGTGCCCGGACCAATGGTTAAGATATCGAGACCCGAATCCTGGGCAGTAGCCGAAATACTCAGAAAAAAGAATGCAAAAAAACTAAAAATGTTTATAGAATTAGGAATCATGGTCTGACTTTACTTCCAATGTGGTTCTTGATCTTGTAATTATTCGTTTATTCGGCAAGTGCTATTTCCGGAGGAAAGAAAAGTATCCTTATGTTGGGATTATAAGTATGATAGCTACCTAATTAGCACTCAAATATAGTTGTTATTATTTCGAAATAAACTTTTTGATTTTCGGGTTGACGGATACTATCTTCAGCGTTATGAAAAAATTAGCTGATAAAAATACCAATTGGTGGTGGCCTGTGAAGCAACATACACAGGCAGTGGCATTTTTATGAGTTAGNTTAACGTAAAGAATTTTAGAGAGCCCACTGCAGGAAACTGGAGTGGGCTTTTTTGTTTTCAGATAGTATTGAAATTTTGTGTAACCCTGAATCATTGTACTAGCTTGTTTCAGGATTTTAAATGATATGTAATGGATTTAGAAAAATTTAAACAATTAGCAAAAGATTACACGGCCGTGCCGGTTTATCGGCGGCTAATGGCCGATGTACTTACGCCGGTTTCACTCTTTTTATCACTTCGCAAAGATGCAGAGTATCCATTCCTTTTAGAATCTGTTGAGGGTGGGGAGCAAGTTGCACGATATTCCTTTTTAGGACGCAATCCCTATCAGGTTCTGAAATATAATGGGAAAGAGGTGAGCTTACGGCGAGATGACAGTACTGAAAATCTTGACAAACCCTATTTTGAGGCACTTAAAGAATTAACTACTCAGCACAGTGAGCCCAAGCTTCCCGATTTGCCACGATTGACCGGGGGAGCTGTTGGGTTTTCTTCCTATGATACAGTTCGTGAGGTAGAACAGCTTGGCGATGTGCCGGAAGACGAGCTGAATATCCCGGAAGCGATCTGGGCATTTTATGATGAAGTTTATGCTTTTGACCATGTAAAGCAGCAGGTGATTATTATTAAAACAGTTTTTGTGGATGATGAAGCCGAAGAATCCATCGAAACGTTATTTGAAGAAGCACAGCAATCGCTTGATGATATGGAGGATCTTGTTTATCAGCCCGAACGCTCAACCGATTCTTTCTCCATCAATCCGAATAACCTTAGCAGCAATATTGCAAAGCCCGACTTTGAGCAGATGGTTAAAAAGGCCAAGGAGTATATTTATGAGGGCGATATCTTTCAGGTAGTGCTATCTCAAAGATTTGAAACGGATTTCGGCGGTGATCGCTTTATGTTATATCGCGCGTTGCGGATGGTAAATCCATCACCATACCTTTTCTTTTTGGATTTTGATGATTTTGGATTGGTGGGCTCATCTCCCGAGGTTTTGGTGCGTGTGCAGGATGACACTGCGCAATTGTTGCCTATTGCCGGGACACGTCCAAGGGGTAAAACACCCGAAGAAGATTTAAAACTTGAGGAAGATCTTAAAAACGACCCCAAAGAAATAGCTGAACACGTTATGCTTGTTGATTTGGGACGTAATGATCTCTCCCGTGTCTGTAAACCTACTACAGTTAAGCCTGTCCGTGAGCAGGTGATTGAACGGTATTCTCACGTCATGCACATTGTCTCGGATGTGAAGGGGAAACTGGCTAATGACAAAACAGCGGTAGATGCCCTTAAACACTGCTTTCCGGCAGGGACGGTTAGTGGCGCGCCTAAGATACGGGCAATGGAAATTATTGACGAGCTGGAACCAACCAAACGAGGACCTTATGCGGGAGCCGTCGGTTATTTTGATTTTTCGGGCAATATGGATACCTGTATTGTGATTCGAACTATGCTTGTAACCAAATCAAAAGTGTATATTCAGGCCGGTGCCGGTATTGTGGCAGATAGTGATCCTGGAAAAGAATATGTAGAAACACAGAACAAGGCTGGAGCGTTGGTGGAAGCACTAAGCGTTGCATTGTCAATAACAGATGGAAATTGAATAGCCTAAAAGTGAAAAGTGTTGCACTTAACTTGTTTCAGCATTTCAAAGAATAATGTTTGAAATGCCTAAAATGAATTTAGGGTGAAATAATAGTTTTATAAATAATTAAATCAGAAAACTGAGCACCAATGAAAACAATATTATCAGGTATACAATCGTCAGGTAAACTTCATTTAGGAAACTACTTTGGAGCACTCCGTCAGCATATACAAATGCAGGAAGAAGGCGATGCCTTTTATTTTATTGCGAATTACCACTCGTTGACGTCCATTAATGATGGCAAAGAAATATATCAGAATACTATAGATGTGGCGCTTGATTACCTGGCGCTGGGATTGGATCCCAACAAAGCTACTTTTTTTGCTCAGAGTGATGTGCCTCAGCATGCGGAGTTGGCTTGGATACTGGGAACTTTTTGTCCGGTCAGCCTGATGGAGAAAGGTGTGGCTTACAAAGATAAGGTAGCGCAGGGACTGAAACCGAACATTGGTTTGTTTACATATCCTATTCTGCAGGCAGCCGATATTCTGATGTACAATGCAGATTTAGTACCGGTGGGGCAGGATCAAAAACAAAATATTGAAATTTGTCGCGACTTAGCCGGTAAGTTTAATCACAATTATGGTGGTGATTATTTGAAACTTCCTGAGCCACATATTTTGGAATCCGTGGCGGTAGTTCCGGGAATAGATGGACAGAAAATGAGTAAATCATATGGCAATACTATTGGCATTTTTGATGAAGGTAAAGAACTTAAAAAGAAGGTGATGTCTATTCAGACTGATTCAACGCCCTTGGATGAACCCAAAGACCCCGAAAGTTGCAATGTTTTTGCTCTGATTAAGCTATTTGCTGATGAAGAAAAGCAGAATGAGATTGCACAGAAGTACCGCGATGGAGGATATGGTTATGGCCATGCCAAAAAGGAATTATTGGGCATGATTGAGGATTACTTTGCTGAGGCCCGGGCCAAGCGCAAAGAATTATCTCAGGATTTGGATACTGTTCGGGATATTCTCAGAGAAGGCGGAAAAAAAGCCCGAGAACGTGCAGAAGAAGTTATGGAACCGATCCGCGAGGTCACAGGATTGTTTAAAACCTACGATTTTACGAGTTAAACATTATGATTTTAATCATCGATAATTACGACTCCTTTACCTATAACTTGGTGCACATTGTGGCGGAGCACACGGATGATTATAAGGTGATTCGCAATGATGAGCTTACTGTGGAAGAAGTAAAAAAGCTTAATCCCGAAAAAATACTTATTTCGCCCGGCCCCGGACGTCCTGCGGATGCGGGAATTACTGAACCTGTGATTAAAGAGCTGGGACAGGAAACGCCTATTTTAGGGGTGTGTCTTGGTCACCAGGCAATTGGAGAAGTATTTGGGGGGAAAGTGATTCATGCTCCAAAATTAATGCATGGTAAGACCTCCCAGATAAAACATGATGGGAAATCAGTATTTCAAAATATACCGGATAATTTTACGGCTACGCGCTATCATTCGTTGGTGCTTGATCCTGATCAAATTCCTGATGATCTGGAAGTATCGGCTCATAGCGATGATGGGGTGATTATGGGAGTACGCCACAAAGAATGGCCTCTTGAGGGTATACAATTTCATCCGGAAAGTATTCTTACAACCAAAGGACCTGATATTGTAAAAAATTGGATTTTACAGACCAGTAACCAATTCAAAACTGCTACAAAATGATTGATTTTAAACACATTTTAGAGAAACTGGCTCAGCGTCAGGATTTAACCCCTGATGAGGCTCGATCGGCTTTGCAGGCTATATTGGAAGGAAAAGTAGAAAATGAAAAAACATCGGCCTTTTTGCTTGGGATGCGTTCGAAAGGTGAAACTATCGAAGAGCTTACCACATTCGTTAAAGTGATGCGCGAAGCAGCTGTAAGTCCTGAAGTAGATGTTGAGGGAGCTGTTGATTTGTGCGGCACCGGTGGCGATGGACTGGGAACGTTTAATATTTCTACCGCGGCTATGTTTGTGGTTGCCGGAGCGGGTGTCCCGGTATTAAAGCATGGCAACAGAAGTGTATCAAGTAAGAGTGGAAGTGCAGATGTACTGGAAGCGCTTGATATTGTAGCGACCCTGCATAAAAAACAGATCGAGCGGGTTTTTGAGGAGATAAATGCCTGTTTTATGTTTGCGCCAAACTTTCATCCGGCAATGAAACACGTAATGCCGGCCCGGCAAATTTTAGGCATCCGATCGTTCTTTAATACTATGGGACCACTGCTGAATCCCGCCGGGGTACGAAGACAGGTGGTAGGAGCTTTTGATAAGCGGACCGCAAAGCAGATAGCAATGATTCTATCAAACCTGGACTCAGAAAGAGTATTTAGTGTTCACGCCCGCGATGGATTAGATGAATTTAGTTTGAGTGCTCCCACATTTATTCATGAAATTGAGGATAATTCTTTTGTAGAGGAACGTGAATTTAATGCCTCTTCATTAGGATTTGAGCCTGTTAGCTTACAAGAATTGCAGGGCGGGGATCAGTATTACAATGCTGATATTATCCGGTCTATTCTCCAAGGTAAAGGGGAAGCGCCTCATCGCAATATCGTTTTGCTAAATGCCGCTTTTGGTATTCATGTTTCCGGGAAGACCGATTCTCTTGAAGAAGCAAAAGAGTTGGCAACTGACAGTATTGACTCGGGGGCTGGTTTAAAGGTTTTAAATAGAATGAGTGAAGCCACTAATGATATAATGGAGTCGACCTCGTAGTTATGGCAAATATCCTGAATGATATAGTTGAACAGACTAAAAGTGATCTAAAAAAGAGGAAACGTAAAGTAAGCTTCAATGATCTTGGAGATATGGAGCTTTTTGAGCAAGATCTACGCGATTTTAGTACTGCTTTACAGCTCGAAAATGATGTAGCGATTATAGCAGAAATAAAAAAGGCATCTCCCTCAAAAGGACTTATTCGTCCTGACTTTGATCCTCAAAAAATAGCGGGGCAGTACCAGGAAGGAGGTGCTTCCGCTATCTCTGTATTGACTGATGAACCGGCATTCAAAGGGAGCCTTAATTATTTAAAAATAGCTTCAAAAGAAGTTTCTATCCCACTGTTGCGCAAAGACTTTATCGTTGATCCTTATCAGGTTAAGGAGGCCAAGGCTTATGGAGCTGATGCCGTGTTGTTAATTGCCACTATTACGGAGGGAAGCCAACTTGATGAACTTTTGCATGCTACAAAAGAGTTTGGGTTACAAGCACTGGTAGAATGTTATTCGGAAGACGATATCGAATACGTTAACTTAGAGCATGTTGATATTTTGGGTGTAAATAATCGTGATTTGCGATCATTTGAAGTTGACTTGCATCGCGGTATTGAGTTACTGCATATGGCTCCAGATGATACTGTGTTGGTTTCCGAAAGTGGTCTCGGAAAGCCTGAAGATTTAAAATTGCTTTACGATGAGGGAATTAACGCCGCGTTGATCGGGGAGCATTTTATGCGTCAGCCAGATCCCGGCGAAGGCGTTAAGGAAATGAAATCTAAATTAAAGAACTTAATTTCCAAAGAAGACGGAGAGTAAATGTTTGCAGATCCGGAAGAACGAACTAAAGTAAAAATTTGTGGAATCACGACGCTGGAAGATGCCCGCTTTGTTTCTGGTGCTCTGGCACATTATTTGGGCTTTGTTTTTTATGAGGATAGTCCACGTCATGTTACGCCTGCAAAGGCGGGGGCAATAATCAACTGGCTGCACGGGCCTAATTGTGTAGGAGTTTTCGTAAATCAACCGCTTGATGATGTTAATATGATAGCACGTCAGACGGGTATTGATTTTGTACAGTTGCACGGCAATGAAAATCCAGATTACTGTTCACTGGTTGACAAGCCGGTGATTAAAGCTATCCATGTATCGGAAGAGGATAATGCATCAGAATTAGATGACCGTATACAGCCCTATCTTGACCATGTAGAGTATCTGCTTTTTGATACCAAAATTGATGGCAAATGGGGTGGTACAGGACAGATTTTTGACTGGTCTGTGTTGGATCAGGTTTCACAGGGTGTGCCATATTTTCTGGCGGGAGGATTGAATCCTAAAAATATTCGCATGGCTTGTGAGAAAGTTCATCCCTATGCGGTAGATGTGTCGAGTGGTTTGGAGGCTGAGCCGGGGGTAAAGGATTTTGATAAAGTAGATCTTTTTATGGAAGAAATGCGGAAAATATGGAAGCAGCAGGAGGTTGGGGAATTATAGTATTCTCAAGTGAGTCCTGAGTATGAACTTTGTGTCATGCTGAATTTATTTCAGCATTTGGAAAAAATTATCAAAATAAATCCTGTATAAATTCAGGATAACACCTTAAAAAGTTGTAAACAATGAAATACGATTTACCAACGAAGGAAGGATATTACGGCGAATTTGGAGGCAANTTTGTCCCTGAAATTTTGATTCCCGTACTGGAGGAACTNGAAGAGGCGTACGATGAAGCCTGGAATGATGAAAGTTTCCAGAAGGAATATCGGCAATTGCTGAATGAATATGTGGGACGACCTACAAAACTGACCTATGCTAACCGTCTGACTGACCATTATGGTAAAGCAAAAATTTATTTGAAGCGTGAGGATCTTTGCCACACCGGAGCGCATAAAATAAATAATGCCATAGGCCAGATTCTGCTTGCCCGCCGCATGGGCAAAGATCGTATAATTGCCGAAACAGGGGCCGGTCAACATGGTGTAGCTACGGCAACCGCCTGTGCTAAATTTGGCATGGATTGCATTGTCTATATGGGGGCAGAGGATATGGAGCGTCAGAAGTTAAATGTTGAACGTATGCGTTTACTAGGTACGGAAGTTCGACCGGTCACCAGTGGATCCCAAACGCTTAAGGATGCTACCAACGAAGCCATTCGTGATTGGGTAACCAATGTTGAGGATACGTTTTATATTATTGGGTCCGTTGTAGGGCCACATCCGTATCCCAAGATGGTACGCAACTTTCACCGCGTGATTGGGGATGAAACCCGCAGGCAATTAGCTGAAGCTGAGGGACGAGAATCCCCGGACTACCTGTTGGCATGTGTAGGGGGCGGATCCAACGCAATAGGCATTTTCTATCCCTTCATTGAGGATGAGTCAGTGCAAATGTATGGACTTGAAGCCGCAGGATTAGGGGCAGATACCGATCAAACTGCAGCAACACTTAGTATAGGTCAACCCGGTGTGCTGCATGGTTCTATGAGTTATTTGCTACATAATTCGGAAGGACAAATTCAGCTTGCCCACTCTATTTCAGCCGGACTTGACTATCCCGGTATCGGTCCTGAGCATTCGTATCTTCATAAAACGAAACGAGTACATTATAAAGCTATTACCGATGACCAGGCAATGGAAGGAGTCAAACTGCTTTCTGAAACCGAAGGTATTATCCCGGCTCTGGAAACAGCTCATGCTATCTCTTATTTGGACGAGCTGATGCCAAAGACTTCCAAAGATGAAATTGTAGTCTTAAATTGTTCCGGGCGGGGTGATAAGGATATGGGNACCATCTCAAAGAATATTGAACATTAATAACGATTAAATACGTATTAAAGTAATTAACTTCCTGATTTGATTATTTTTTGAATCAGGATCTGCAAACATAGATTTTCAATGATTCAAACAGAAAACAGAATAGCGCAACTTTTTGAACATCACGACGGCACAGAAAAAATCATGAGCTTGTTTTTAACGGCCGGATATCCTGATCCAGAAGCTACTGTTGATCTCATTTTGGGATTTGAGGAACAAGGTGTTGACTTGGTTGAGCTGGGCATGCCATTCAGTGATCCGTTGGCTGATGGTCCCACTATTCAATATTCGAGCAATGTGGCAATTGAGCAAGGGATTACCATGAAAAAAATCCTGCACATTGTAGAGCAAGTGCGAGAGAAGTCACAGATACCCATTATTTTGATGGGATATATCAATCCCGTGCTGCGATATGGCGTGGAAGGATTTTGCGAAGATGCTGCTGTTGCAGGGGTCGATGGGCTCATTATCCCCGATATTCCTATAGAAGAGTCAGGGATACTCAAAAAAGAAGCAGAAAAGCAGAATTTGCCAATTATATATCTTGTAGCTCCCAATACTTCTGATGAGCGAATGCGCAAGATTGATGAGCAGTCGCAGGGATTTGTATACTGTGTATCTGTTACGGGCGTTACTGGTGCCCGGGAGGGTGATGAAGTTGCAAAGTCGGTAAAGAAATTTATTGAACGGGTAAAAAAGAATGTGACCAAAAATCCGAAAATGGTCGGATTTGGGATTAAATCCCATCAAGATGCCCAGCGCATAGCAGCTGATATGGATGGTTATATTGTAGGAAGCGCGCTCATTGATACCATTAGGGAACACTATCCCGAGGAGGGGTGGGAAGATGAGGTGTTTGCATTTGTTAGAAGGTTAAAGTATGGTAAATAGTTAAATTTTAATGTCATTATTGAGGCTATGAAATCAGTATTAAAATTATCAGTACTTATTATTCTTGTGGCAGTTTGGGTTGGCTGTGAGGGTGATTACCGCCAAAAAGCTCGTGGAAGCTTTGGTGAGCTTGTGGTAATAATGGATTCTACCCAGTTTGAAAGTGAGACGGCCAAAGCATTACGCGAAACATTTGGCGGATGGATACAAACGATTCCAGGAAAACCTCCACGTTTTGATCTTCGGTTTCAGGATTTTAATACAAATCAGCAGTTAGAATATCTTAAGCGGTACCGTAATCTGATTGTAGCAGCTCCCATCAATGATACTACCAATACCGGAGAACTGCTTCGAGCGTTACTAAGCGACGAAATTGAACAACAGGTTCGAGAAGGTGAGTCATTTGCCTTTCCACTGAAGAATCACTGGTATCGTGAACAGTGGCTCTTACTGTTATCAGGGCAGTCGGATTCTACCCTTGCAGAGCAGATTCGAAATTCCAAAGAAACATTAACGAGTAATTTAATTGACAAAGAGATACAGCGCTACGCTCAGGAGATTTATGACCGAGGCGAGCAGGTAGCTTTGGCTGATAGCATTTGGCAAACTGAAGGATGGCGAATGCGAATTCAACATGACTGGATTAAGAATATTGATACTACCTATACCAAAAATGGTCAGAAACAACATTTCATGACCATGCGACGTCCGTTACCTGAAAACGATCGTTGGTTTTGGATGTGGTGGAGAGAAATGGATGACGCTACCCACATTGATGAAGATTGGATTAATACCAAAAGAGATTCGCTCAATGAACAATGGATTCGCGGTTCTCGTGAGGAGTCTTATGTAACCACGGCATACAACCGTCCACATGAAACAGAGCAGTTTACACACAACAGTGATTTAGCCTTTGAGACCTTAGGTGTTTGGACCATGACAAATGACGCAATGGCCGGTCCGTTTGTAAACTTAGCGGTATATGATGAGGAGTCTCAGCGCTTGTTTATGTTAGAGTTTGCACAATTTGCACCTAAATATAATAAGCGTCGCTTTGTACGCCAGTTTAGGGCTATGATACGCACGTTTAAGAGCGATTCTACTTGGCAACGGGATCAAGAAAATATAGCGTCAGAGGAATAAGATATTCTTTGATACATATTTTATGGATGAACAACATTCTGTAACTGGCAGTGAAGTTAAACAGCAGATCGCTGAATCATTTTGTAATGCTGCCTCCTATTACGATGAGCATGCATCATTGCAAAAGGAGGTGGCAGACCGGCTTATCGCCTCATTGCAACCTTGGAGAGACATTATCCCATCAGGACCTATTACCGAATTGGGAGCCGGAACAGGATTCGTAACGAAGGGTTTGATAGATTTATATCCCAATAGAGAAATTGAAATTCGGGACCTTTCCAAAGGCATGGTCAAATTTTGCAGGAAAAAGTTTTCGGATCACGATAATCTGACGTTTAAAGTAGCAGATGCTGAACAGGTGCCCGAATTTGATGAACCCCATTATGCTTTGACGGTCAGTGGATTTACGGCGCACTGGTTTGATCAGCCTGCTCAAACACTGGCAAAGTGGTTGGAGATTACGAAGCCAGGCGGATTATTACTGGCTTCCTTTCCCGGTAATGAGAGCTTTCCAAATTGGAGAAGATATTGTCAAGAGCTGGGATTGCCTTTTACAGCCAATGAACTACCCGACGTTGAAGAGATGGTTATAAAAATGTCTGTAGGTCCAGCGCAGGTTGATTATTATGAGGATACGATTACCCGCAAGTATGAAAGTGCCAAAGACTTTTTTGATGAACTTAAACATCTGGGTATGGATACGCTGAAGCAGGGCCGGCAGCTAACAACGAAAGAGATGTCTCTTCTTGTCGAACACTGGGATTCTTCAACAGAAGGAGAGGTTTCAGTGGACCATCATTTAATCTTTTTGGCGGTAAAAAGAGATTACGATTCGTAACGGATTAGTATCCCTCGGGATTTTGTGATTGCCAGCGCCAGGCATCTTTGCACATCTCTACAATATCTCTTTTTGCTGTCCATCCGAGCTCTTTTTCGGCTTTGGTAGGATCTGCATAGCAACTGGCGATATCACCAGAACGCCGATCGGTTATTTTGTAAGGCACGTCTTGTCCTGAGGCTTTCTCGAATGCATTCACCACATCAAGAACACTATATCCTTGTCCGGTACCGAGGTTATACGTTACTACTCCTGGATTGGCTTGCAATTTGTCTAGTGCCTTAAGGTGTCCGATGGCCAAATCTACAACATGAATGTAATCACGGACGCCTGTTCCATCGTGAGTTGGATAATCATCCCCAAATACAGAGAGTTTGTCCAACTTGCCTACCGCTACCTGAGTGATATAAGGCATCAGATTATTGGGGATATCATTTGGATCTTCACCAATGCGGCCGCTTTCATGGGCACCCACGGGATTGAAATAACGGAGCAGTGCTATGTTCCAGTTGTCGTTAGAGATATGTAAGTCACGAAGTATTTTTTCAATAAATAACTTAGTGCGCCCATATGGGTTAGTGGCAGTCAGTGGAAAATCTTCTTGAATGGGTACAGTTTCTGGATCGCCGTACACCGTAGCCGAGGAGCTGAATACTATATCAGTAACATTGTGTTGGGCCATCACCTCGCACAGGTAAATGGTGCCGGTAATATTGTTGTGATAATAGGAGAGAGGTTGTTCTACTGATTCGCCCACTGCTTTAAATCCTGCAAAATGGATTACAGAATCAATCTCATGTTTACTAAAAACCTCATCTAGCCCTTCCTTATCAAGTAGATCCGTTTTGTAGAAGGTTAGTGACTTACCAGTGATCTTTTCTACCCGATTAAGAGCTTCTTTCTTACTGTTGCTAAGGTTATCGACGACAATGACATCTTCATTATTCTCTAACAGTTCTACAACAGTATGACTGCCGATAAAACCGGCACCGCCGGTGACTAAAATGCTCACAATTTATTGGTTTTTGATTTTGGTGAATTCTAATGCATGCCAAATATAGACACTATCTGGCAAAAAGCATTAATTCTGTGCCTTCGCAAGGTGGGTTAATTCTTCTTGAATAGTTGAACAAATACCACTCATTTTATCAACTGACTTTTCCAATTCTTCATTATCGGCATTATCATCAAGCAGATTTTTGGCGTGTTCATATTCATCAACGACCTCATCAGCTCCCATCATTTGCGCACCCGGCTTAATCTTGTGCCCAGCTTTTCGGAGATCGGTCATATTTCTGTCTAAAAGATATTTGCGATAATTTTCGATAAACTCATCAAAAGAAGTAACTCCCGCTTCGCAAAACTCGGCGACATACTCTGAATCTTTAAAAAGCATATCGATAATCTTATCGGCATCGATAAACTGATATTTCATGTACGATCTCCTGTCTTAGATGATATTGCCTATTCTGATGTATTTAGCGCTGTGTAACAAATAACTTGGTGTCTCAAATTAATAAAATGAAATCGAATAAGCTTAAATATTATTACATTCTCACTCTTATTAGAGAATTTAAATATGCTATTCGTTTTGAGGTTCATTAATTCCATGTGGTGATGGTTTTCCATCCACGAGGTGTACAAACACAATTTTGTCGATTTTGATTATAGTTTCTTTTGTGAACTTGTGGCGTACCTCACATCGGACTGTTATTGAACTCCTGCCGAACTTAACCGTTTCCATACCAATTTCAATGATATCGCCAAGTCCCGCGGAGCTTACGAAATCAATTTCAGACATATATTTGGTTACAATGTTACCTTTATCGAGCTGGCAGGTAACAAATATGGCTGATTCCTCATCAACCCAGCTTAATACCGTTCCACCGAACAGGGTTCCATGAGCGTTTAAATCCTGAGGTTTTATTAGTTTTCTGCTAAAAAATTGCATAATCAGGGTTTTTACTTCAAAATTATGGAAGGTAAAGGTAGGAAATTTTAGGTGCTAATGCTTATCGAGTTTGCCACTTGGAGAATTTAAATAGAAAAGCCCGGCATTAAGCCGGGCTTTAATTTCACAGTTATGTATTAGCATCAATTCCATCCTTCGGTTTCACCGGCTCGTTTCCATAATACGGGTGGGGCGGGCTCTTCTTCTAACTCCACGTTTTGGTTTTCAAGAAGATCAAGAGCCTCTTTAACGGCGCGTTGAAGTTGCGGATCATTACCCTTAATTATGCTACTTGGTCGCTGTATAACATGAATATCAGGACTGACACCTTCACCTTCGACATCCCATTCCCCGTCGGTGTTAAAGAAACCGCCGCGGGGAGCGGTCATACCGCCACCGTCTATAAATTGAGGGGTATCCCAGATACCTACGAGACCGCCCCAAGTACGTGTACCAACCAACGGACCGATTTCTTTCTCTCGGAACATATAGGGTAAGAGATCTCCACCGGAACCGGCACTTTCATTGATGACCATGACCTTGGGTCCCCAGAGTCCGGCCATTGGTGTTGTAAAAGGCGGAAATTTGTCTCCGGTTTTGCTGTTAAAATATCCAAACAGTTCGCGATCCATTAC
>P_1C_Sed_2_UnCtyDRAFT_1000248_pt1 | contig 17163 bp, 13 predicted proteins | sample Pon1CUnioCityCA_4_FD_10229 | JGI IMG/M metagenome (IMG submission 10229) | reverse complement strand
CCCGGCCGATTCCCGCCATTGAAAAGGCGGCTTCACCGGCGGTTTTGGCCCCCGTCGGACCGGCGAGGAATGGCGCATTCGGCAGATCATTGGAAGGGTTGTGCTGGCCCATTCCCATTATCGAAACAAGGGGATGGGGGAGATCGCGGGCCCTTTCCACGGTCGTCAGAATGCAGGCGCGGCCACCGTCGCTCATCAGGCAGTTGTCCGGCAGCCGGAAGGGCTCGATGAGCCATTTGGCGGCCATATAATCCTCATTTGTCAGGCCGCGTTCATGCATCATGGCCTGCGGGTTCAGGTTGGCCCAAGCGCGCTGGCCGACGGCAATGTGCTGCCAGGTCTCCGGGCCGGTGCCAAATTCGTGCATGGCCCGGCGGGCGGCCAGTGCATAACCCCCAGCGGCGCCGAAATGGCCGTAAATAGCTTCATCACCCGTCATTTCCTGGAGCATGCGCATCATGCTGTCTCCTGAACGGGCGCTGTGGCCATAGGAAAGAAGGACGTAGTTGCACAGTCCGGATTCAAGCGCGCCAACTGCGTGCATTAAATGGCTGCGCGATCAGTTGGCGTCCTGGGAGAGATACTTGGGCGCCAGGCCCAGATGCTGGGCTATCCGGTAGGGGGTGACATCCTGTTCGCCTGTTGACGGAGGGAAATGCCGGTAAGCGATCAGGCCGTCAATGTCTTTGGCTGAAAGCCCGGCGTCTGAAATGGCGTTGGCGCCGGCCTCCAGGTGAAAGCTCAGCGTTGTTCTGTCAGGGAGTTTTCCCTGCGGCGTGTAGCCCACGCCCACAATGGCGAATTGATCCTTTATGTTCATCAGCCAACCCCTTGTTTTTTTTGAAGTGGGTCCATTGCAGCGGCTCAACGCCGGAGGCCGGCGTCTCCCATATACCTGAACCGAGCGTTTTAAAGGTTCTGCATCAAATTTGAAAATCACTCAGTTCTGAATATACTTTTACTGTATACCGGTGCATGGTGTTTTAGCAATACATAAGGTTGATGGCGCCACAAAAAGCGGGGGCGGATTTGAAATCCGCCCCCGCATATCGGAGCAGGATGAGCGTTGAACTTTCCTGCCTGCCGTTTTCGGACAGGCTTTGCGGGGACCGTTAAGCCCCGAGCGCAAGCTTTGCAATAGAGTGGTTGCCTTTGGCGTAATCGCTGTTGGCTTTCATGAAATTCGCAATGTGCCCATAGTGATCCCGAAGCACGCGGCGGGACCGGAACAGTCCCATGTGCCCGGCTTCGGCTACGGCAGAGAGTTTCTGGTCTTCGGTCACACTGTCGATCAGGTCCAGGTGCCCGATGGCCTGCTGCGGCGGAGCGATGTTGTCTCTGGTGCCGCCCAATGCCCAGATGGGGACATTGGTGGGATAATTTTCAAGTCGTACCGGGCGGCCGTGTATTTTCAATGTGCCGTTAATAAGCGCATTCTCAACAAAGATCTTTTTGTAGGTGTCGCGGATAAAGCCGGCCGGAAAGTGCAGGGCGTAATTATACCAGTCATAGAACTGCATCTGTCGTTTGGCCGATTCCTTGTCACCTTCCTTAAGGTCAACGAGTATTTTTTTGAGATTGCGGGCGTGCTGCTCGATGCCCAGGATGTAGAATCCGAGCACCTGCAGGCGGCCATCATAGATTTCCCGGCCGGCGCCGATTTTTGTCGGCCCGACTTTGCTGGAAAAAAAGTTGATGAGACGATCAATGTAATCCTTGCCCATGCGCCGGGAAAAATCCGTTAAAAATCCCTCCTCGCCTTCGGTGTGCATGGGGGAGCCGGCAGATCCAAAAGTTCGGGCCAGCTCAGGGTATAATATCAGGGTGGATATCAACAGCGGGCCGGGCTGGCAAACAGCTACCGTGTGCGGGGCGCATCCGGTCCTCTCCTTCAAGTGGGACAGGATGCTGCGGTACTGGCTCACCTGGCCGTCAAAATTTTCATAATGCCGCACACCGTCAACGTACATGGGAATATCGTCGGCGCATTTCTGCTCGACAATGGCCATGCGGGTGAGGCCCTGATCCCGGAGGTACAGGGCCGTGCGCTCGCCGATATTGGAATGGTGCCCGGCGCGCGGGGCAAAGACCACGGTGTAATTATCGACTTCGTGGGGGATGTCCCGAGAGACGTCGATCAGCCGCATGCCGGGCAGATCAAGCAAAACGTCTTCGTCGGAAAACGCTATGGACCATTTCTGGGCAGGCGGCTCCTGTGTAAACATTTCAAGGAATTCGACTTCCCCCTGGCGATGCTGTTTATAACGGTCCATGCTGGAAATCAGGTTGTCTTCGAGTAGTTCGGAAAAATTGAGGGCCCCTTTGCGATAGATCTCCGAGATTTCCCTGAACATATTGCCGTCCGGCGTATCATCGGAGGCGGGAAGACAGTTCGCCGCCGTGTCAAATCCGATTTTGACAGCTGCGTTGTGGCAGGAAAACCCGAAGCCGATCATTTGCGAGGCCATCTCCGTCATGGCGATGTTGTTTTTCATGCTCCAGGCCAGGGCTTCCATGGCTGCCTGGGCCTGCGGAAACAGTGACATCAAGGATGCGGGCATGATTGTTATCCTTTTTTATTCTGTGATGTTTTTGCTGCACTTTCTATTACTCTTCTTATCGGTAGAGATTGCGGATTCTTTAGTGAAAATGACTAAAAATCAGGCCGAATTTTGGTTCTCAGATAGCTGCTGCGTGCCATCAAATCGGCAATTGCCGATATCCATCCGAGTCAATCAAGGTAAAAAAGGAGATCCAATGGTATATTCGATGCTTAAAGCTTAATGCCGTAATGTTCGGGGGGCTTTTATCCAAAGAAATGATTATGACTAGTCAAGTCTGCGGATGCACCTGTAACGGAGAACAGCGCTGCCATTTTCATTCGCATCGGTTTTCCGGACACCTCCAGGCCGCAGTCCATAGGCATCCAGCTTGAGGTTTTGACTGCCAGGCGGGCGCATGGTGCAACTGGTACTTGGGTTGGTGACGGATCCGCGAGGTGTCAAAAATTCTGACCACAGATCCGAAATTCGATCGGCGGGCCGCCCCGGGAGGGAAATTTGGGAATCATACCGGATAAGGGTTTAAAGCAGGATTCAGCGCTTTTTAACTTACTTTATTACTATACTCCTCTGACGGACCTATAACGGATCAATCCGTTTCCATTGCCCGTTCACCGGGTTCTGGCCCATCCACGGGCGGGCCGGCAAAACACTGGGCCTTTAACATCCAGTCGCGGGCCAGGTCACCGGCCACTTCAAGTGCGGTATCATCCACGTGCCGGCGTTGCACCATCACCAGGCAGAATGCTTCGGCAGGACCCGCAATGTAGTTTTGGGCATCCTCCGGACCCCAGGTCCATATTCCGCCGGATGGCGCCGTGAGTTCCACGCGCACAGCCGTTTGAGGCACCTCCAGGCCACGGTTAATATATGTCCAGCCAAGGGTCTTGTTGCCCAGGTGGGCGATATGGCGCAGCCGGTCCGTGGGCGTGCGCCGCAGGCCGAGGGTGTCGAAAATATCCTGGCCGTGGGCCCAGGTTTCCATCAGCCGGGCGGTGGCAAAGGATAGCGCCCCCATTGGCGGCCCGTACCAGGGCAGGCGGTCCCTGGGGTCGCACTGGACAAGGGCGTCAAGCATGATGGCACGATGGGTGCGCCACCACTGCATCAATTTATCCGGGGACATGTCGTCACCCACCGTCTCCAACATTTTTTCAAAACCCGCAAAGTCCTTTACCACTTCCTCCAGATGGGTGTTAAAGGCCGCCGGGTCGGTGGCCGCAAGCGCCGCCCGGTCGTCAAAATAGGCCAGGTGCCGAATTTCATCCTTGATGCGCCAGGAAAGAAAGGGGGTTTTGAGCTGCCAACGGGCTTCATCCAGGCCCGCCAGAATGCCTTCCAGCTCCTCGTGTTCGGCCTTTAAATCCTTGCAGATAGCTTCCATGCGTTTCCCCTTTCATTTTAACGGCCCTTAAATTCGGGCTCCCTTTTTTCAATAAAGGCGGTGATGCCCTCCTTGGCATCTTCCGTGGCCGAAATTTCCCGGATTTTTCCCACGAGAAAATCCAGGGCGTCTTCAAAAGGCATATCCCGCATTTTGTAAAAGGATTCCTTGCCGATTTTCATGCCAATCGGGCTTTTCCCGGCAAGACTGGCCAAAATTTTGCCGGTTTCTGCGTCCAGCTGCGCCGGCGCCACCACCCGGGTCACCATTCCCATCTCCCGGGCCTGTTCAGCGCTCAGCTTTTCGCCCAAAAGGATCATTTCCATGGCTTTTTTGCTAAGGACATTGCGGAAAATCAGGGCGCCGATCATCATGGGCCAAAGGCCGACGTTCACCTCCGGGGTGCCGAATTTTGTGGTGTCGGCAGCCACTACAATATCGCAGGCCAGCATGAAGCCCGTCCCGCCTGCCAGGCAGTATCCATTCACCCGGGCGACCGTGGGCTTGGGAAATCCGGCCAAGCGTTTTAAAAGATCCGCATAGGCCTGCTCCGGGTTCTCAACCGCGGCTTCAGCGTTTCCGCCGAGATCGGCCCCGGAGCAGAAGGCCTTGCTGCCGGCCCCGGTGATGCAGACCACGCGGACGGATTCATCCGCTTCGGCGGCGTCCAAATGTTTCTGAAAAAGCGCCACCACCTCGGGGCTGATAGAGTTTCGCCGGGTTTCCCGGTTGATGGTCAGCCAGGCCACCCGTTGGCTGACCTCGTATAGAAGTTCCTGGCTCATACGATATCCCTCACTGTATTTTGTTTGATGGGTTTCCCCATGATCGCCGCCGGCATGTCAATGTGCTTGGCCCGCAGGTATTCGCCCAGGGTTTTGGCCTGGGGGTCGCTTCGCAGGGAGGCGGCCACCCCGTCGCCCAAAAGGCCGCGAATGAAGAAATTCACCGCCATCAGGTTGGGCAGCTCATAGCGATCAATGGGGTAGGGCGCGCAATCCGGAAGCAGCTCCTTGAGCTTCCGGGTTGTCAGAAATCCTTTTAAAAAGGCGTAGGCTTCCGGGGTTTTGGCCCACACGCCCAGATTGGCGTTGCCGCCCTTGTCCCCGGATCGGGTGGCAAAGGCCCGGCCCAGGGGCGCCCTGACCCGGGGGCCGTTTGGCACGGATTCCAGCCGGGCTTGGAAAGGTTCCACGGGCTCTGCGGAACCGCCGGGGTCAGTGGATGCGACAATAATCTCATCGTCGCCCACCGTCACCGTTTGCCTGATGTGTCGGGCCGATACCAGGCTCGGCCAGTGGACAATGGCCTGCGTGCCCCGGGAGGGCGGGGCGGTTGCGGAAAACCCGGGAATGCCGGCCAATGCCAGCTCCACGATTTTGGCCGAGAATGGCGCCACTTTTTTGGCGTCCGGGTCCATTACCGTCAGGCGCAGGAAGGCAAAGGCTTCGTCGTTTGAGGGCGGATCCGGCTTTTCCGAACGGATAAGCTGCACGTCGGCCACCTGGAACTGATCCTTCCCGCCGAGGCTTTCAAACAGGGTGTTTTCTACCGTCTTTGCTTTTTTTTCGATGTCCAGGCCTGTGAGGATCACGGTCATGGAGTTTTTGTGGCCGCCCAGGGTGTTGATGCACACCTTTGTGGTCTCCGGTGCCGGCTCGCCCCGGACACCCGCTGCATAGACCCGGTCCGGGCCCTGCTGGGAAAGCTCCAGCGTGTCGAAGCGAACCGCCACGTCCGGCGTCAGGTACCTGGGCTCACTGATTTCATAGAGCAGCTGGGCGGTCACCGTGCCGGTGGAGACGAGGCCCCCTGTTCCCGGATGCTTGGTGATCACAAAGGAGCCGTCATCAAAAATCTCGGCAATGGGAAAGCCGACATTGTGGTAGGAGGGGATTTCATCCATGAACGAGTAGTTGCCCCCCGTTGCCTGGGCGCCGCATTCGATGATATGGCCCGCTGCATAAGCCCCGGCAAGCCGGTCCCAGTCAGTTCTTGTCCAGTTGAAATGCCATGCCGCAGGCCCCGAGACCAGGGCGGCATCCGCGACGCGCCCGCAGACAACGATATCCGCCCCTTTATCCAGGGCGGCGGCGATTCCCCAGCCGCCGAGATAGGCGTTGGCGGTAATGGGTGAAGCCCCAGCCCCCTTCAGGCTGATGCCTTTATCCAGATGAACGAAGGCTTCACCGTTGGCCTGCAGTTCCTCCAGATGCGGTATCAGGTTGTCTCCGGTAATGCAGGCGATTTTGGGGTTAAGCCCGAACTGTGCGGCGGTCTCGGCCAGTTTTAAAGCCAATGCCCCGGGGTTTAAGCCACCGGCATTGGAAACCACGCGGATTTTTTTGTCCAGGCACTGCCCCATGATTTCTTCCATTTGTTTCAGAAAGCTGCGGGCGTAGCCCCTTTCGGGATCTTTCAAGTTGTCTTTCAAAAGAATGGCCATGGTCAATTCGGCCAGGTAGTCCCCGGTCAACACATCTATGGGGCCGCCCGCAACCATCTCTTTCGCCGCGCTGAACCGGTCGCCGAAAAAACCGCTGCAATTGGCGACGATCAGTTTGTTGGCAGTGTTTGGGGGGCTCATACGCCGGCTCCTTCGGTTTCTTCTGCGCTCAGTTTGACCAGCATCTGTCCGGGTTTGACCTGATCACCGGCAGCGGCCATAACCGATTCCACGCAGCCGTTGATGGCCGCCGTCAGCTGGTGCTGCATTTTCATGGCTTCCAGTACCACCAGGGTCTGGCCGATTTCGACCGGATCGCCTTCCTTTACCAGCACTTCAACGATCACGCCGTTCATGGCGGACTTCACCTCCCCGGTACCGGTCGGCGTTCCTGCTGCCGAAGCGGTTTCCAGGGTCTGGTTTTCAAAGCTGAAATGGCCGCTGCCGTCGTCTAAATAAAGCGTGCCGCCCGAGACGCCAAACCAGGCCTTGCGGCGCACGCCGCCGTCGATATAAGCCAGGCTGCCATCCTGCGCCCCCACCCATTCCAGTACAACCTCCTGTTCCAGTAGGGTGGCGCTGAATCGGGCCCCGCGTTTGACAATCGCCACCTCGTAGGATTGCTCATCGCAGCCGAGCTTAAAATTGTAACGGTAGGGTGCGGGATTGTGCCAGGCGGTTTCCCGGCTCAGTGTCGAGTCGTTCTGGTAGCTCAGCATGGCTGCCAGTGCCAGGGTTTTTGCCGACAAGGCCTGGCCGGACATGCTGATATCCTCGCTGAAGTGGTGGTCGATAAAGGCTGTTGTCGCCTCGCCCGCGGCAAAAAGCGGGTGACGGATAATGCGCTCCAAAAACAGTTTGTTGTTGTTAAGTCCCAGCAGGACCGTGTCCCCAAGGGCGGCGGCAAGCCGGCGGCACGCTTCCGTCCGGGTGTTACCCCAGGCAATGAGCTTGGCCAGGATGGGATCATAGTGGGGGCTGACCTCCTGGCCGGTTTCAATGCCGCAGTCCACCCGGATGCCCTCCCGGCAGGGAACCTGCCAGGACAGGATTTTTCCGGTCTGGGGGAGAAAGGCCCGGCGGGCGTCCTCCGCATAAAGTCGAACCTCGATGGCGTGGCCGGAAAGACTAATGGCTTCCTGGGCAAGCGGCAGGGGGTCTCCGTTGGCGACGCCAATCTGCCAGGCCACCAGGTCCAGGCCCGTGACCATCTCCGTCACTGGATGCTCCACTTGCAGGCGGGTGTTCATTTCCAGGAAATAGAAATTCTTGTCTTTGTCCACCATGAACTCCACCGTGCCGGCCCCACGGTAGCCGCAGGCCATGGCCGCATTGACCGCCGCCTCCCCCATTTGCCGACGCAGCGACGCATCGACAAACGGTGAAGGGGCTTCCTCAACCACTTTCTGGTGGCGTCGCTGGACGGAGCAGTCCCGCTCGCCCAGGTACACCACGTTGCCGTAGGTGTCGGCAAATACCTGAATTTCCACGTGACGCGGCTCCAAAATGGCTTTTTCAAGGATCAGTTCATCGCTGCCGAACGTACTTTTCGCTTCTGCCCGGGCGTTTTTGATGCTTTCGGATATTTTGTCCGCCTCCGTTACCAGCCGCATGCCGCGACCGCCGCCGCCGGCAGAGGCTTTAACCATGAGCGGGAGGCCGATTTTCTCAGCCTCGGCCACAAGCACCGCATCCGCTTGATCCGCGCCCTGATAGCCCGGGATGCAGGGCACGCCTGCTTCAATCATGGTATTTTTGGACAGCCGCTTGCTGCCCATCAGCTCCATGGCATCTGCGCCCGGACCGATAAAAATAAGGCCGGCGGCCTCACAGGCCCGCGCAAACCGGGGGTTTTCTGCCAGGAACCCGTAGCCGGGGTGAATGGCATCCGCGCCGGTCAACCGGGCGGCATGGATGATTTTCTCATCTGCCAGGTAGGACTCACCGGCTGCGGCCGCACCGATGCAAACCGCCTCATCGGCATCCCGCACATGTAAGGCCTGGGCATCTGCTTCACTGTAGACCGCCACGGTCCGGTAGCCCATATTTTTGGCTGTACGGATGATCCGCATGGCGATTTCACCGCGGTTGGCAATCAGAATCTTACTAAGCATATGCTTGTCTCCATGGGTATTCGCATTAAAATTTCAGCATGCAGGGTTGAGGTATCCGACTCGAAGTTTTTACAGGATTTCGATTTGTCCATTGCAGGGTCCTTTTTTGTAAATTACATTCGGGCGATGCCAAAGGTATTGGTGCGCACTTTCCGGATTTCCGACTCCCGGCAGATATCCAGGGCAAATCCTAAAATGCTTCGGGTATCGCGTGGATCGATCAGGCCGTCGTCCCACAGCCGGGCGGTATTGGCCAGGGCGTGCGAGCGCTCCTCCATGGCGGTGCGGGTGTCCGCCTCGATCTGGTCGAGGAAATTCTCGTCCACCTGGCCGGCTTTTTCCATGCGGGCTTGCGCCACCTGCCGCAGCACGCTTCCGGCCTGGGCCGGGCCCATTATGGAAACCACGCTGTGGGGCCAGGCGAAAATAAAATCAGGATCCATGCCCCGGCCACACATGGCATAATTGCCCGCCCCGTAAGAGCCCCCCACAATAACGGAAATTTTGGGCACCGTGCAGTTGGTCACCGCCTGGATCATTTTGGCCCCGTGTTTTATAATTCCCAGGCGCTCAGGCTCGGTTCCCACCAGAAAACCGGTAGTGTTGTGCAGGAAGATAAGCGGTGTGTCCGACTGGTCGCACAACTGCATAAACTGCCCCGCCTTGGCGGATCCGTTGGCGGTTATCGGCGCATTGTTGCCGATAACCCCGCAGGCATGCCCGTGCAGTTCGATAAATGCGCATACCGTGCCGCTGTCATATTCCGGCTTGAAGTCCAGAATATCGGAACCATCTGCAATACGGGCGATGATTTCGCGGCAGTCGTAGGGAATTTTGGGATCTTTGGGCACCACGCCGATTAGTTCTTCCGGGGGATAGACCGGTTCCTGAAATTCCCGCGGCGGAGCAGCGGGAATATGCTTGTTCCATTGCAGCTTGGCCACGATTTCCCTGGCAATGCGGATGCCGTCCGCATCGTTTTCAGCCAGATAGTCGGAAACTCCCGAAACCTCGCAGTGCAATTGCGCTCCCCCGATCTCCTCATCCGTGGCCACCTCCCCGGTAGCCGCCTTTAAAAGGGGCGGGCCCGCGAGATATACCGTGGACTGCCGGCGAATCATGACGATGTAGTCCGACAGGCCGGGTTGATATGCCCCCCCTGCTGTTGCACTGCCGTGAACTACGGTGATTTGGGGAATACCGGCGGCGGAGAGCCGGGCCTGGTTGGCGAAAAATACCCCGGATGGTCCAAACATCTCGCCGGCCTCCCTTAGGTCGCCGCCGGCGCTCTGGGCCAGTACAATCAGGGGCATTTTTTTCAGTAAGGCAAGGGTTTGCATATTCTTTCGCTTTTCCCCGCCGAAACGCGTGATGCTGCCGCCCTTGGTGAGAAAATCGTCCACGTAAATGGCACATCGTGTTCCTTTGACATAGCCGATCCCGGCGATGCAGGTCCCCCCCGCAGCCGAGCCATCGGTGTCATTGCCCTGCATGTATCCGGCCAGGTTGTAGAGTTCAAGAAATGGCGCTCCCGGGTCGAGCAGCAGGTTTAAGCGTTCCCTGGGGCTGATGTATCCCCTTTTCCGGTAGCGGGGGATTTTGGCTTCCGCCGTTTCCAGGACGCGCTGTTCAATGGCGCGCACTTGCTGGACCCCTTCACGCATGTGCGCCATATTGGCCTTGAACGCTTCGGATTGCGGATTGATCTGGGACTGGAAAACTGGCATAGCGCATTTCCTTTCACAAAATATGTTTGGAAATAATTTCATTCATTATCTCGTGGGTGCCGCCCCCGATGGAATAAATCCGGTTGTCCCGGTATAAACGCTCCACCAGGTGGCCGCGGATGAAGCCGTAGCCGCCGAAAATCTGGGTGGCGTCAAAAGTCAGCTTATCGGCCGTCTGGCAGGCGAAATTTTTCGCCATGGACACTTCCGCGACCTTGTATTCACCGGCGTTCACCATGGCTGCCACGCGATAGGTGAACTCCCTGCTCGCCTCCAGCATGGTGGCCATTTCAGCCAGCTTGTGGCGGGTGACCTGGAAACCGGAGAGGGTCTTGCCGAATGCTTGGCGCGTTTTGGCGTATTTGACGGCCTCTTCCAGGCACAGTTGCGAGATCATGTTGGATTGTACCGCCATGGCCAGCCGTTCGAACTGGAAGTTCTCCATCTGATAGTAAAATCCCTTGTTTTCCTCTCCGATCCGGTTAGCCACGGGCACCCGGGAGTTGTCGAAAAAGATCTCCCCGGTATCAGAGGTCCACCACCCCATTTTATCCAGTTTTTTTGAGACCGCATACCCCGGGGTGTCGGCTTCGATGACCAGCAGGCTGATGCCATGGGCGCCTTCCCCGCCGGTTCTCACGGCACAGGTGATCTGGTCCGCATTGATGGCTGAGGTGATAAAAGTTTTGCTGCCGGCTACAATATAGTCGTCCCCGTCCCGGACAGCCGTTGTCTGAAGATGGGCGACATCGGAGCCGCCGCCGGGTTCGGTAACTGCCAGCGCAGCCACCCGGTCACCGGCAATAACGGGCTTTACAAACTTTTCTTTTTGCTCCGGCGTGCCGTATTTGATAAGGGGGGGCAGCGCAATGCCATGGGAGAAAAGGCTGGCCACAAGACCTGGTGAACCGCCACGCATGAGTTCCTCATTGACAACGATCTCTTCGAACAGGTCCCCCCCGCCGCCGCCGAGTTCTTCAGGATAGGAGGTGGTGCTGTAGCCCAACTGCGCCACTTTTTTAAAAAGCTCGCGGGGAAATCCGCCGGCCTCTTCCCAATCGTTTACATTGGGGCTGATTTCCTTTCTGACAAACTCCCTGACCGAACGGCGAAGCAGATCATGCTGTTTTGAAAAGTATTGCTGATAAAATCGTTCATTAGCGGGTTTTTCCATATTTTTTCCTTTAACATGCGGCTGGCACGATAAAATTGGCGGCTCAGCAGGAAGCCTCCGGGTATTCGAAAAGGCTGTTCACCCCGCCCACGATAAAGGCCACGGCATCCCGGCCGATATCCTTTAAATCTTCATTGGTTTTGTTCTGCCAGAACAGGTACTGGTAGGCCACCCGTTCATAGATGCCCATGATGCTGACGGCGATCACTTCGGCTGAAAACCGGCCCTTGAATGTCACCCCCTGGTTTTTGCAGACGCGGTTGAGCGCGTTTAACACGTCGCGGTTGCATTTGTCGAAAATCTCCTTGCGGTGCTGCTCCACCAGGGCGCTTTTGCCCACGGATTCGCGGAACAGGATGGCCGCGCGCTCCGGGTAGTTGATGCAGAAATCTTCAAAAAATGCGTAGCCGGCCCGCCTGAATCCTTCCATGGTCCCCCCGTGCGCTTTGAATTCATTGCCCAGGATGGCGCGCAGCAGATGGCCGATCTCGCCCATCATCCGGATCAAGAGATCCTCTTTATTTTTGAAGTAAAAATAGACCGCGCCCACGGACACCTCGGCGGCGTCCGCGATCTGTTCCATGCCGGCCTTTTGAAAACCTTCACTGGCAAAAAGCTTTTCAGCGGCCTGAAGTATGGTCTGATACCGCTGTTCCCGTTCCCGCTGCCGCCGAATAGCGGACTTGGAAAGCGTCTTTTTGTTATCGTCTGATGTTCGGATGGTCATAGGGGTCCCTCTAATTGCGGTAGCCAAGGGCGGCATCACCGATTTGAACCCGCGCAATTTCGGTTGAGGTCCCTGCGATCTGGGCATATTTGGCGCAACGGAAAGCCCTTTCCACCCGATTGCCGGAGATGTAACCGCTGCCCCCTAAAATTTGCATGGCCGCACTGCAGATCTGCTCTGCCGATTCGGCGCAGAAGACTTTGGCGCACAACATCAGCTCGGCTGCTTCCCGGGGTGCGGTTTCAATGGTCCAGGCCGTGCGATAGGCCAGGAGTTGGGATGTCTGAAAGAGCGTCAGCATTTCTGCCAGCTTGAACCCGACCTCCTGGTAGGCGATTATCGGTTTGCCGCCGCTTTGGTGGGATTTGGCGTAATCGCGCGCCTCCTCGAAAGCCGTTTTGGAGAGCCCGAGGCTTGCCCCCAGGAGGATCTGGTTCTCCCACATCCGTATAGCGGCCGGCATATCTGCCCGGTCCTTGGCCAACAGCACCTGCGCAGCCGGAATCCTGGTGTTTTCAATGGTGAGCCCGGAAATGGGCGCACCTTCATAGCCCGGGGTCTGCAGGGCGGGGCCGATGATCAGGCCTGATGCTGACTTCTCTATCAGGAACAAGGCGTGTTCCCCTTCCAAAACCCCTGCCACAGCGATCCAGTCGGCTATTGGGGCATTGATGACATACTGCTTGGCCCCGTTGATTATTACCGCGTCGCCCTGTCTTTCTCCATGGGTGGTCAATGGGGCGTTTTCAATATTCAAGGATGCCTCGGAGATCGCCAGGGCGCCTATCATTTTACCGTTAAGGAGGGGCGTCAGCCATTGTTGTTTCTGCCCGCTGCTCCCCCATTGGCTGACAGCTCGCCCGAAGATGCGGGTGCTGGCTTCAACGGACAAATAAACCGAGGGGGAAGCCGCGGCAAGCACTTCCATGGCCCCCATGAGGGTTAAGTGGCCGCTGAATCCGGCATCGTGGCCGATGCCCAGGTGTAAATAAGGGGTGTGCGCCAGAATTTCCAGCACTTTGCGCAGATTTTGAGCGTTCACGGGGGGATCCCGTTTTTCAAGTTCCCCGGCTGCCGCCAGACCGGTGATTTTTTCCCATACGTCGGCAAACAGCGCGAGTTCATTTTCTGAAAAATCATAGTTCATTTGGGTTCTCCTTCAATCCCGTTATCCGGCCGGAGGTTGACGGGCTGCGGAAAAACGGTTGGTCCTGGGAGGCTTTTAACAGCCGTTAGATCAGCTTGGAAATAATCATTTTCTGGATATCCGAGGTTCCCCCGCCAATGGGGGCCAGCCGGCTGTCCCGGAAAATCCGTTCCATGTTGTACTCATGGCAGAAACCGTAGCCGCCGAACAGGCACATGGCGTCATTGGCCGGTCCCATGGACCAGTCGCCAACGAAGAGTTTGGCGATGGCGGCTTCCAGGTGGTTTAAGGGACGCCCCTGGTCCTTGCACCAGGCGATCTTGTAGGCCAGGCTCTGGGCCGCTTCGGCAAAGATACGGATATTGGCGAGTTTGTGCTTGGTGGCCTGGAATTTTCCTATGGGCCGGCCGAACTGCTCGCGTTTTTTAGCGTAATCCGCGCAGTTGCTCAGCATATATTTGGCAGCGCCCACAAACGGGGACAAAAGGGCGCTCCGATCCCACTCCACGGTCTGCATGGACATGTTGAATCCTTCACCCTCCGTTCCCAGCAGATTTTCCGCGGGAATTTCGCAGTTGTTAAAAAAAAGCTCCGATGTCTGGGAGGTGCGAACCCCCATCTTGATGAGCGGCGCCCCGGCGGAAAACCCCTTGGTGCCCTTCTCCACGATAAAGGCCGATATGCCCGCGTGTTTCTGTTCCGGATCGGTTTTGGCATAGATTACGCAGATATCGGCTATGGGGCCGTTGGTGATAAAGATTTTGCTTCCGTTTAAAACGTATTGATCGCCTTTTTTTTCCGCCGTGGTTTTCATGGAAGCCACGTCCGAGCCCGCGTCCGGTTCGGTAAGCCCCATGCAGCCGATCAATTCGCCGCTGGCCAGTTTAGGGACGTATTTTTTGCGCTGGGCCTCGTTGGCGTGCCGGAAGATGGTGTCGGCACACAAAAAGGAATGTGCGCCGTAGGCCAGGGTCAGCCCGCCGTCAACCCCCGCTTCGCCGAGGGCTTCGCCGGCCATGACCGTGGTGACGACGTCGGCCCCGGAGCCCCCGTATTCCTCGGGAAAATGAAGGCCCAGGATTCCGAATTCACCCAGTTTACGGAAAGATTCAAAATCGAATGCTTCTTTAAGGTCGTGTTCCTGGACACGGGGGACGATTTCTTTTTTTGCGAACCGGATGATTTCTTTTTTAAACATCCGCTGTTCCCTGGTGAATGCAAAATCCATCAGTGACTCCTGTTGTGTGTATTTAATAGGGCTCGGTCGTTAAAATTAAATTCATTTACAAAATTTAATTCATATATTAAAATTCAATTCAATTAAATGTCAAGCTCAATTTTGTCGGAAAAAAGGAAAGTTTTTCGCGGTCCGGATTATGCGCATGCCCGGCAGAAAATCTCGGTATTGAAGACAAACGCTTGACAGTGGCGGGGAATAATTTTAAGCATTTAGTATTGTCGAAACGTCACGCCTTACCGGAATTAAAAAAATTATTTATGAACAGCAGCATGGCGGGTCTAAGAGTTAAGCTTTATTTTTGGGCATGAACTTCGTTTACATCATGGACAGATAAAAGGACATGATTATATCCGGCGGAGAAAACATTTATCCGGCTGAAATCGAGGACCTGCTTTTAAGCCATCCAGCCATCGCCGATGCAGCGGTGATCGCCATGCCGGATGAGAAATGGGGCGTGTCCATCAAAGCGATTCTGGTTGCCCGTGAAGGTGAAACCCCCACGGAATCCGAGGTGATCGACTGGTGCCAGGGAAAAATCGGCAAATTCAAGATTCCCCGGAAAGTCGCGTTTACCAGAGAGGTTCCGCGTACGCCTACCGGCAAGATTTTGAAACGCGTACTGCGCGACGAGTTTAATTAAGCTTTTTTAAGGAGGCGGGTAATGACGGAAACATTTACCATCCGGGGATTGCAGGATATTGAAGCAATAGAGCAGGTTTCAAGTACGGAGAGGATCCCGGAGAAAAGCACGCTTGAGATTCTGGAAAAGGGAGCGGCCAAAAATCCGGACGCGACCGCCATCAGTTTCCTTTTTAACGGCGACAGCTATGATCAGCCCGTGACGATATCCTACCAGGCGCTGATCGGCCGGATCCGCCAGGCAGCCAACTTGTTTCATGACCTGGGTATCCGACCGGGCGATGTCGTCACCTATGTCCTGCCGAATCTTGCCCAGACCCATTACGTGCTCTGGGGAGCGGAGGCCGCAGGCATTGCCAACCCCATCAATCCGCTTCTGGAAAAAGAGACGATCCGCGATATCTGCAAGGCGGCCCGGACCAAGGTACTGGTTACCATGGGCGATGCCCCCGGCATTGACATGTGGCCCAAAATCGAGGCCATTCGCAATCAAATCCCCACACTGGAATATGTCGTGCAGATCATGGGCCGGGCCAATGAGGCGGAAAATATCGTCAGTTTTGATGATGCCATTGAAACCTATCCTGCTGACCGGTTCAGCTTTGAACGCAGCATCGAGCCGGATGACATCGCTTCCCTCTATCACACGGGAGGCACTACCGGCACCCCGAAACTCGCCCGCCGGACGCATTACAACGAGGTTGTAATGGCCTGGGATCTTCAGGTGATGGGCGGGTTTACCGAAGATACCACGCTTATGTGCGGTCTCCCGCTGTTTCACTGCAACGCAACCATGGTCACCGGGCTGGCTCCGTTTGCCTGCGGCGGGCACGTGGTGCTGCTCTCCCCCATGGGATACCGGGATGAGCGCATCATGAAGAATTTTTATAAAATCGTGGAAAAATACAAGGCGGAAACCTTTTCCTGTGTCCCCACGATTTTGTCGGTGCTTTTGGAAGTCCCCACCGAGGGCACCGACGTTTCATCGCTCAAATATGTCATCTGCGGGGCGGCGCCGCTTAGCGTGGAGCTTTTCAGACGTTTTGAAGCGCATACGGGCATTAAAATTCTGGAGGGCTACGGGTTGACCGAAGGGGCGGTGGCTTCGGCGATCAACCCCAGGGACGGGGAGCGAAAAGTGGGCAGTATCGGCATCCGGATGCCGTACCAGGGCTTGAAGATCGCTGTTGTGGACGATGATGGCAATTATCTGCGCGATGCCCGGGTCAACGAGATTGGCGTGGTGGCCATCCGGGGGCCCAACGTGTTCAAGGGCTATGTCGAGGAAGGCCACAACCAGGGCATCTGGCTGCCTGGTGGTTATTTTAATACCGGGGACCTGGGGCGTATGGATGAAGCGGGCTACGTTTTTCTGACCGGCCGGAAAAAGGAATTGATCATCCGGGGCGGGCACAACATTGATCCGGCCCTTATCGAGGAGCCTATTTACAAAATGCCCAATATCCGGACAGTGGCGGCGGTGGGACGGCCGGACCCCCATGCCGGGGAGGTGCCCGTGGTCTACGTGGAGGTGGCTGAAGGCGCTGATCTGACTGAAGAGCAGATAATGAACTGGGCCAGGGAAAATGTGGGCGAGCGGGCGGCTGTGCCCAAGGAGGTGGTGATCACCCCGGAGATCCCGCTGACGCCGGTGGGCAAAATTTTTAAACCCGGCCTCCGCTATGATGCCACGAAAAGGGCCTATGAACAGGAGCTCAAAGCGTTGGGGGACATGGCGGCCGAATGCGAGGTGAGCGTGGGGGAGGACAAGGTGCACGGAACCCGTGTGGGTATCCGGGTTAAACCGGCCCCCGGCCAGACCCTGGAGACCATCAAGGAAAAGATTGCGGAAATCCTGACCCGTTATACCCTCTATTATGAAGTGACGGAAATGCCGTCTGCTTAAGTAGTGCCTGAACGAAAACCGTCTTTTTCGCCAATATCTGTGTCAGGCTCAAATTTTAATCCTCAGAATACAACGCGTATGCCTGCGGTTAAAATTTT
>P_1C_Sed_2_UnCtyDRAFT_1000246_pt1 | contig 17251 bp, 19 predicted proteins | sample Pon1CUnioCityCA_4_FD_10229 | JGI IMG/M metagenome (IMG submission 10229) | reverse complement strand
CGCTGGAAATTATGGGCGTCAATTCAGCCAGCTACCTGATCATGCCCAAGATTGTGGCAGCAGTTTTCTTTCTTCCGTTCCTGACCATCATGAGCATCTTCATTGGTCTTGCTGGGGGCTGGCTGGGCGGTGTAGTCACAGGTGTGGTCAGCTCGCATGACTATATTTACGGCATCCAGTTTGCTTTTATTCCCTACTACGTGACCTATACCCTGATCAAAGCAGCCATCTTTGGTTTCATCATCACTACAGTATCCGCTTACAGGGGATACTATGCCTATGGAGGAGCTCTTCAGGTGGGTAAGAACAGCACCCGGGCCGTGGTGGAAAGCAGCATCATCATCCTGATAACGAACTACGTATTAACCCAACTGCTGTTGACATGATCGAACTCCAACACGTATACAAATCCTTTCAAAACGCAGATATATTAAATGATATATCGGTGCATTTCGAAGAGAAAAAAACCAACATGATCATCGGGCAAAGCGGCTCGGGCAAAACCGTCCTGCTGAAGTGCATCGTCGGGTTGCTCGATGTCGACCGGGGACAGGTTATCTACGATGATGTAGTTTTCAATCGGCTAAGCTTCAGGAAAAAGAAAGACATCCGGAAAAATATCGGCATGGTTTTTCAGGGCGGTGCCCTTTTTGATTCAGAGACGGTCGAACAAAACGTACGATTTCCGCTGGATATGTTCACCAAGATGACCGATGGGGAAAAACTCCACCGGGTCAATGAATGTCTGGAGCGGGTCAACATTATCAATGCCAACAAGCTCTATCCGGCAGAAATCAGCGGAGGCATGCAGAAGAGAGTCGCCATTGCCCGGGCTATTGCCCTGAATCCCAAATACCTGTTTTTTGATGAACCCATCTCCGGCCTGGATCCCATCACCGCCATCCGCATCGACCGACTTATCGGCGAGATAACAAAAGACATCAAAACCACCACCATCATCAATACACACGATATGAACTCGGTGATGGAAATCGGCGACAAAGTCATTTTTCTTTATAAAGGCGAAAAATGGTGGGAAGGATCCAGCCAGGAAATATTACACAGCGATAATTCGGAATTGAATGATTTTGTTTTTGCCACCAACCTGGCAAAAAAAGTGCGTGATCTGAGAAAATCAGGAGAATCATCCTAGGTCGTAGACGCGCTGGAGCCGGTCAGGGTCCAGTATCCGGATAAACTTGCCTTCGATCTCAATCAGCTTATCCTTACGAAACTCTGAGAGAATACGAATGACATTTTCCGTGCTCATGTCAATAAGTTGGGCAATCTCTTTCCGGCTGATGGGCAGTTCAAATTCATTGCTCTTGTAGATCCGTTGGGCGAAAAACAACAAAATATAGGCAATGCGTCCCCTGAGCTGCTTGGTATTGATGCTGAGCCTTGTATTGATGACATCATCTGCCACTTTGCTCGACTTCTCAAGAAAGTCGAGGGCGAATCCACCATTCTTGCGCATCATATCCCGGATCAATTCCAGATCCACAAAACACACCACAGAATCTTCCAGGGCAGTGATCGTATAGATATGATGTTTGTTGGAAAAGATGCTCAGCAGACCGATGAAGTCGAGTGGCTTCCCGATTGAGATGATATGCTCCTTCTCGTTCTTCTCGGTAGCCAGGAGTTTGACCAGTCCCTTTCTGAGATACAAAAAACTGTGTATCTCATCCCCTTCCCGGCATATCACCTCCCCCTTTTCATAAAACACCTCCCGCTTATGGTCATCAATCCGCTGCAGGGATGAGGGATCCAACTGATTAAATGCCCATGAACGATACCCGCAACGGGTACAGGTTGAAGTGTTTAGTATTTTACCCATAGCCAGTCTCCTTATGATATATATCAGGAATGATATTTGTTAGTCAAATAAATACATCTAAATATTTAGATATTGCTAAATTTGCATCCAGTTGAATTGTTAACCATTTCACAAAAGAAACCCACATGTAAGAACTTTCACAACAAGGACAAGTTTAAACATGGGGGTTCCATTTGGCCAAAACATTAGATGAAAAATAAACACATAAATCCTTAAAAATAACACAAAAATTGTCGAATACGAAACCCACACAGGCCCATCCCTAAAGGGACAGGTCATAACAGATGGCTGAGCATTCGACAATTGCACCCTTAAAAAGACAGATATATGAAAAAGATTGTCATTTTAGGAGCAGGTACCGGTGGCACCATCATGGCCAACAAGCTCCGCAAAACACTCTCCAGAGATGAATGGGAGATCACCCTAGTTGATAAGGACAAAACCCACTACTATCAACCGGGCTTCCTTTTTATTCCTTTTGGGATATACACCAGGGAAGATGTAATCAAGCCCAAGTCTGACTTTATCCCTCCCAGCGTCAATGTCATTTATAACGGCATCGACAAAATAGAGCCGGGTGAGCACCGTGTCCTTCTCGAAGGCGGCCAGATATTGAACTATGATTTCCTGATCGTGGCCACCGGCACGGATATCAACCCGGATGAGACACCTGGTCTTAAAGACAAGTTGTGGCGCAAGGAGATCTTTGACTTCTACACCCTGGACGGGGCCGTAGCTTTGCGTGAGTTTTTCAGGGATTGGGAAGGCGGCAAGCTGGTGGTAAACATTGCAGAGCTGCCCTTCAAGTGTCCGGTAGCCCCGTTGGAATTTTCGTTCCTGGCCGACGCCTATTTCACAGAGGTGGGCATCCGCGATAAGGTAGACATCACTTTTGTAACCCCATTATCAGGCGCTTTCACCAAGCCCAAGGCATCTAAGATGCTAGGAGAGCTGCTGGAAGAAAAAAACATCCAGGTCATCCCTGACTTCTACCTGGAAAGCGTGGACAATGACAAGAAAGTGATCCGCTCCTATGATGAGAAAGAGATCCCCTTCGACGTGCTGTCCATTGTACCGGTGAATACTGGAAATCCCATGGTAGAGCGCAGTGGCATGGGCGATGATCTGAACTTCATCCCCACCGACAAGCATACCCTGCGGTCGAGGGATTATGAAAACATCTTTGTTCTGGGCGACGCTTCCGACATTCCTACTTCCAAGGCAGGATCGGTGGTACACTTTGCCTCGGAAGTGGTTTATGAGAATCTGATCAGCGCCATAGAGAACAGGCCTTTGAAAGCTCAGTTCGACGGGCACTCCAACTGCTACATCGAAACAGGCTATGGCAAAGGATCCATCATTGATTTTAATTACGATACCGAACCCCTGCCCGGCACTTTTCCCCTGCCAGGAATAGGACCTTTCGGATTGCTGCAGAACACCAAAATGAATCATTACGGCAAGGTGCTCTTCCGCTGGATCTACTGGCACATCCTGCTGAAAGGCAAAGAAATGCCCATTGAGTCACAGATGACTATGGCCGGCAAAAAATCCTAAAACTGCAACCTATGGCTGAAAACAATCAAGATATACAGACACAGATCAATGATATCAACCGCAAGCTTGATCTGGTGCTCCATCACGTGAACGAACAACGCCTGCAGCGTGAAACCCTGAATGATCTGGCAGACGACCTCTCGATCATTGGCAAGGATGCCTTCCAAAGCACCGTGGAAGAGTTGGACAAAAGAGAAATTCAAGTCAATGTAGACGACCTGAAAAATCTCTCCCTGCGGATGTTGCGCAATGTGGACAACTTTAACCACATGCTCGACACCTTCGAGAGCCTGGTGGATCTGAGCAAGGATGCCGGACCCATCGTCAACGAGGTAGGTGTGGATGCCATCCATAAACTTCATGAAATGGAGCAGAAAGGATACGTTGACTTTCTCAGGGAAACCTTCAAGATCTTCGATACCATTGTCACCAGCTATTCACCCGAAGATGTGAGTGAGCTGGCAGACAACATCGTTATCATCATGGAGACGGTCCGCAACATGACCCAGCCCGATATGCTGAAGGCAATGAACAATGCCGTGAGCATATACAAGGAGATGGACACGGAAAACATCCCGGAATACTCGCTCTGGAAGGCCTTTAGGGAGATGAGATCGCCGGAAATGAAACGCGGCATCGGTTTCATGATCACTTTCCTTAAAAACCTGTCCAATCAACAGGCCAAACAAAAACAAAATACAAACCAATAAATATCTAACATTATGGCACAAAAAACACTCGCAGGAAAAAACGTGGAAGTAACCGAAGAAGGTTATCTGCAAGACTTCAACGCATGGAACGAAGATATAGCCAAAGAGCTGGCTCAGGAAGAAGGCATCGAACTGACCGATGACCATTTTAAGGTTTTGAACTTTCTCCGCGAGCAATATCAGAAGGAAGCCAACCTGACCATCCGTAAGGTAGGCAAATCAGGTATCACCGACATCAAAGGTTTCTATGCGCTCTTTCCGGGGGGGCCACTGAAAAAAGCCTCCAAGATAGCCGGCATTCCCAAGCCTACCAGTTGTGTTTAACCCTCAAAATCAAACGTCATGGAAAATCAGGAAAAAAATCACAAGATCAAAAAAGTCTCCATCATATGCGCTAAAGGCAATTTGGAAGATGTCTACGCTGCCCTGGTTCTGGCCAACGGTGCTGTAATGGACGGGTTGGAAGCCAGACTCTTCTTTACCTTTTTCGGCCTGGACGCCGTGGTAAAAAAACGTATGAATAAGCTTCAGACAGCCACGGTGGGCAACCCAGCCCTCCGCATGCCAAATGGAGCCAGGATGCCCAAACTGCTGGGCATGATCCCCGGAATCCAGAAGATGGTATCAAACATGATGAAAAAGCAGATGGACGAGTTGGATGTACCTCCGGTAGATGAGTTCCTGGATATGATCACTGCCGGCGGCGGCGAAGTCTATGCCTGCAAGTTGGCTGTTGATATGTTCAAAGTGTCCAAAGATGACTTGAGCGAACATGTCAGCGATATCCTTACAGTAGGCGAATTCTACGAGAAAGCTTCGGGCGAAGATGCCCAGATCATATTCACATAAAAAACGGGATTGTACCTATAACAGGGCGTTCTTCAAGAGGAGACGCCCTGTTTTTTTTATTCATCGACTTCTTCATAATCGATGTAGTCGCCCTGATCGCCCTTAAAGCGTTTTTTTCCCTTCTTCCTTTTATCGTATTCCAGGGTAACTTTGCCTTCCTTCTTTTGCCGTTCCTGCTGTGTGTTGCCCTGATTCATGTTGTTCTGCATCTTTTTGAAAAAACGCCGCATCATATAACGGGCCACAATGCCACCCAGAAAAACCAACACAACAAAAAAGAAAAAGATTTTGATCAATGTAAGCATAATAAAAAATAACGTTTATAAACTAATTATGGTATGCTTTCAAGCGGCTTCCTTTGACAGATTAAGTAAGAGCCAAAAGCCTGCTCCCGAGGCTGAGGCAGGCTGAATGCATGCCGTCAGCCGGTGGCTTTCATTAAAGAGAGCCTCCATAATGTCAATTACATTTTATATTTTTGCAAAAATAGTCAAACTTAAACTCTTAATCAATTCTATGGAAAAAGTAGTCAGTGGCATTCGTTCGACAGGGAATCTGCATTTGGGAAATTATTACGGGGCACTCAGGAACTTTGTGAGGATGCAACAGGAGCATGAGTGTTATTTCTTCATCGCCGATTATCATTCCCTTACCACCTATCCCAATCCGCAGGACCTTCATGGCAATGTAAGACAGATCCTTGCCGAATACCTGGCTGCAGGCATTGATCCCGATACAGCCACCCTGTATATACAGAGCGATGTTCCCGAAATACCCGAGTTATACCTGCTGATGAACATGAACGCCTATGTGGGTGAATTGCAGCGTACCACTTCCTTCAAGGAAAAGATACGCTCGCAGCCCAACAACGTCAATGCGGGATTGCTGACTTATCCCGTACTGATGGCCGCTGACATCATCATCCACCATGCCTCGAAAGTGCCGGTTGGCAAGGATCAGGAGCAAAACCTGGAGATGACCCGCCGTTTCGCTCGCCGTTTTAACACCATGTATCAACAGGATTATTTCCCCGAGCCGGAGCCCTACAACTTTGGTGAGGCTTTGGTGAAAGTACCCGGACTGGATGGTTCGGGAAAGATGGGAAAAACCGAAGGCAATGCCATCTATCTCTCGGACGAGCCCCAGGTAATCCGCAAGAAGGTGATGAAGGCTGTTACCGATGCCGGTCCCACTGAACCCAACCAGGAGATGGCCGAGCCCATTAAAAACATCTTCACCCTGATGAACATTGTCTCGGAGAAAGAGACCTATGATGCCTTCCTGGAGCAATATAACACATGCAAAATCAGGTATGGTGATATGAAGAAGCAACTAGCCCGGGATATTGTTGATTTCACCGAGCCGTTGCGTGAGAAAATCAAAGAGATATATGCCGACGAGGATTATCTCAGAAAGGTAGTAGCCAAGGGAAGAGATAAGGCACGTGCCAGCGCTGCCCGAACGGTGAAAGATGTCCGTGAGATAATCGGCATACGCTCGTTCTAAGAATTATCAGGTCTCAGGTTTCAATTGGTTCAAAAAAGTTACACGTTATGTTGTTGTAACCATAGCGCACTGCCTTAAACATGGCAGATGCTTTGCCATCCTGTTTATAGACCAGGCTTTCGACTTATTAAACCTGAGCCATGAAACCTGAAACCGATCAGCTAGTTCGTCTTGTGCTGATACTTCACAGAGGAGAGGTCGTCGTTGGCCTTGATGATCTTCTGGGTAAGACCTGCCTTGAAATTCTCCACGGTGTTCATGAGTTTTTCATCCCCAAGGGCTAAGATCTGGGTTGAAAGAATAGCCGCGTTCCGGGCAGCATCAATCCCTACGGTAGCGACAGGGATGCCGGGAGGCATCTGGAGAATGGAAAGGATCGAGTCCCAGCCGTCCATGGAAATGGAAGACCGAATGGGAACACCAATAACCGGCAGGGGTGTCATCGAGGCGATGACACCGGGCAGATGAGCCGCTCCTCCGGCTCCGGCTATAATCACCTTCACACCACGCTTATGAGCATTCTTCGCAAAATCCATTACCTTATCAGGTGTACGGTGTGCTGACAAAGCCTGCAGTTCGAAAGGAATCTTGAATTCATCCAGAATTTGAGCAGCTTTTTCCATTACTTCCAGATCGGATGTGCTCCCCATGATAATACTTACTTTTGGCTCCATATCAATTTTTTAATTTTTAATTTTTATATAAAAGAGTTAATTGCTTACTTTGCATCCTTAATGTTCAAATTTAATACATTTTGCGGTATGAATAAAATCAAGCTCAAAGATAAGGAATTTCAGATAGCCATCCATTACGAATCCATCCATCAAAGCATTCGGCAAATAGCAGCCCGGATCAACCACGATTTCAAGGATAAAGAGGCACCTGTCTTTCTGAGCATCCTCAACGGAGCCTTCATGTTCACGGGAGATCTGTTCAAAGAACTGAAAATCAACACCCATCTCTCGTTTGTCAAGTTCGCCTCCTACCAGGGAATGAATTCCACGGGCGAGGTGAAGCAACTGATTGGACTGAATGAAGACCTGAAAGACAAAAACATCATTGTACTGGAAGACATCGTGGATTCAGGCCTGACCATCAGCAAGATCACCAAGCAGCTGGAGAGCTATCAGCCCAAAGAACTAAAGATTGCCAGCCTGCTGCTCAAGCCCGATGTGTATAAGGAGACGATACCCATCGATTACGTAGGAATGGAGATCCCCAATGAATTTATTGTAGGGTACGGCCTGGATTACGATGGGTTGGGCAGAAATTATAAGGATATATATAAGGTCGTTTCTTAATCTTCTTGAAGGGATTGCTCCATGGAAAAATCGAACTTTGTCGATTATGTGAAAATCTATATGCGTTCGGGCAAGGGAGGAGCCGGATCGGTTCATTTCCGCCGCGAAAAATTTGTGCCCAAGGGAGGACCCGACGGCGGTGACGGTGGCCGGGGCGGGCATATCATCCTGCGGGGCAACGCCCAGTTATGGACTCTTTTGCATCTTAAATACAACAAGCATGTAATCGCCGAGAGCGGCAATCCTGGTGGCGGCCAACGCAGCACCGGAGCCAGCGGCAAAGACCGCATCCTGGAAGTGCCCCTGGGAACGGTAGCCCGGAAAGCCGAGTCGGACGAAAAGATCACCGAGATCATTCACGAGGGGGAAGAAAAAATCTTGCTGGAAGGAGGAAGAGGAGGACTGGGCAATGCCCACTTCAAGTCGGCCACCCAACAAACGCCCCGTTATGCGCAACCCGGGGAATCAGGGGAGGAAGACTGGTACATCCTGGAACTCAAAGTCCTTGCCGATGTAGGACTGGTAGGCTATCCCAATGCAGGCAAATCCACCCTGCTGTCGGCTATTTCGGCAGCCAAGCCTAAAATTGCCGATTATCCTTTTACCACGATGGAACCCAACCTGGGCATGATCGAGTACCGCGACATGAAATCGTTTGTGATGGCCGATATACCAGGAATCATCGAAAACGCCCATAAGGGGAAAGGACTGGGACTGCGCTTTCTCAGGCACATCGAACGCAACTCATTGCTCATGTTTATGGTTCCTGCCGACAGTGAGAACATTCATAAAGAATACCGCACCCTGCTGAACGAGCTGAAACAATACAACCCCGAACTGCTGGATAAAAGAAGAATACTGGCCATCTCCAAAGCCGACCTGCTCGATGAAGAGCTAAAAGAACTGATCCAACAGGATCTGCCCGATTTACCTTATATCTTCATATCATCCATCACCAATGAGGGCACCGCCCAGATGAAGGATATGATCTGGAAGGAACTGAATCAATAACCATCCCAAACCCCTGCCTTATGCTCGAGTTTTTACTGGACCTGGACACCAGGTTGTTTCTCTTCCTCAACGGATTGCATTCACCCTTCTGGGATACTTTCATGTGGGCCGTCAGCGATAAGGAATTTTGGTACCCCTTCTATGGCATATTGATCCTGGCGATGGTATGGCGATACAAATGGAACGCCATCGCCATCCTCCTGTTTATCGCCCTGCTGATCACCCTCTCCGACCAAATATCGGTCAAAGGCTTCAAAGAGGTCTTCGAGAGGCTGAGGCCCTCACACAACCCACAAATTAAAAGCCTCATCCATACTGTCCAGGGCTATCGGGGAGGTCAGTATGGCTTTGTCTCATCCCATGCAGCCAACACCTTCGCCATGGCCTTCTTTACAAGCAAACTGTTTCAAAACCGCTACTACAGCTGGTTTATCTTCATATGGGCGGCCCTGGTCTCCTACAGCCGCATATACCTGGGTGTCCACTATCCCCTCGACATTATCGGCGGGGCCCTCCTTGGCATCCTGCTGGGATACCTGATATTTAAACTCTACCTGCTCTTCGGAAACAATTACCTGAAAAAAGTGTTTTACGGTTAATACGCTGAGAAGCTGCCGGACCGGCCAGGAACAAGCCTGCCAGGTTCGCAGCCCTTTGCTTGAATCAACAATGGATTATTAACCTCCAAAAAGCGTACCTATGCTCTGTATAAAAAATCCTGACACCGATCCCCATTTCAACCTGGCCGCTGAAGAATACGTGGTCAAAAACTTCAAGGAAAACTGCTTCATGCTTTGGCGAAACAGGCCCTCGATCATCGTGGGCAACCACCAAAACACCCTGGCAGAAATCAACTATGAATATGTAAAAGAAAACAACATCGATGTGGTGCGCAGGCTTTCGGGAGGCGGTGCTGTTTTTCATGACCTTGGAAACCTCAATTTCACCTTTGTAAAAAATGCCGAAAAGGAGGAAAGCAAGGTAGATTTCAGCCAGTATACCAAACCCGTCATCGAAGTGCTAAGAACAATGGGGCTGAATGCCAACTTTGAAGGCCGCAATGACATTGTGATCGACGGGAAAAAAGTATCAGGTAATGCCCAGAACATCGATGGAAACAGGGTTCAACACCACGGTACCCTGCTCTTTTCTTCGGTCATGTCGGATCTATCCAACGCGCTGAAAGTCAACCCGCTCAAATTTAGAGACAAGGCGGTGAAGTCGGTAAAAAGCCGGGTGGGCAACATCAACGAATTCATGGATGAAAAGATGGATGTACTGGAATTCCGCGACCGGATCATGAACCACATCCTCAACAAATACGAAGATGCCCGGCTTTATGAATACACCCAAGAAGACCGCCGAAACATCAACCGGCTGAAAGAAGAAAAATACGATACCTGGGAATGGAATTTCGGCAGTTCACCGAAATACAACCTTGAAAAGATGGTGAAAACCAGTGGAGGGAACATCGAATTCCACATTGACGTCAGGAATGGCATCATGCAGGATGTGAAGATCTATGGCGACTTTTTTAATACCCTGGATACCGGAAAGATTGAACAACTCCTGACCGGCACCCCTCATGAGCATGAAAAGATCAAGGGAAAACTGAACGGCATCGAGTTCGATAAATATTTTCATTCGGTAGACAAGGAAGAATTCATTGCCGGGATGTTCTGATGGCACCCCGGTTCTTTGCTGAAGGGAGCTGCGGGCGCCAGAAGTCGGCTTATTTTACAGGGGATGCCAGCGGCTACCTCAGTATACCACACCGTCGTAATACACCTTATTGCTGTTGACCCCTATGTTATACCACACCACATCCCAAAAGACCTCGAAACGGTTGGCGGGCTCATAGGTGAGGGTTTTGAGCCGGCCTTTGTCAAAGACCCGCAGGTGATTGCGTTCGTTTAGGTAAGCCACCAGGTTAAAGCCATATCGGATCTTGGAAGGAATGAAATTCTCCAGGCGTTGGATCTGCCCGTCGTAGTAAGCCATCAACTCGTTCTGCAGCCCGTAGATAAGCAGGCTGTCGCGCAAGACATAAAAATCGGGGGTAATGTTTGAGAGGGTTCGCACCTGGTCGTTCTCATACAACTTAAAATTACCGGTATTGTCGACAAAGGCCACACGCTCATCGGCCACTTTGAAAGATAGGGGCCGAAAAGCAGCCAGCTCCCTCTGCCCGAAAACATGAAACAGCTTCAGGGCAGAGCTGGTCTCATCGTAGAAAGTTACCAGGTTGCGGTCGACCCGGTAAGATGGCTTTCCCTGGACCAGCATCAGCTCACGGGTAGCTCCTTCAAAAAAGGCCTGCAGATAATCATTGGGATCCTTGTAGGCTATGATGTTATCTCCTACCTTAAAATTATCAACCGGTGGTGAGGAAAGAGCACTTTCCACATCAAAGATCTCGCCTTTGTAATAGACCTTAAACATCTTATCGATATCATCGTAATAGGCTACCAGATGCTCATCGGCCTTGTAATAGGGCGCATTCATAGAAAGCAGGGTCTTATCCCGTCCTTCATATACAAACAGGTTGTTGTTATAGGTATATACAAGCAACCCGTCGGTGATCTCGTAATTCTCCACCACCTCGCTCAGCTTCCGGGATACGCCGTTGTGGTAGATCATCAGGGCCCCGTCGTTGCGCTGGTAGGCCAGGGCCCATTTGCCCACCCTAAACGTACTAACGGGCAAATGCTCTAGTTGCCGGACATTTCCATGATCGAACACATAAAAACGTTCCCTGAAATCGACATAGGCTGCCAGGCCCTGCCCCCTGGCCTGCATCCCCTGGAGGCAAAGAAAAGCTCCCAGGAGAAGCCCTGTCCAACCGGTTATCTTTTGTGTCATCATAATTCCTGTTTGTGTTCTTCCATCATTCGTTCGCGGATCCTCTTGAACTCGCTGCCAGGGTTCCATTGAGGGAAGTCGTCCCCGTCAGCCAGCTCATAGCCCACCTCAAAAAAGAGCCGTGCATCATCCCGGATGCCCGACAGGTCCCAGGCATGCGGTTCATATTCATCGCTTGGATCATGGTACCGATTTTCCAGCCAGAACTGTTCTTTTTCGGCAGCCCATTCCCTGCCATGTTCCCGTGAATCGCAGTTACCTCGGGCAAAGAGAGCTGGCACTCCCACGCGGGCGAAACTGAAATGATCGCTCCGGTAATACATGCCGGTATGAGGGTTCGGATCAGGAAAGATATAGCGGTCATGGCGGGCTGCCACTTGCTCCAGGAGGGCATCCAGTTTGGATTGTCCATATCCGGTAACCATCACATCCTTGTATCGTCCATAGGGGAGCATCAGATCGTTGTTGATGTTGGCCACTGTTTTGTGCAAAGGGAACCTCGGATTTTCTCCGTAATGTTTGGAACCCAGCAACCCCTGCTCTTCTGCCGTCGGGGCAAAGAACATCACCGAACGCTTTGGCTTCTTCTCAAGGTTGGCAAAGGCTTCGGCTATTTCAAGCATCCATGCCAGGGAGGTGCCGTTATCAACGGCCCCGTTATAGATCGAATCGCCGTCCAAAGAGGGATCAACACCCAGGTGGTCCCAGTGGGCGGAATAGATGATCACCTCATCCTTCCTTTCATTGCCGGGCAGATACCCCATGATGTTCCGGCTGTCAGCAAAGTGGTGGTTGCTTTTCATTCCCAAAGAGAGCGTCCCGTTGAGTTCCATAGCTCTAAATCCTGATTGCCTGGCCTGCTCCTTCAATTTATTCAGCTCATAACCGCAGCGTTGAAATAACTTTTCAGCAGCTTGGTGGGTAATCCACCCTTCTGCGCTGCACCTGGACATATAGCCGTTGTCGGGTTTCAGATAGAGCTTGGGTATCACAGCACCGTTTAACACCACGTTCCATGGATATCCCGCCGGTCCTGTCTCATGGACGATGATCACGCCCCTGGCTCCCTGCCGGGCAGCCTCTTCATACTTGTAGGTCCAGCGCCCGTAATACGTCATGGCATGGCCATTGAAAAAATCACCGGATCCGGTGCCGTAACCAGGATCATTGACCAGTACCACCACGGTTTTACCGGTAACATCTATGTCTTGGTAGTCATTCCAGTTATATTCAGGCGCCACAATGCCATATCCGGCAAAAACCAATTCCGTCTCTTCAAGCTGAATGCTGGGAGTCAGCCTCCTGGAAAAAGCCACAAAATCATCCTTGTACTTCAAATGCCAGGGGCCGGCAGGTGTCTGAAAGTGCATTTGGTCGTCCGGTTGCACGGAAACTTCCACCATGGGCACATCCTGGTAATAGCTGCCCTGAACAGGTTGAAGGCCAATCCGGCGAAACTCCTGCTCCAGATAGGAAAGAGTTCGTTCTTCCCCCCGTGTGAAGGGTTTTCTTCCTAGAAAAGAATCCGAACCTAAGGTTTGAACATATTTTTTTATGTCATCGGTATGAATCGTTTCCATCGCTTGATCTATTGGCCTGTTTTTCATACAGGAAACGAGGGAAGAAGTGATCAGGATGAGGAAAAGGAGCTTTTTCATGGCAAGGTTTTAGGAGTAAGGAAATACAGCCGCCATCGCTGACACCGTGTCACTATCCGGCAATCATGGAGGCACCTGTGCATATTACACAATAAAAATAATAAATTCACCATCAAATAAAAACCCAAAACCACCGGAATATGATGAAAAAAAGTTGTCGTATCCCTGATGATCCTTTGGGGGATCGTGGAAAATAAAGGGATCGCCCGGCCAAATACCGCAGATTCCCGTCTCGTAAGTGTCTGGTGCGTCTATGAACGGGGCAGAAATTGTCCGGATGGCTGACATTGCTCCCGGAAGTGGCCTTCAGCAACGGACCGTGTATGGGCTACCAACCAACGTCATGGAGGACAGCCATGATGGGCAGTCGACCTAAAAAGAAAAACCCACAGACCTCAACCTAACCCGTTTGAGATTTTGTTCGTTTGGGATTTTTCCCGCGGGTTATTCCATTAGCTCAAATATTTCGTCGAGGGGCTTTTTGTCCCTGGGGTTAATGTTTTTTGAAGGGACTCCCACGGCCACAAAAGCCATCAGATGGTATGGCTGTTCGATACCGATAATCTTTTCCAGATCTTCTTTGGCCATCATGGGAGCGCTCAGCCAGCATGCCCCGTATCCCATATCCACAGCCGCAAGCAGAATGTTTTGAATGGCCGCCCCTGCGCTTTGTATATCGGGATAATTACGCAGAATATTGATATCCTGATGCGACATCTGCACACCTTTCTCCAAAACCGATTCATAATCCTCCATTGCCATGGCGATTACCGCCGGTGCATCTTCGAAAAACGTAGCAAACCACTCTACCTGTGACTTGATGTTGCTGGATGCAATAGACTGGTTGGCAGGGAGCTCTTCTATTCTCTGCTTAACCTTGTAAGCCATCTCCCTTTTCATTTCATCGTTGGTGATCACTATAAACCTCCAGGGTTGGTAATTATTCACACTCGGAGCCTGGCCTCCCATCCTGACCAAATGCTTCAGATCTTCCACCGCGACGGGCGTATCTTTAAAAGAACGAATACTGGCGCGTTTTTCAATTGCCTGCTTTAATTCCATAGTAATTTGCTTTTATTAGGATGCGTTCAACTGCAAGATAAACAAAACTTCATAATATGCAGATAAAAAGATGGGGTAAACACATCAACAATCGACTCTGTTTTCTTGTTGAAAACATGCAGCATGTTCTGCCTCTAAAAATAACTCCGCATATACAGGATCAATATGTTCAGGCAGGTCCGAATATTTTGGAGCAAACCATTGATTATTATTATATTTTCACCATATTGGACTTAAAACAATACATCCATGAATTATTATTACATTACAGGAACCAGTCGGGGGATAGGCCGGGCCATAGCCAAAGCCATCCTGGAAGAGGAGGACAACCAGGTATATGGCATCTCCAGGAACCATACCCTCGAGCATAAAAACTATCATCCCATCACCCTTGACTTGCAGGATTTGGAAAAGGTAAGCAACTTTCAGTTTGGAGACCATCCCGATGCCCAAAAGCTTGTTTTCATTAACAATGCAGGGGTATTGGGTCAAGTAACCCAGGTAGGGAACCTCTATTCTGAAAAGATTCTGCAAAGCTACCACATCAACATGGTCAGCCCCACCATCCTGATCAACCAGTTCATTGGTCAGTACCAGAAGCAGGAAGCAGAAAAGATGCTGGTCAACACCAGCTCTGGAGCCGCCCGCCATACGATCCCCTCCTGGAGCACTTACGTAGCCACCAAGTCAGGAATGGAAATGCTTTTCAAAACGATACAGGATGAGCAGCAGGATTTCGATCATCCCTTCAAGATCTATTCTATCGCACCGGGTGTGGTGGATACGGAGATGCAGGATGAAATACGGGAGGTGGACCACAAACATTTCAGGGAGCTTGACCGGTTCATCCGGTTGAAAAATGAGGGCAAGCTATCCGATCCCCAGGCGGTAGGAAAAAAGTTTGCTGAGATCATAGATCATCCGGAAAAATATCCGGAAGCACTGATGGATCTAAGGGATCTTTAAATCCTGACCCAATGGCTGATCTATGGGGTATTGATTATGGAAAGAAGCTCTCGGGCAATACCGTTATTTGCCAGCGGAAGGGCCAAAGCGTCCGGTTTTTCAGAGCCGGAAAGAACAAGGATGCCGATAAGTTTATCCTCGAGAGGATCCGGGAGTCGTCTCCTCATCGCATCTTTATTGATGCCCCGCTAAGTTTACCCGGTGCCTTTTATGATGAAAAGCGCTATGACGATTTCTTCTTCCGCCGCTGCGACCAGCAAATCGGCGCCATGTCGCCCATGTTTCTTGGCGGCCTTACTGCCAGGGCAATTCGACTGAAAAGCATTGTCTCCGGCATGCGCATTGATCTGATGGAGACCTATCCCAAAGGATTGGCCCGGCAGTTGAAACTAAAAAATTCCGGATACCGCAAGGGCAAAGAGAACCTCGTGGCATGTGCGGAAGGCATCATGGAAAGTACGAAGTTGGATCTGGACACCGCTCATATTCTTTCCTGGCATCACATCGATGCTTTGCTGGCTCTGATCACAGCCATCCGCCACGAACAAGGCCTGAGTTTTACCTATGGCAATCCGGATGAAGGCCTGGTGTATATATAGCTTCCCTTTCTAAAGATTGCCCAGCAGCTGACTAACGATGATCAGCAATACCAGGGCAAAAGGATACACAGTAGCATAGGCAATCTGTGGGGCATTGGTGTCAGTCATCGGCTCCACCGCGCTTAGTGCCGGAGTGCTTGTCATGCTGCCGGTAAGGGAACCGATCAGAGAAAGAAAGTTCATCTTCAGCACATAGTAACCCAGGGTGATGCTCAGGATCATAGGCACCAGGGTGATGGTGATGCCGGCCACGAAGTACCGTATCCCGTTGGCCTGGATGGTCTCCACCAGGTGTTCGCCGGCATGGGTACCTACCACCGAGAGGAACATGATTAACCCGAGCTTTCGCAGGAACATATTGACGGTACCCGAGATGTTCCAGACGATCGAACCTGTTTTGCCGATCTTACTCAGCACCAGGGCTGATACCAGAACACCGCCGGTCAGTCCCAGCTTGAAGGTGACATTCCCGAAAAGGGGTACAGATACCTCTCCCAGAAGAATTCCAATAAGGATGCCCAGGGCAATGGGCAAAAAATTCAATTCATCCATCTTCTTCCGGCTGTCGCCCAGCACAGCTCCAACCCTGCCTGTATTATCCTCGGGAAGAGTGATGGTCAGTTTATCTCCGAAACGCAGCTTACTGGTAGCACGGGGGGTTAAGTCAATGCCGCTTCGCCGGATGGTGGTGACCGTGGCATTGTAGTTCTGAAGAAGTCCGAGCTGCTGCAGCGATTTATTGATCACATCCTTGTTGGTGACAAGGAAGCTTCTTACAGTATTCTTTCCTCTCAGGGGTATTTCTTCCTTCGTCTCCCGCCCTACCAGGTAAGTCAGGCGGGCCAGGTTACTCTCCGTACCCACGGCCCGGAGCATATCCCATTGCTCCAGGGTGGTATCCGCTTCTGCCCGGACAATCTCTCCCTTCTTCACCACTCGTGAAATGTTGGTATGGGTCAGCCCGCGCAGGTCCAGTTCGTGAAGAGTCTTGCCAAAAATGTTGGGGTTCTCGACGATGAAATTGCGGCTTATCAGTTGGGGGTGATCCGACTGGAGCTCAGCTTCAAACTTGCGTTCTTCCTCTTTGATGTTGACCCTGTATATCCGGGGAGAAAGCCGGGCAAAAAGGATGACACCGATCACCCCAAAAGGATAGGCAATACCAAAGCCAATGGAGGCCAAAGGCGACTGGGTGCTTTCGATGGCCGCTGCCAGTCCGCTGGTGCTGGTCAGGGCTCCTGTGAACAGGCCTGTGGCCATTTTAAAATCAATCTCATAGATCCACGCCATCAGAAGGGTGACACCGGCACCCGTGGTTATCACCAGCACA
>P_1C_Sed_2_UnCtyDRAFT_1000245_pt1 | contig 17253 bp, 12 predicted proteins | sample Pon1CUnioCityCA_4_FD_10229 | JGI IMG/M metagenome (IMG submission 10229) | reverse complement strand
AATCGAAGGATTTTTTAGGTTTGTAATTAAATTGTAAAGGACAGGAGGAAAAAATGACTCATCAGAATGCAATTTCCAGCAACAGAAAGTTTTTCAATCAACGCAAGCCCCTCTTTTTCAGTGCGCCTATCCTGGCCCTGGCTGCCGCGGCCACACTGTTTCTGCTGATGCTCTCCGGATGCGACGGCGGTGGCGGCAGCGGCGCCGGGGGGGAGGGGCCCCGCCTGAATGAAGGCATTTTTGTGGACAGTCCGGTGGCCGGCCTGAACTATCAGAGCGAAACACAGAGCGGTGTTACGGATGCAGAGGGCACATTTCATTACATGAGCGGGGAGACCATACGGTTTTCCATAGGCGATGTGGTGCTCGGCGAGGCTCCGGCTGAAGCGCTGATGACACCGCTGCACCTGGCCGGTGAATCGGTTGACGAGGTCAGTGCCGACAATCCGGTAGTTGTTAATATGATTCGTTTTATACAGTCCCTGGATGCCGACCATGACCCTGAAAACGGCATTACATTAACCGATGCGGTTCGCAGTGAGGTCTCCGGGCGAATGATAGATTTTCATCAATCGGTCCATGATTTTGAAAACGATGCCCGTGTCACGGCGATGTTTGATGCCATGAACGGGCTGAACATGCCCCATGCTAGCCACGCCTGGGATCTACATGACACCGACGATGCCTTGTCGCATATGACCGGCTATATGGACAGGCATATGGGCGATTGGGCGGATGCCCACATGGGCCCATGGATGGATGAATGGATGGATGGTCATAGGAACGGCACGAACGGCCGGATGCCCGGCCATGGCGATGGCCCGATGATGGGCCGTTAATGCCTGCCTCACGGAAATCTGTGCCGGTTTTTGAAAAGTAATTCATGATGATTATTATAAAAGCATAATTCAATAGTAAAACTGCAAACAGGTGCGCAGCAGAAACCGGAGAAGGAGGCCGGATCATGAGCGAAACCTTTTATGACGTGCTTATCTTGGGCGCCGGGCCGGCGGGGCTTCAGGCAGCCATACATGCGGTTCGCCGGAAAGTGTCGGTCCTGGTGATCGGCAAACCCGGCCAAAGCAGTGCTTACCGGGCCCATATTGAAAATTTCTGCTGCATTGAAGGGCAATCGGGGGCGGAAATGCTTCGGCTCGCCCGGGAAAAGGCCGAGGCTTCCGGCGCTGTCCTGCGCGAGGAAGATGTCACAGAACTGGATGCGGAGGATGACTGCTATGTTGTTGCAATGGAGAGCGGAGAACGGGTGAAGGCACATGCCCTTATCCTCGCCATGGGGATATCGCGCAATACGCTTGGCCTGGGAAGTGAAAAGGCGTTAGCGGGCAAAGGCGTCAGCTATTGCGTGGATTGCGACGGCTCGCTGTTTCGAAGCGAGCCGGTCGCGGTCGTGGGTTGTGGCAGTGCCGCTGTCAGCGGTGCCCTGACGATGGTGTTTTACTCCAATGAAGTTCATTTGGTTTGCGAACAGCTCGATGTGGGTGAGCATCTGGCCCGGAATTTGAGAGAAAGCGAGATCGTCGTCCATGAAGGCCGGAAAGTGACGGCAATTCAAGGGGATGACGCCGTGTCGGCAATGGCGCTGGATGACGGGACCGAGCTTTCGGTAAAAGGTGTTTTCATCGAACTCGGTGCCAAGGGAGCAGTTGGTCTTGCCAGTGTGCTGGGGGTGTTTCTTGATGAAACCATGAAATATATCGCCGTTAATAAAAAACAGGAAACGAACCTTCCGGGTGTTTATGCGGCCGGCGATATTTGCGGCCCCCCCTGGCAGGTGGCCAAATCCGTCGGTGAAGGATGTGTGGCCGGGATGGAGGCTGCGGCCTATGCCCGGAAGCAGAAACGAAACGGGTAGGAAGGCAAGGCAGCGGCCCCTGATCCATAGACCATTCAAAGTGCTAGGAACAGGCTTTTTTTTGGCCGTCAAAACCCTTCCGGGGCCAAAAATGCAAAAGGAGGTTTATAAGATGAAACGGACAAATGTTTTTGTATGGGCACTGGTTTTTATCCTGGCCGGTGCGGGATGGGCGTTTGCGGAAATGCATCAAAGTGGATCAGAAGGAATGCATCAGGGTGGCGATATGCAGCAAATGTCTTCATCCCAAGAGGAGGCAGGATGGTTCTGCCCCTGGTGCGGCTCCTCCGGCGGCAACTCCGGCCGAATGGGCCGGGGCATGATGCACCAGGGCCCTGGCATGATGCATGAGGGTCGGGGTATGCATCATGGATGGAGCCGGGGCCAATGCCCACGGTCAAAAACGCAGCAGATGGCGCCCATGGGTCAGGATGAGGCCCGGACCTTGATGAAAAATTATGTCACCGCCAATCCAAACCTGAAAATTGGTGAAATAAAAGAAAAAGATGATGTCTATGTAGGTGAGATTGTTACCAGGGACGGTTCTTTGGTCGAAAAGCTGGTGGTCGATAAAAAAACCGGCTGGATGAAACGCGACTATTAAGCGGAGCACCACCGGAGTGGCCCGGGAAAATGCGTTGGACATTCCGGATCCTGATTCCGGAGCACTGGCTCGGCTTTTTGAAGGCTAACTTCATTTTTTATAACAACGAGGAAATATCAGTCCCATGCCTCTTTCAGAACAGTCCATATGCGGCAGGCACAAGGAGGAATTTCTTGAAGCGATTCAAGCCTTTCATGGATTTGTTGCCCCCGGACTGGTCCTCGGGTCCTTTATGGTGGATCTGGCCCGATCCCTGATCGGAGAGGAAACCGAGGCGGATGCCATCGTTGAAAGCAGGCATTGCCTGCCGGATGCGGTACAGCTCTTTACACCCTGCACCATCGGCAACGGCTGGATGAAAATCATGGACTGGGACAAATTTGCGTTAACCCTTTATGACCGCCACAGCCTGGCGGGCTACCGGGTCTGGTTAGATTTGGAAAAGGCGAAGGGGTTTCCGGATCTCTACAACTGGTATATGCGGCTGGTGCCTAAAAAGGACCTGCCGGTTTCCGTGTTGCTGGACGTGCTCTTCGAAGCCGGCCGTGCCGTGCTGTCCTCACTGCCGGTCACAGTCACCAATTATTATCACCGGGAAAAGAAGCAAACCATCAATATTTGCAACGGCTGCGGCGAGGCCTACCCCGCCTGGCAGGGTGCCCTGTGCCGTGCCTGCCAGGGAGAGGCTTATTATGAGCAGCGTGTGGATAGAAAAAACCCGGAACCCCGCCTGGATGGGATGGAACCACCACGGGCGGGTCAGCCTGCCTTGACGGGGTTTGCTTTTAAAAAGCTGCCGGTTGAGGAAGCTGTGGGCAAACGTCTGATCCATGATATTACCGAAATCCGAAAAGGTGAATTCAAAGGCCCGGCCTTTAAGAAAGGGCATGAAATCAGGCATGAGGATATTTGCCATTTTCATCGGCTGGGCAAACAGCAGGTCTATATCGAGACCCGGGAGGCCGGATATATTCACGAGAATGAAGCCGCCGAACGCATGGCTACCGCCTTTTGCGGCGCCGGTGTGACGTGGAGCGAAGGGCCGGCGGAAGGCAAAATCAGACTGCAGGCCAAAACCGCCGGGCTGCTGAAAGTCGCCACCGATGCACTGGCGGATATAAATATGCTGGGTGAACTCATGTGCGCCACCCGCCACACCAATACGCTGGTTAAAAAAAATGATGTCGTGGCGGCTACCCGGGCCATTCCGCTGATGATCCGCGAGGCGGTGGTGGAGCGGGCGGCTGAGATTGCGCAGGCCGCATCCGGTCTTATTGATGTCAAACCTTTGAAAAAGGCCAATGTGGGCATTATCATCACTGGCAATGAGGTGTATCACCAGGTCATAGAGGATCAGTTTGAGGGCATTCTCCGCTCCAAAGTTACAGAACTTGGCTCCCATGTTGCGGATGTGGCATTTGCGCCCGATGACGCGGATGTCATCGCTGATACATTTCGCCGCTTCCTGGAGGCCGGCATGGATTTGATCCTATCCTCCGGAGGCATGTCGGTGGATCCAGACGATGTCACACGTACGGGGATTTTAAAGGCGGGCGGAAAAGACGGCATTTATGGCTCTCCTGTGCTGCCGGGAGCCATGTTCATGGTTGCCTATATCAATGATGTGCCGATCCTCGGGGTGCCCGCCTGCGGTATGTATCACAAAACTACCATACTTGATCTGGTCCTGCCGCGTGTGCTCGCCGGCGAGCGTTTGGATCGATCCGGGATTGCCGCCCTGGGCCATTCCGGACTGTGCCTGGACTGTGCATCTTGCCGGTTTCCGCATTGTTCTTTCGGAAAATATTAGCGATGTTCCCAATCCATGCGCACGCCGGGTGCAATGGCGCGGATGCCTCCAAAAAATTTTAAAGTTCCGCATTGCTTCGCAAGGGTCTTTTTCCAGGATATCGCCTTTCTCCGTTCTGCCTTCGGATGCCGGGCTGCCGCCTGCTGTTGAAACCGGCGTTTGAATTTTTTCTATTACGTCATCCATCGCCCTAACGCTCATCTGCTCCAATCGAGGAAAATGCGTGATAGCTGCAGCCATTGACACTGCTCTGTCTGTTTGCTCTACGGCCGGCAATCGCTGTACAGCAGGATCAACTCTTGACCGATTCGGGGAGGCAGGGTAAATATCATTTGGATGTTTTATTGGAAACCCGGGTGGAGAAAGGTGTTTTCTCTGTTCGTGATGGGGCAGAAGGGTCGGCCACTATTTGAAAATTTTGGAGAAAATATAAATGACAGAAGCGATGAACATTACGGAAAAGTACAAACAGGCGGGAGAAGTTATTATGATGGCCGGCGGTACGCCGGTTCCGGTCAATGATACGCTGGTGAAACTGCTGCAATATTTTATCGGCGAAGATGAACTGGATTTTGTGCTTGCCTTCAAAGAGCGCAAGTCCCAGACGCTGGATCAGCTCAAGGAAAGCGCGCAGCTGCCGGAGCCGGAGGTGGTTGCCAGGGCCAATGAATTGGCCGCCCGGGGCGTGATTTTCAACCAGCCCAACAGCAAGGGCGTAATGGTTTATCGTCTGCTGCCGCTGTTGAATGTGGGCACCTTTGAATATACCTTTATGGGGCGGGTGGAGGATAACGAGCGAAACCGGCAGATCAGCGCGCTGTTTAACCAGTTGTTTCAGGAACTCGCGGATATTCTTGAAAAGAACTACGATGACATCGTGCCGCAATTGATGCAGGCGCCGCCGGTAGACCGCACCGTTCCTGTGGCCCAACATCAGTCCACCGGCGATTCAATAAGAATCATCGTAGACGAATCTCTGGAAGAAACGGTGGACCGCATTTTGCCGACCCAGGAAGTGAATGCGTTGATTGAAAAATTTGACGAGATCGCACTGGGCCACTGTTTCTGTCGGCATCACAAAGATTTGAGTGATGAGCCCTGCAAGCAGACCAGCCTGCGCGAGACCTGCTTTACCTTCGGCAAATCGGCCCGCTACACATCAGCGCAGGGATTTGCGCGGATGATCTCCAGGCAGGAGGCCAGGGAAGTGCTCAAACAGGCCGAAGCCGACGGCCTGGTCCATAAGGCCTACCACCCGAATTTCGACATCAACAAGGCCGAAACCAGTATTTGTAACTGCTGCCGATGCTGCTGCGGCAACGCGGTGGAAAATATGATCGCCCCGCTTGCTAATGCTACCAATTTTCTGGCGGTTATTGATCCGGAATTGTGTACGGGGTGCGGCACTTGCGTTGAGCAATGCCACACTGGGGCTGCCTTCCTGGATGAGGAGTCGGGCATAGCCGGAAGAACAGAAGATTTGTGCATCGGGTGCGGTGTCTGTGCGGCCTTCTGCCCGGAAAACGCCATCTCACTTCTCAGGGGCCCGACAAGAATCGTCAGGATTTCCAAGCAGCGCAGTGATTCCAATCAATAAGCAGCAGTCCGGAATGGATAGAGCGCAACTTATCGGATATTTTAATATTTCAGGGTAAAGGGGCAGGACGCAGGACCTCGCCCTTTTTCGAACAGGGATCCGAAAGCGCGCTCGCATTGAAAAGGAGGTCAGACAGTGGAGCTTGTCCGTCGATATCCGGAAAAGGTGTTGAATCCTCACGAAGCTGTCAAAAAAATCAAAAACGGCAGCAGCGTTTTTATCGGGACGGGATGCGGCGAGCCCCAGCAGCTTATCCGTGCCATGGTGGAAGACCATGGCATCCAGGACATTGTGATCTATCAGATGCTCTCGGCCACGCTGGCCAATTATGTGCATGAAATCCATTTTTCAACTCGCTTTTCCCTGAAGCTGTTTTTCATCAGTCCCTACATGCGCCAGGCCGCATTTGAAGGCAAGATCGATTATCTTCCGGTTTATTTGTCGCAGATCCCCGAGCTTTTTTATTCCCATCAGATTAGTCTGGATGTGGCCCTGGTCCAGGTCAGCCCCCCGGACGAATATGGGTTTTGCTGCCTGGGGATTTCGGTGGATATTACCCTTGCCGGACTCCAAATGGCTGGAACCGTTATTGCCCAGGTCAATCCCCGCATGCCCAAGACATTGGGAGACAGCCATATCCATGTCAGTGACATTGATTATCTGGTCTATCACGAGGAGCCGCTGGTGGAGTTTGTCCCGGCGAGTAAAAATCAGGCGGTGGTGGAGCGGATTGCCCATTACGTGATTCAGCTCATCGACGATGGCTCGACACTCCAGGTGGGGTTCGGCCATCTTCCGGACGCCATACTCCCTTATCTTAGCGGCAAAAAGGATCTGGGTATCCACACCCAGGTAATTACCAACGGCATGTTGCCCCTGCTCAAGCAGAAGGTGATTACCAACAAGAAGAAATCGTTGTTGCGCAACCGCATTGTAACCTCCCTTTGCATGGGCTCAGAGGAGCTTTACCAGTACGTGGACAACAACCCGCTGTTTTATTTCAGAAGTTCCCAGTTCGTGAGTGACCCCAATGTGATTGCCCGAAACGACAATCTTATTTCCCTTAGCTCCGCCCTGGAAGTAGACCTTACGGGACAGGCCTGCTCGGATTCCAAGGGATACCTTTTCTACAGCGGTATCGGAGACCAGGTGGATTTTACCCGTGGCAGCAAGATGGCAAAAAACGGATTCTCCATTATTGCACTGCCCTCCACCGCCGAAAACGGGACAGTCTCCCGGATTGTCTCGCACTTGAGCGAAGGCGCCGGCATCGCTACCACCCGCGGTGACGTGGATATTGTTGTTACCGAATACGGCATTGCCGAACTGCATGGAAAAGGGATTTACCAGCGGGTGATGGAGCTGACACAGATCGCCCATCCCGACTTCCGGGAAAAACTTATCAATGAGGCCAAAAAACGGCATTACATTTTTGCGGACCAAGTCCCCCCGAGCCGGCAGGATCTTATCTTTCTTGACAATTACAAGTCCTATCGGGACCTGCCCAACAGCAAATCGATTGAATTCCGGCCGCTTTTGTCCTCAGACGAGTTTGCCGTCCGGAATTTTTTCTATTCCCTGCGGGATCAGAGCATCTATTACCGGTTTTTCCAGCCCAAGCGGGTTTTTAAGCGGGAGATGATCCAAAAGCAATGGGCCGCTGTTGACTACAAAAAGAACATGAGTATTGTGGGGCTGGCGCAGAAGGGCAAGCACAAGGAGATCATTGCCATTGGATCCTATTACGGCGAAGGCGAATCCGCGCATGCGGAAGTGGCTTTCCTGGTCCGTGAGGATTTTCAGAATATGGGCATTGCTTCATACCTGATCGATATTTTGGAAAAAATTGCAAAAGTCAACAAATACGAGGCATTTTCGGCAACCGTCATGAGCGAAAATGCCGCAATGATTCATGTATTCAAAAAGAAGTACCCCAATGCCCAAATCCGAGCCTACGGCAGGGAAGTTGAAGTTTACATGCCTTTCTGATCCCTCCTCGTTTGCCTGATCACCGGGCATTTGAAAGATTCCGCCGAAATTCTTTTTCTCCCATCTTATTGCAATCGGTCAGTTCATTGTTATTTTAATTATAAATCCATGCCTGCCGGTCAATTGGGAAGAGATTGATGGCTTTTTTGCACAATATTGTCGGTTTTTTTGGCAATAGATACGGCATCCTGTCCGAGCGCGGGGTTGGATGTTTTTTTGTTGCCTGCCGGGAGGATGATGGAAAATTTATTGGGAGGTGTATGGGCAATGCAGATTGACTATACGGAACATTATAAGGAAGCGGCCGGTTATTCGGAAAATGATCCGAATGAAGCGGGGTTGGATGAGTTTTCAGGGATGAGTACCGAAGACCTGATGGCCGTTTATGAACAGACGTTTAAGGGGTTTGAGGCAGGTGAAATTGTTGAAGGCCAGGTGGTTGACATAGACAATGACCGGGTCGTGATTGATATCGGCTATAAGGCCGAGGGCGAAGTGCCCCGCTCTGAGTTTCTGGATGAAAAAGGCCAGTTTTCCTTAGCCGTCGGCGACAGGGTAGAGGTGCTGCTGTTGCGCAAGGATGAGGATGGCTACCCGGTGTTGTCCCGGGAAAATGTTGCCCAGGTCAGGCGTCTGGACGATCTGGCGGAGCGATATGAAACCGGAGCGAGCGTCACCGGGCGGATTATTTCCCCAAAAAAGGGTGGGTTTGTTGTTGATGTGGGACTGAAGGCGTTTTTGCCGGCTTCTCAGTTGGACGTTAAGCGGGTGAGTGATTTTGATGCGTGGCTGGATACCGAGCATGAGTTTAAGGTCATCCAGTTTGACAAAAAGAATGAGAACGTCGTGCTCTCCCGCCGGGCCCTTTTGGAAGAAAAACAGCAGGAAATAAAGACAGAGGCCCTGCAGCGGCTCCAGGTTGGCGATGTTGTGGAGGGCACGGTCAATAATATAACCGATTATGGCTTGTTTGTGGATTTGAACGACATTGTCGGCCTGGTGCATGTCAGTAATTTAACCTGGACCTCGATGAAACATCCCTCCAAGTTTTATGAAACCGGGGAACGGGTAAAGGTAAAGATTCTTGATATTGATGAGAAAAGCCAGAAAATTACCCTTGGGATCAAGCAGTTGATGCCAAATCCATGGGATACCTTGCATGAACGTTACCCGGTGGGCTCCGTTATAGAAGGCGAGATCAAAAAGGTTACTGATTTTGGTATTTTTATCGCGATTGAAGCGGGTATCAACGGGCTGGTTCATATCTCCGATATGTCCTGGAACCAGGAAATTAAGAAACCCTCCGCTCACTATAAAAAAGGGGAAACTGTTCAGGCAAAGATTTTGGATATCGACAAGGAGAACCAGCGGGTTCGCCTGGGTATCAAGCAGCTGACCCCGCATCCCTGGCAAAAACTGGCGCAAACCTACCTGCCGGGAACACCGGTATCCGGGAAAGTGACGAATGTGACCACCTTTGGCGTATTCATGGAAATTGCCGAAGGCGTCCAGGGTTTGGTTCATGTCTCAGAGATCCCCTCAGAGAGAGGGGAAAATCCGCTGGAGGGTTTTGAAGTAGGGCAAAGCATTGATGATGCCCGGATCCTTGAGGTCTTGCCGGAAGAAAAAAAGATCCGTCTCACGCTTAAGCCGGAACCAGAAAGCAGGAGCGATTTGGGAGAGCAGCTGCAGGACAGGATGCGGGAGCAGGGCACGGGAAAGACCGTTTAGAGGCGGCGGGACCGGTTAAATGGAGAATTTAACCGGTCTTTTTTCCAGATAGTGCGGCATTGTTTGAACAGGTCAGCAGCATTGCCTGTCAAAAAGAAGATCCTATCCGGTCATATATTTAGCGGTGCCACAAAATATTGTTAGGAGTTTTGGCCGTCTCCGGTTCATGTGCGGTCCATGGTTTTCGCCTTTTTCTTTGCGTTTATTGTTGCCCTTAGAGAGACGGCCATGGTGTGCAGGTCTACCGGTTTTTCCAGGTAAGTGTCAATTCCCTGGGATTTGGCGGATTCTTTCGAAATTTTTTCACTGAAGCCCGTGCAGAGAATGATTCCCATATCCGGGCGGATTTTTAAAACTTCCCTTATGAGACGGTCTCCGGTTATCTTCGGCATGGCCATGTCTGTAATGAGGAGATCATAGGCTTCCGGTTGGGCACTAAACGCTGATAGCGCCTCCATCGGGTCGGTCCGGCTATCTACCGTGTAACCCAGATTTTTCAGCTGCGTCCGGTAGAGATCGGCTACTGCAGCCTCATCATCGACAAAAAGAACCCGCTCCGTTCCGCCGGGCGTCTGTTGGTCAACTTTTTTTGTCGTTTCATCCGGCACCGGCATTTTGCCCGCCACCGGAAAAAGGATTTCCACGTGAGTGCCTTCTCCGACATTGCTTTTCATCCGGATTTCACCCCTGTGGCTTTTAACAATTCCCATGACAACGGAGAGGCCCAGTCCTGTGCCCTTGTCTAATTCCTTGGTGGTAAAATAGGGGTCAAAGATTCGCTCCATATCCTGGGCTGAAATTCCATGGCCGGTATCACTGACCGTGAGTTTCAGGAATTCGCCCGGTGAAAGCCCTGTGTGGGAAACTATGTCGTTCTCACCCAGAGAGACAGGCTCCAGGCCTATCGACAGGATGCCGCCGTCGGCCATGGCATCAGCGGCGTTCTTGCAGAGGTTGACAATCAGCTGATGTATCTGTGTGGGATCGGCCATGATCAATGGCAGGTTGCCGCTGATGTGTTGGCGGATTTCAATGGATGCGCCAATGGTAGAGCGCATCATTTTCAGGGCTTCTTTGATGATCAAACCAATTTCCTGGGCGGTTTGTGACTCTTCACCCTTGCGGCTGAAGGTGAGCAAGTGGCGGACCACGTCCCTGGCCCGCAGACTTGCCGAGTTAATGATCTTTAGCATCCGCAGTGCAGGATCGTCTTTCGGGATTTCATGGCGGAGCAGATCGGTACAACCCATGATAATGCTTAAAATATTGTTGAAATCGTGCGCGACACCGCCGGTCAGGGTGCCCAGCGCCTCCATTTTCTGAGTCTGTCGAAGTTTTATTTCAGCTCGCTTGCGGTCGGTGATATCGCGTATAATCCCTCGAAAACCCTCCGGTCGGCCCGCAGCGTCCCTTCTCACGGAGGCGGATATTTCAGCATACCGCATGGATCCGTCTGACCTGATAATTTTCTGGCTGAAAGCCCGGGCCGGCTCACCAGTGGTAAACACCCTGTTGAAAGCCTGCTTAAGTTTTACAGATTCCTCGCCACTAGTGTATTCCCGGTAATTTTTTCCCATTGTCTCAGTTGGACTGTACCCCAGCATCTGGCTGACGGGCTGATTGAAAAAGGTAAAGTTTCCGGCGAGATCAGTTTCGTAATAGCCCTCGTCAATGTTGTCGAGAATGGTCCGATATTTTTCCTCGCTCTCGCGAAGCGCGGCCTCAACCTTTTTCTGATCGGCCAGAAGATTTCCCAACTCCTTGTTTTTCTGTCTGATCTCGCTTGTTCTGTCGGCAACCATCTTTTCGAGATTCTCACTGTGTCCTTCTATTTCAGCTTGTTTGGCCTCGAAATTTGCCTTGTATTTTTCTCTGACAAACTCGTAGTAGGCCGCAATTAAAAAAACGAGCAGCATGCTGCCTGTGTGGCGAAGCGTGAAGGAGAACTCGTAATCGTAGGAGTTGAAATTACGGCCGGGATTCCAAAACAGAAGCAGGGTGGTGACCAGCAGGGTCGCGGACCAGATAGCGCCTTCCTTTCGGCCCAGCAGAAACGAGGTAAACAAGGGATAGACGATGACCCAAATGCTGGCATATCCCTGAAACGCTCCCGTGTAGACCCAGAAGACGAGCAGAATCCAGAGGGAGAGGGCTGCGATTCGATAAATATAGAAACTGTGTTTGGCTTTGTGCAGTTCGTATATCAGCAACAGTAAGAACACAACCATCAACATATCGGTTACGCCGTAAACATAATGGCCGGTCCGGATATGATCAACTCCGAAAAATAACAGGGGGGCTATCAGAAAAAGCAGGAAAACCGCCATCAGGCTCCGGCGGCCTTTGTCTTCAAAATCCGTGTTCGGATCTGAAGTCAGAGGGGTAGGAGTGGGTTGAATCCGTGAAAAGGGTTTTTCTCTCCGCATGGTGCCATGCCTTTTTATTGTTCTGCAACGGTATGTTATTGCAAATAAAACAGAAAAAAGCAGGTGCCCGATATTATATGAGGGGCAGTCCTACCCCCTTCTCCTGAACTACATCCTGAAGCTTGACCTTTTTAAGGTTTATTTATGGTGGAATTTTGCCGAATTGTCAAGTAGTCCCCTGTTCAGCAGGCAAGCACTTTAAATCCCATGCTGCTGAGCGATATCCCGGGGCGATGCCCGGGATACCGCTCGATTCGTTAAAATACGGACGGCGCTGCCGCTCGAAGCCATTCGCACCCCGGGAGAAGCGCCGGTGATGTTTACAAAAAATGGCAGAGATGAGTGCTTACGGATTTTTTTCATTACTGCCCGCAAAGCGAAAAACCGGCCGCGCTGCCGGACCGTCAGAGTACTTGTCACCGGGAAAAACACGCATGCCGAGCTGTACCGGCTCTCCGACAAGGGCCAGAGATGCCCGTTGCGGGTCCATGTCGTATAAATTGCCCATGATCCAGGGACCTTCCTCGAGTTCGACAAGGACGATGATGTAGGGCGCCTCGCTTTCCCTGCCCTCGGCCGCTACGCAAATGGTGGTGTAGGTTTTTATTTCGCCTTTGCCGGAGAGTTCCACAATTTCCAGGTCAAAACTGGTGCAGTGGCTGCAGCTCATCTGCGGCGGGCAGGTAATGGTTCCGCATTCGCTGCATTTGAGTCCCATCAGCTTGTTTTTGATAAGCGCCTTATGATAATCCTGAAAGGGAAGTTTGTATTTCATCGGTTCCTCCTGGAATTCCAAATGCAATCACAATTTGTTTATATCCGCGCTCAGCCCGTTTGCAGAACGAGGTTGCTGATTATGCCGTCGCCGCCCAGGGTATCCACCAGGCCGGTGCGGGCGCCCGCCACCTGACGGCCGTCTGCGGTCAAATCGCCCCGCAGCTGGCGAACCACCTCGCAGGTCTGGGATGCGCCGGTGGCGCCGATGGGATGGCCCTTGGATTTGAGACCGCCGGAGATGTTGATGGGGATTTTCCCGCCGATTTTGGTCTCACCGTTTTCCCAGAGTTCCCCCCCCCTGCCGTTTTCCGCAAAGCCCAGATTCTCCGCGGCGATGATGCTGGCGATGCTGAAGCAGTCATGGAGTTCGCAGACATCAATGTCTTCGGGGTCCACCCCGGCCATGTCGTAGGCCTGCCTGACGGAGATCTCCCGGGCCCGGATGCGGGGCAGATAGGGGGCCTGAGCGCTCAGCCGGGGTGAGGAGGCCTGCCCGATTCCGGTGATGAATACAGGCCGGTCGGTCAGTTTTTTGGCTGCTTCCTCGGATGCCAGAACAAGGACGGCAGCCCCATCGGAGAAGGGGCAGCAATCCAGCAGGCGAAGGGGCGAGGCGACCGTAAACCCATTGGAGACTTGCTCCACGGTGATCTCCTTGTGCTTGAACTGGGCATGCGGGTTTTTGGTGCCGTAAAAGTGGGACTGCACAGAAACCAGCGACATTTGCTCCCTCAGCCGCTCCATTGGTATATTGTATGTGACGCAATACAGGTTTGCCAGAAGTGCAAAGAAACCAGGAAACGTCAAGCCGGCCGGGAATTCATACTTTCCGTCAGTGCCCATGGCAAAGGTTCGGGTGGCCAGGGGAGTTCCCATTGCCGTGGCTTTCTCTGTTCCGCCGACCAGGACAATGTCATAAAATCCTGAGGCCACCCATATGAAGGCGTCCCGGATGGCCAGGGTGGATGAAGCACAGGCACCTTCAAAGCGGGTGGCGGGCACATGGTGGCAGCCGAGTTCATTGGCGATATAGGATTGAATCATGCCCTGGCCTTCACTGAAATCGCCGAAGACATTGCCGCAGTAAAGCGCCTGGATATCCCGGGGCCTAACGGCGGCCTCGGCCATGGCCTCGGCGGCCGCCTCGCAAAACATTTCGATCTCTGTTTTCCGGGCATCGGATACAAAATCCGTGTGTCCGGTACCCACGATAGCGACTTTTCTCATGCTACAGCCTCCTTAAAAATAAATAACTGGAATTTATAAATAAACAATCAGTTTGCAGGCTTCTTTATCGGGCCTGCATCCGCATGGCGGAATCCAGTCGGATAGTCTCGCCGTTCAGGACGGGGTTGGCAAGTATCGCCCCGACCATGCGGGCAAACTCTTCCGGACGACCAAAACGGGGTGGAAACGGAAGCTGGGTTTGAAGGGATTGCCGGACATTTTCCGACAATGCGGCAAACATGGGGGTGTCGAAAAGACCCGGGGCAATCGTGATGACCCGGATGCCGCTGCCTGCAAATTCTCTGGCCAAAGGAAGTGTCATGCCGACGATTCCCGCCTTTGAAGCGGCATAGGAGACCTGGCCGACCTGGCCTTCGTAAGCGGCGACTGACGCGGTATTGATGACTACACCCCGTTCATCCGCCTCATTGGGTGCATTATTGATCATGTGAACACCTGCGAGTCGGATCACGTTAAAGGTGCCCACCAGGTTGATTTGTATGACCTTATTGAATGTATCCAGCGGCATGGGGCCTTTTTTGCCGACGACCTTGGCCGGGATGCCGATGCCCGCACAATTGATTACGCCGTTGACAGCGCCAAAGGTATCCAGGGTTTTCTGGATACCGTTTTGAACAGAGGTTTCATCCGTGACGTCCGTGTGGCAATAAATTGTGTTGGCTCCCAGTTCCTGCAACAATGCATCCCCTTTTTCATCGGCTACATCGAAAATGGCTGCATTGCCGCCGGCCTCGACCAGGCTGCGCACGGTAGCCTCGCCAAGCCCGGAGGCACCACCGGTAACAAGAAAAGTATTGTCTTTGATTTGCATTTTTGCCCCTCCTGTTTTAATAACGGTTCGTGAAAATCCTGCTTGAGCATGCTTTGATGGTTCTGTAAAAGGCAAAACAGCCTTCTGCGATATGTTATCAAGCCGTTCGGCGGGTTGGTTAATCGCGGTTGAGCGCCTGCAACAGGGTTTTAAGGCCAAGGGTATTGATCACATCAGCGCAACGGACCCACCCCCGGCGGGCTTCGATTACACCGTTTCGCATGAGTTTTAAATTGCCCGGGCTATGGGCATCGGTTGAAATCGCCAGTTTTACCCCGCGTTCGACAGCGGTTTTACAGTAATTATGGGCAAGATCCAGACGGTCGGGCTGGGCGTTTAATTCAATGATAACCCCGCGCTGGCCCGCGGCTTCAATAATTGCCTCCAGGTCAATTGCCATCGGCTCCCTCCGGTTGATCAGCCGTCCACTGGGATGCCCGAGGATTTTAAACCAGGGGTTGTCCATGGCCCGGATTACCCGCTCGGTCTGTTTGTCAGAAGCAAGGCCCTGGTGGTAGTGGACGGAGCAGACGGTTAAATCCAGTTCCTTTAATACAGAATCCGCCAGATCCAGGCTGCCGTCGGAACGGATATCGACTTCCATGCCTTTTAAGAGCCGGATGCCGTTAATCTTTTCATTGACACGGTCGATATCCGCCAGATGCTCCCGCACCTGTTTTTCATTCAACCCCCCGGCAACGGCTACTTTCTGGGAATGCTCGGTGATGGCAAGATATTCATACCCGTATTTTCCGGCGGCTTCCGCCATTTTTTCCAGGCTGCCCGTACCGTCCGTGCGCCGCGTGTGTGCGTGCAGATCCCCCCGGATATCTGAAATCTTTATTAACTCGGGCAGGGCGCCGACTCTGGCCGACTCAATTTCGCCCATGTTTTCCCGGAGCTCGGGTTCAATATAGCAAAGCCCGGCAGCGTCGTAAACCGCCGGCTCAGTTTCGCCGGCAATCCGCTTGTCGTCTTGATATACGCCGTATTCATTAATTTTCAGGCCCTTCTCCATGGCCAGTTTGCGCACCGCCACGTTATGCGCTTTGGAGCCGGTAAAGTAATGAAGCGCGGCACCGTAGCTTAGCTGGGGCACAATGCGCAGATCTACCTGCAGTCCCGAGCGCAGGTGAACCGAGCTCTTGCTCCGACCTTGGGCGTCAACGCGAGCGACATCTTCAAAGGCCACAAAAGCTTTCATCAGCTGGTTTTCATAACCCCGCCGGCAGGTTGCCAGGAGGTCAAGATCCCCCACGGTTTCTTTGCCGCGCCGGAAGCTTCCGGCAATGCTTGCCTGCTTGATCCCCTCCTGCGCTTTCATATAGGCCTCAAGAGCCGCCGCCACCGGCTCTGCCTCAGCCAAGAGCATGCGCTTGGCGGATTTTTTTTTAAACTGGTCAAGGGACTTGAGAATCTTTTCCTGGGATTTGCTGCCGAACCCATCGAGCTGGGCAATTTTGCCGTTTTCCGCGGCGGTTTTGAGTTCCTCCACCGTGGTGACGCCCAGTTTGTGGTAGAGCGCCGCTACTTTTTTGGGGCCCAGCTCCGGAATCGCCAGAATTTCAAGTAATGACTGGGGCAGGTCGGCCTTTAATTCATCCAGAAAATTCAATCCGCCGGTCTCAACGATCTCCCTTATTTTTTCAGCGAGATCTTTGCCTATTCCCCGATACTGGGTGAGGTCCTGCCTCTCTTGAACCAGTTTCGCCATCTGTTCGGACATGCCGCCAATAATCCGGGCCGCCTCCCGGTAAGCCCGGATTCGGAAAGGATTTTCACCCTTGATCTCGATTAAATCCGCTACCTGGTTAAAGATAGCCTGGATTTCGGTATTGCGAACGCTCATAAACCGGCCTTTGCAAAAATTTTGGATAGCCTTGTTCAGATAATGAACTTTTACGGCGCAATCAAGTCTTGATATTAAGAATAACACGGGCGGCCACAGAAACTGAAATGATTTTTGGAACCGGGAATTACCTTCACTGCAGGGGCTGTCGGATATTTTTGACACATATGCACATTTAATTATATTTAATCAAAAACTTCAAATCAGCTTTGTGAGCGTGTTTCATTTTTCAGGCCTTGACATTTTATGGGTATTCGTTATTTTCCTCCTCTATCTCATCACAGGAGTGTGTGTTTAATTGATTTTTCGGCTAACGAAACCTCATTTGAAATTGTTTTGCCGTATTTTTATTCTCGGTTGAAGGTGTTTTATGGATGGTGACTGGATATCGCGTGAGGCTGAAAAGTCACTTGAGCGTCTGATTCCCAGGATCCGGCCTGTTCTGGGCCCGGATGACGAGAGACACAACCGGTTGTGGGATACTTTCGAGGCCCGGCTGCGCAGGCAATGGCAGCGGCTGTTTCGGCTTTTGGTGCAG
>P_1C_Sed_2_UnCtyDRAFT_1000243_pt1 | contig 17352 bp, 12 predicted proteins | sample Pon1CUnioCityCA_4_FD_10229 | JGI IMG/M metagenome (IMG submission 10229) | reverse complement strand
GGATTAATGGGCGTTACTACCATGACATCGGTATTCGGCATCACAATGGGCCCGCCGGAAGACAGATTATAAGCCGTAGAGCCTGTGGGTGAGGCAACGATAAGCCCGTCTGCCCAGTAGTTATTGATAAACATTTCATTATACTCTGCACTCACATTCACCATCGATGTAGAATCCTTTTTGGAGAACAGGAACTCATTCAGCGCGTGATAAATATTACCTTGGTTATCTTTGGCTTCCAGCAAAAAGCGCTTTTCGATCCGATATTCATCCTCAACAAGATATTCGAGCGCCTGATGGAGATTCTCTTTTTGGGTATAGGCCATAAACCCAAGTCGTCCGCTATTGACTCCAAGAATAGGTTTTTGGATGCTCTTCATCAGACGAGCGGTATATAGCATCGTGCCATCACCGCCGAGAGCGATAATAATATCTGCATGATCAATGGCTAATTCTTCATTCTCTACTACTATTGCAGAGGGGTGGTCTTTGCCATCATAAAGCTCTTTTAAATCCGAGCAGAAGTATACTTTTACCTCATGATCGTCTGCCCATGTTAACAGATCGATAAAGGGTTCCTTGACAGAATACTTTTGGGGATTTGCTATAACCGCAAATTTCATGATGCTAATTTAGTTTGTCGGCAGCTGGAAGAGAAACACCGCGCAAATCAAGCCACCACCCGTATTGATTAAAATTGAGCCCTGTTATTTCATTGCGCTGCAGCGCTGTAGGATATACCTGGAAGCTAAAGAGTTCGGGATAATCGTATAGAGCTTTCCATGATGGACATTTATGAGCGGAGTGTGCTGCGTGACCCAGAGGTCAAGATTTCTTGTAGGGATACGAAGGTTAGTCATATTTAGCTCCACGTCTTGGCGTCCCATTATTTTTGCCAGATTCGCCAGGTAAGTTCGGGCAAATGGGTCGTCAGAAAAAACGGTATATAAATTCTTTTCAGTAATGGTGGTATCTGATGGCTGTTGATTAACAGTAGAATCAGGGGTAACTATAGAGCCGGGCAATTGTTCAAAGTAGGATGAGGTATTAGCATAGGCCAAGCGTGAGATTCGGCCTGCAACTTCATCAGTAATATCTGCATTCGGATTAAAGCGGACAGTTATATCATTAAAACTACTGCGTCTTGTTAATGTATACCGATCATTGAATCCTGCTTTAAGCGTGCCTGAATTTGTAGCAACATTTTGTATGATATTAGGTCCAAGCTCAGGGATTAAATGGATATTACCCGTTCCCATTTGTCGCATCAGGTTAGATTCGGAGTTGCTTGTAAGAATATCAACTCTGTTCAGGCGTATGGCTTTGTAGTCATGATACTTTTGGGATTTAGCAAAGATATAGGCCGAGTCTGCTCTTTGAGATGAAAGGGTAAATGGACCTGTACCAACGGGGACGAAAGAATTTTGTGTGTTGTTGACAGCCTCCCGGGGATAGAGAAGCGCATAGGGCGAAGCCAGCTTTTCTAAAAATTGCGGATCATCTTGGTGAAGTTCGAAAACGACAGTGCTATCGTTTGGAGTTTGGATGCCTGAAACTTCAGAAAGAGTTCTTTTATTAGGTTCATAGACCTTGTGCTGTTCCTGATAAAAGGGCTCAAAACCGTCGATATTCCAAAATAACCTTGCAGCTGTAGGTGGATTACCTGTTTTGGCCATTCGCTCAAATACGAACTTTACATCACGGGCCGTGAGTCGACGACCGCTTCCGGTGCTGAATACTTCACTATCTTGATAGTAAATATTTTGGTTAAGGGTAAATGTATAGGTAAGCGAGTCGTTGCTTACCTCCCAGCTTTTTGCGACAGCCGGAACAGTATTTCCGTCAGCATCCAGGCGGACGAGTCCTTCATAGATAAGTTGTAAGGCCCGCATGGTAGCCCCGTTTTCGGCCAAAAGCGGATCAAAACTTGAAATCGACTGATATTCGCCAATAACCAGTTTTCGAAAATCCGAATCGTCATCACTGGAGGTATATCCATCGGTAGTGTCAGCAGGTGCCGATGCGGTAGGTGCGTCCTCTATAACGATTGTTTCCGGCTGTTTGCATCCCCACAGTAACACCAATGAGATAATGAGTAGAGGTAGATAATTCTGCGAGTTAAATAGTTTCATGATCCGAAAATTATGGTTGATAACGATTATTTATCCGATGATTCTTTTTGAGTTCCCTTTAGGCCCTTAATGCCCTTTACAGCTTTTTCATTCAGGAGATTCGTATCATACGAGCGAATACGGCCCACTTTTTTCTGATGCTGTTTGATAGCTATTTCGATTAGTTTTAGCATTAATTCACGCATATTCATTCCGTTTTCTTCCCAAAGATAAAATGAGAATGAACCCGGGATGGTGTTTATCTCATTAAAATAGAGCTCTTCGGTATCTGCATTGATCAGAAAATCGAGCCTAGCAATACCTGAAGCTCTAAATAATGTAAATATCTTTTTTGATAGGGATTGTATTTTCTGAGTAAGCTCATCAGAAATATCCGCAGGAATCTCACGATCTGCCGAAGCCATTCCTTTTTGGGATCCATTGTCNGACTGATATTTGTCTTCAAAAGATAGCGTTTCTTCTTGTCCAAGTGGACGTTCACAAACACTTGTTTGAAGATTATGTGTAGTACCTAACACCGAGCAGTTGATCTCAATAAGGGGAGATATGGCTTTTTCTACCATCAGGTTTTCATCATATCGAAAAGCAGTTTCCGTAGCCTCGATAAGGTCATCTTCGTGTTCTACCCTGGTAACACCAATACTGCTACCTAAATTTACTGGTTTCAAGATGATGGGGTAACCGAGCTGCTCGGCAAATTTTAAAATCGATTGTTGATCCTCAACCCATTCTGATTCGAAGAAATCGAATCCTTCGACTACAGGAATATCATGAGCTCTGCAAATGTCCTTTGCTTTTATTTTGTCCATCCCAAGGCTTGAGGCGAAAACACCGCTTCCTGCAAACGGAATATTATACATTTCGCACGTTCCTTGGAAAGCACCATTTTCTCCCTCCGAACCGTGAAAGGCGGGTATGAGGGCATAAATGGGATATTTTTCGGGAGTATTGAAAAGCCCCTTTTTTTCTGTTTCCAGGAGTACCGGTTTTCCTAAATCATCATGCGAAAACGTGCAGTGGGTAGCCTGCTCTTTCAGCTCATTGAGATCCTGGTAGTTTTCCATTTTTAGCAGCGAATCGCCTGTCAGCCAACGTCCCGATTTTGAAATATAAAGCGGAATGATATTGTAATTGGTCCCTTTAAGTGATTCAATCACTTGCATGGCTGTAAGTACAGATACTTCATGCTCGGGTGAAACACCTCCAAAGGCTACAATGAGATTGCGAGAACTCATGGATCATTGTTGATTTAAATTGATAATACCTTGAATGATAAGAAAAGATCGCCTGATATGTGAGCGTTGCCGGAAAGTCTTTGATATTCATCTGAAATTCATAGTAGGTATGTAGGATGTTGTGTTGCAATGAAGTGCAGCTGAAGGTTGCACGATGGTTTATTTATTTGTGTTGAGCAAGTATCATCTATTATGAGTACTGTAAATTGTTCGCAGAAGCAATTAGTTTGTGTTGCCATTGGTTTCTTATTTGGCAAAAGTAATTATCTACAAAGGGTGGCGTTATGAGGTTGACAAAAGTGCAATGGATTGGGTTGGTATTGGGATGTATGGGATTTATCCTGCCGCTAATTTTTACCTTTAGTGGGTTGTCATTTGCCGGTCATATGGCGTTAGGTATATTTCTGATGGCAGCTGTTTTCTGGATGTTTGAGCCAATTCCTATTTATTCAACCTCTATGCTAATTATTTTGCTTGAGGTACTTCTCCTGAGCATGCAGGGGCCTGTTTTTATGGACGCTACCCTTCCGGTAGAAACCCTGAATAAGACCAATGGGCAATATGAAGTACTCTCACAAGCTGTTTCAGATCAACAGTTGTATTCGGTTAGCTCTGATGGAGATGTTGTTCCTCACAAGATTGATGTACGTTCCATGCCAAATGGGAAATTGCAAGTACAGTCACCTGATCTCAATGAAGGAATGACCATTATATCAAATGCAGATCACCGACTCGTAAATTATAAGCCTAATAACTATAGTGATTACCTTGCTACGTTGGCTAGCCCCATTATTATTTTATTTCTTGGCGGTTTTGTGCTGGCCGAGGCTTCGGTAAAATATAACCTTGATCGGAACTTAACTCGATTATTGTTACGTCCTTTCGGGTCGAAGCCCAAATTTATTGTACTGGGGTTGATGCTTGTTACGGCGGTACTTTCGGCCTTTATGAGTAACACGGCTACGACGGCAATGATGATGACGGTTATTCTTCCGATTATTGCCCGTATCGAGACAGGCGATGCATTAAAAATTGGTGTGGCATTGAGTATTCCGTTTGCGGCAAATATTGGAGGTATTGCTACTCCCATAGGTACTCCTCCGAATGCGGTTGTTATAGGTGCACTAAGTCAGCAGGGACTTAATATTACATTTGGCCAGTGGATGTTATACGCGGTTCCAATCGTTGTAGTAATGTTAGCCGTAGCTTGGGGAGCGTTGATGATTATTTATCCTGCTAAAACCAAGCACTTAAAATTGGATTTAAGTGGCCGATTTGATCTCTCCGTAAGTGCTAAAATACTCTATTTTGTATTTGGTTTTACCGTATTAGCATGGGTCACCGAAAGCATTCACGGAATTAATAGCAGCATAATAGCACTGGTGCCGGTTGCAGTATTGACGTTTTTTGGGGTGATTGACAAAGAAGAAATCCGTAATTTACCTTGGGAAGTATTATGGTTGGTAGCAGGAGGACTGGCGCTTGGCATAGCTCTTGACAGAACTGGGTTGGCACAGTGGATGATATCGTCCATCGATTGGCAATCGCTGAGTAATATATGGCTGTTGCTGGTTTTTGCAGCAGTTGCCGTATCAATGTCTAACTTTTTATCAAATACGGTAACTGCTACCTTGCTTATTCCGCTTGCAATTAGCCTTTCAACTTCGGGTGTGGCAGGTAGTGACTTTAGCCTGTTGATTACGAGCGTATTGATAGGTGTTGGTGCAAGCTTGGCAATGGTGTTGCCCATATCCACCCCACCCAATGCCATTGCTATTAGCACGGGCATGGTAGAGACAAAAGATATGGCAAAGGCAGGGGTCTTGATTGGCATTGTTGGATTGGTGATGGTCATGATTTATGCCATTTTTGTCTGGCCGTTAATTTAATGTAGAAGAAAGCAGCAAGTTATGAGTGAACAAATACATATATTAGTGATCGAGGATGAACCTGAAGTGCTTGATGCCCTGGTTCGTGACTTGGAGGATTTTGAAGAACTCTTTCCGGTGGAGATGGTTGCTACAGCCGAAGAGGCCCGTACGGTAATAGACGATATATTGGATACCGGTGGAAGGATCGGGCTTATTTTGTGTGATCATATTTTACCGGGTGAAAACGGTGTGGAGCTGTTGGTTGATCTCCAAGAAAAACCAGAAACGAAATCTACGCGCAAGGTATTAGTGACCGGACAAGCCGGTCTCGATGATACCGTAAAAGCTGTAAACGAAGCGGATTTGAATCACTTTATTGAAAAGCCTTGGACTGAAGAGCATCTTCATAAGGTCGTAGTTAATCAGTTGACCAGCTATGTAATTGAAAACGAAAAATCATTCCTGCCGTACATGCAATTGTTGGATAGTACACGGTTATCCGAAGAAATGCATAAACGTGGAAATATAAGTGACTATTAAGCGAATGAGTTTTGAATACGGTTATAAATGGCTTCACGATCGGAAGACTATCGTAAAGTTGATTGAAGAGCTTATCGATGAACGTGATGAGTCAGAAAGTGGTGTGTTGTTGCTAGAAGANGGGCAAGTGCTATTTGAAGAAGGAAATTATCTTGAAGACCTTTATATCCTTTTGGATGGTGAAATAGAACTGTTCAAGCATGATTCAGTAAAGGGAGGAAAGGAGAGTGTTGTTACGGATATACTCAAACCGGGTGCTTTTATTGGAGTAATAGCATTTACGACGGGTAATCGTACGATGACTGCTGCTCGTGTTACGGAGAAAAGCCAAGCTATTTGTATAAAACGTGAAGAGTTTGATGATTATTTGCATAAGCAACACCGGCTAAGTTATCCTATACAACAGCTGATGATTGCAAACTTGGTGGATCGCTATCAGCAGAATACGGGACTACAGTTAAAACTTGAACGTTTAAACCAGCAGTTGAGATCGGAGCGTAATGAGTTGCGACAAGCATACTTCGATCTCGAAGAAGCCCAGAATTTGCTTATTCACAAAGAAAAAATGGCAACGCTGGGTCAGTTGGTTGCGGGATTTGCCCACGAAATCAACAATCCTGTATCAGCCTTACTTCGATCATCAGAGCTGGTTGTTGAGCAGCTACAAGACATATTTGGAGTAGATTCCAAAGCAAAAGAATTGGATTTGGCATTATTTGAGGCTGGCCTAAACAGTACGTTGGTAGATACTGCACAGTTAAGAAATAAAATGCGAGAGTTGGGTACTGTATTTCCTGATGCTTCACGACCGGTACTGCGAAAATTGGCGCAGCTGCCTGCTAAAATACTTGAACAAATCGAAGATGCAGAGGACCTGAATAAATTACTGGCACTGTTCGAAGCTGGTAAGCTACTACACAATATCCAGCATGCCAGCCAACGTATTGGTAATCTGGTAAAAAGTTTGAAAAGCTATAGTCGTCCCGATGCAAATGCTTACGATCTGCTCGATATAAGAGAAGGGATAAAAGATACTGTGTTGATGTTGAGCAACCGCCTGAAATTTCATGACGTCTCATTGCAGCTTGACAAAATACCCGAGACCTGTGCTAATATGGCTGAACTTAATCAGGTTTGGACTAATATAATCTGTAATGCCTGTGAGGCGATGGGAGAACATGGGGTATTGAAAATCCGATGTTGGTCGGAGGATGAGAAGATAATAGTTGAATTTGAGGATTCAGGTCCGGGGGTGCCTAAAGCGATACAGGAACGAATTTTTGAACCTAATTTTACGACTAAAAATCAGAGTCAAAAATTTGGACTCGGGCTGGGATTAGCGATATCAAGTGAAATAATCCAGAAACATGAAGGCGACATCGCCGTGCGTAATGCTGTTGACGGTGGTGCCATATTTTCTATTTCATTACCGGTAAAAAAAGATTGTAAATAGTTTCTAAGATTCGTTTTGCTGGGCCATATAATACAACTGAATAATACGTAGTTCACTGTAGCTTACCGATTTGTCGAGCTCCGTATATACTTTGCGAAGCATATGTGTTGGCACATCGTCCATGACTTCCAGCACCTCATCGCGTTTCCGGGTCGAAAGCGACGAAGCTTTTACAATCCCTTCCGGGCGAATACTATTTCCTTCTTTAAGGTATTTCTTCAAGTGCTTGATGATAGTTACATCTTTAACACCGAACTGTTCGGCCAGGTGATCGATTGATTTCCCGGCATTATATTCCTTTCCAATTCTCCTATATGGCTCACCATGTGCCTGTTGTTTTTCCTTTTTCTCCTGAAGCGATTCGGTGTTTTCTTTGATATCATTAGCCCGGCAGTATTTGTTGATGATTTTTAGAAAATCAGTACCATATTTTTTCAGCTTCACAGACCCCACTCCATAGATAGGAATTAAATTATCTTTTGACTGTGGATAATAATATGCCATCTCCATGAGTGTAGTATCCGGGAAAATAGCATGAGGTGGGACAGACTGCTGGTCAGCGAGTTCTTTGCGTTTATTTCTCAGCTGTTCAAAGAGATCCTTGTCGTAATTGTTTTCAACATCAGCACTAGTACGATCTATGGCATCATCATCTACCACCGTATCTTTGCGGTCGAGTACGCCAAATACATTTTCTTTGCCTTCCAAAACGGCTTTTCCCTGGGTGGTAATATGAAGGGCTCCATGCTGTTCTTCTCGACTCAAATATTCCTGTTTTACTAAGAGACGTGCCAGTAGTATCCAGTGTTCCTTGGCCCACTCGTTACCAATATTATAGGTAGAAAGTTCATCATGACCATTTTCTAATACCTTTTCTTTAGTAGAGCCACGTAAAATATCAGCAATATAATAGGCATCAAATTCTTCATTGGTACGGGCGATGCAGGAAAGTATTTTTTGGGCTTGTACAGTAAGATCTTCGACTTCAGCATCTACTGACAAGCAGTTATCGCACATGCCACACTCATCATTTTCGTAAGTTTCTCCAAAGTATTTCATTAATGGTACACGACGACACTCATCGCTTTCCAAAAACTTCATCAGGTCCTTAAGATGCTTTTCGGCTACCTTTTTTTCCTTGCCTTCTTTTTGATTGATGAAGTACTGAATTTTTTGCTTATCGGATCGGCTGTAAAGCAACAAGCAATCCGAACGAAGGCCGTCACGCCCGGCCCGACCAATTTGTTGATAGTAAGATTCGATATTTTTGGGCATATCATAGTGCATTACAAACCGTACATTCGGCTTGTCGATGCCCATTCCGAAAGCAATCGTAGCTACGATAATGGAGATGTCATCGCGGATAAATAGCTCTTGGTTTCGGTTACGCAGTTTTTTTGATAATCCCGCGTGGTAAGGTTTTACGGAGTGCCCTGCTTTCTTCAGTTCCACGAAAAGCTCTTCTACCTGTTTGCGAGAGAAGCAATAAATAATGCCGGACTGTTTCTTGCGGGTGTACAGAAAGTCCAGGGTTTGTTCTACCGGATCTTCCTTGTCTGCGACTTTCAGAAATAGGTTTTTGCGATCAAAGCTAGCCAAAAACGTATCGGATTCCTCAAACTCCAGTACTTCTTTAATGTCCTGACGTACGCGCGGAGTGGCAGTGGCGGTAAGTGCCAGGCATGTTGCATTTGGAAAGTCATCTCGGACTTTGGTGAGTTCGCGATAGTCGGGGCGGAAATCGTGCCCCCATTCTGAAATACAGTGAGCCTCATCAATCGTAAAAAGGTCGACATTTTGATTAGAAAGCAGATTGCGAGTTCGCTCCATCAGCAGGGTTTCTGGCGCGAGGTACAATAGTTTTATCTCTTTATTTTTTAATCGCTGTATGTTGTGCTCGTATTCCTGCTCGGTAAGCGAACTGTTGAGATAAATTGCAGGAATATCATACTGTTGAAGCTGCTCAACCTGGTCTTTCATCAACGAAATAAGTGGTGATACAACCACGGTCAATCCATCAAAAAGGAGTGCCGGGATTTGGTAGCAGAGTGATTTTCCACCACCTGTTGGCATAATAACGAGCGAATCCTTTTCGTCCATAACGTTTGATATAATATCTTCCTGAAGAGGACGAAAATCTTCAAAGCCAAAAACATTATTAAGTTTACTGCGTGCTTCTTTAATCATGTATCGCTGATGTATTTGATAAATCTGCTTGAACAGATCTAATTGCTATTAGAAATTTCTGTTCCCATAGTAAGGCTTTGTTCTGATAAAAGATGCCACCGAATTAACGATGGTATCTGAAAAGTAGGTAAATATAATATTATTACTTGCTCAGATAAAGGTTTTTAAACTCGAATGGTTTTTTAAAATGTTCGTCGTTGAAATCTTCCATAAAGTAGATGGTTTCTCCGGTCGATTTCATCTCAGGTCCAAGTTCTTTTTTAACCTCTGGAAACTTATCAAAGGGGAATACCGGTTCTTTGATGGCCCACTTCTCAAGCTTCGAGGTTAAATCTTCTTTATCAAAGTCTTTGAGTTTGGCACCCAGCATAACTTTTACAGCAATTTGTGCTTCAGGCCGTTTTGTTGCTTTTGCAAGGAAAGGAATCGTNCGTGTTGATCGTGGGTTTGCCTCCAGTACAAACACATCATCGCCTTTTACGGCATACTGTACGTTTAGGAAGCCTTTAATGTTCATGTTAGAAGCTATCTTCTCATGATATTGTTTGATCTTCCTAATTGCGGTATCGCTCAGCGAGTAGGTTGGTATTACGGCCGTGGAATCTCCGGAGTGAACACCCGCCGGTTCAATGTGCTGCATGATGCCTGCGATATGCATATCGTCTCCGTCATAAACGGCATCCACATCTACTTCAACGGCATCTTCCAAAAACTTGTCGATGAGGAAAGCATTTTCGGGATGGGTGTCGAGGACACGTTCGGTGTAGAATTCGAGTTCATCTCTCTTAACAGCGATGCGCATACCCTGTCCGCCGAGCACGTAACTGGGTCGGATTAGCACCGGATAGCCGATGCGATCAGCAATTTCAAGAGCTCCTTCCACATCTTCGGCTGTACCGTATGAGGGGAATGGAATATCGAGGTCCCTGAGAAACTCTGAAAACGATCCGCGATCTTCTGCAAAGTTGATCATTTCAAAGTCGGTACCGAATATCTTAATTCCTTCTTCCACAAACTTTTTCCCGAGCTTAAGGGCTGTTTGTCCACCCACTTGTAGGATGACGCCCTCAGGCTGCTCATGCTCATAAATATCCATCACACGCTCCCAGAAGACAGGCTCGAAATAAAGCTTGTCGGCGGTATCGAAATCAGTTGAAACGGTTTCTGGATTGCAATTTATCATAATGGCCTCATAACCCATTTGCTGGGCTGCCTGCACAGCATGTACGCATGAGTAATCAAATTCAATACCCTGTCCTATGCGGTTGGGGCCACTTCCAAGGATAAGTACTTTCTTTTTGTCGGATACTTCACTTTCGTTTTCACCTTCGTAAGCTGAGTAGTAATAAGGTGTTTCTGCAGGGAATTCTGCGGCACAGGTATCAACGACTTTAAATGAGGGTTTTAGATTTAGTTCGTGTCGTTTTTTACGTACTTGCTTTTGAGTAACCTTACCATTGCTTTGGCTCAGCATCCAGGCAATTTGTTTATCGCCAAAGCCGGCCTGCTTCAATTCAAACAGGTCTTCTTCGGAGATGGTGTCAAGTGATTGTCCTTCGGTTCGATTTTCGAGGGATACCATGTAGCGAATTTGCTGCAGAAACCACGGATCTACTTTGGTGATGTCGGCAATTTCTTCGACGGAAGCACCAAACTTAAAGGCATTACGGATATTTAGCATGCGATCCCAGTACGGCTTTTTGAGTCGTTCGCGGACCTCCTTGCGATCAATTTCGTTATAACCATCGGCGCCTAATCCGGCGCGGCCTATTTCAAGCGATTGATATGCTTTATTGAGCGCTTCCGGGAAATTTCGACCGATTGACATTACCTCGCCCACAGCCTTCATCTGGGTCGTCAGTTCTTCATCCACATTGGGAAATTTCTCAAAGTTGAAACGCGGGGCTTTAACGATCACATAGTCGATGGATGGTTCAAAGCAGGCCGACGTATTTCCGGTAATGGGATTGGGCAGCTCATCGAGGTTGTATCCCACAGCCAGCTTGGTTGCAATTTTGGCGATGGGATACCCCGTTGCTTTGGATGCGAGGGCAGAAGACCGGCTCACGCGCGGATTAATCTCAATAGCTACAAAGCGGTCGCTGCCCGGCTCAACGGCAAATTGCACGTTGCATCCACCGGCAAAGGTTCCGATTGAGCGCATCATCTTGATAGCTGCGTCGCGCAGCATCTGAAACTGTTTGTCGGTGAGTGTTTGAGAGGGAGCCACTGTTACGGAATCGCCGGTGTGCACGCCCATCGGATCGATATTTTCGACGGTACAGATAATGACGACATTGTCATTGGGATCGCGAAGCAGTTCAAGCTCGTACTCTTTCCATCCGAAAATCGACTCTTCGATAAGCACACGGTGTACGGGACTCATTTCGAGGCCACGAAGTACTTTTTTCTCAAACTCATCTTCGGTCCAGACAATACCGCCACCGGCACCTCCCATGGTAAATGATGGACGAATGACGATAGGCAGTCCGCCCAGATCTTCGGCGATTTCTTTGGCTTCCAATACCGATTCAGCCGCTTTACTACGGCACTGTGGGATGTCGATTTCATCCATCAGGTCGCGGAACTGCTGGCGATCTTCGGTGATGTCCACCGCATCAATATCTACACCAATAATCTGGATATTACGTTCGCTCCAATAATTTTCCTGTTGAAGATTTCGGGTTAGGTTTAAGCCCGTTTGGCCACCCATAGTAGGCAGTACGGCATCGGGTTCTTCAATTTCTACAATTTCCTTGATGGATTCTTCGGTAAGCGGCTTCAGGTAGATCTCATCAGCCATCATGGGGTCTGTCATGATAGTGGCCGGATTGGAATTGATGAGTACAACTTCGTATCCGTCTTCACGAAGTGATTTGCAAGCTTGTGATCCGGAGTAGTCAAATTCACAGGCTTGACCGATTACAATTGGTCCTGATCCGATAATAAGTATTTTGTTGATATCGTCGCGTCGTGGCATTGCGTTTTAGAGTTTCTTTGTGTTGGATTAAAATTCTGAAAACTTGTTTCGGTGAAGGTACGTTGTGACGTGGCCTAATGAATTCAAGTGATTATGCTGGTTGGCCTTTCCCTTCTTTGATCATATCAAGAAACTGGTCAAAGAGATAGCGAGAATCATGTGGGCCGGGTGATGCTTCAGGATGATATTGAACTGACATGCCCGGGAAATTTTTGAATCGTAGTCCCTCAATGGTTCCGTCATTTAGGTTTTTATGAGTCACCTCTACCTTTGATTCATCAAGTGCTTCTTCATCTACCGCAAAACCGTGATTTTGCGTAGTGATTTCGACTAATCCGGTGTCCAGATTTTTTACCGGGTGATTAGCACCGCGATGACCTACATACATTTTAGTTGTTTGGATGCCTTCCGAGAGGGCCATAAGCTGATGCCCGAGACAAATTCCAAATATCGGCTTACCGGTTTCCTTTGCGTATTTTACAACATCGAGGGCGTATTTGGCTGTGGCATTGGGATCACCCGGACCGTTGCTGAAGAAAAATCCGTCGGGATTCCATTGATCAAGTTCTTCTTTGAAGTCTCCCTTGGCCGGGAATACCCTCATTGTGCAACCTCGTTTTACCAGATTATCAATGATGCTTTGTTTTATACCGTAGTCGAAGGCTGCAACTTTAAAAGGGCCGTCGCTGTGTACGGTTTCCGGCTCTTTTCGGGTAACTTCGGTAGCGAGTTCAAGGCCGACCATATCATCCCAATTCTTGGCCTTTTTCACCAATTTATCCTCGTCGAGTTCAGTAGATGAAATTACGGCGTTCATCACACCTTTGCTTCGGATATGTCGGACAAGCTTTCGTGTATCAATACCGCTTATTCCGACTACTTCGTTTCTTTCTAAGTATTCCTGTAGGTTCCCGTCAGCTTGTGGATTGCTATGTTCCCAAGAAAATGATCGAACGATAAGTCCTGCAATCATGACTTTGCGAGCTTCATCATCGCGGGTCATAGTGCCATAGTTCCCAATATGGGGATAGGTCATCATCATAAGCTGTCCATAGTAGCTGGGATCAGTAAAAATTTCTTGATAGCCAACCATGCTGGTGTTGAAACAGAGTTCACCTCCGGTGGTACCTTTTTTGCCAATGGCAAAGCCGTGTTCGACGGTACCGTCGGATAGAGCAATGATAGCTTTATCTCTGGAATAGAGTGACATAGTAAGGGTATATTGGTTTTGTGGGATTAAAGTTTAGACATAAAAAAAATCCGACTAACAATGAGTCGGATTTTAAAAAAGGGAATGGAATGTGAGATTTCCGAATCGATGGGCTGTTCGGAAATTTTTTGAGGCAGTTGAGCCTGCCATCTACTTCAAATTTTGTAGACTTATAGATCAAAAGAATTCTGTTAGAACATCAAGATTTCAAAATTTGAGCGCCTTATTTGACTCTAGCGCAAAACTGTGAAAAGATACAAATCCGGAGCTCTATTTTCAACGATAATTTTGGGGAATCTGTAACCTATTGGGACTGACGACTTTGGATAATAAATTCTTTATTCCATTGGTCATAGGAGACTGAAAGTTCATTCGGGCGACAGCAAACTTGGCAATCTTCGATATATTTTTGGGTATTACCTTGGGAGGGATCTACAAATGTATGATTGACTTCTCCGCAGTACGCGCAGCGATATTCACTTCCTTTTGATTCTCTTTGATGCTTCATCCGGTTCGAGGATTATAAGTGTTGAATTCGTAATGAGTAAAGAGTGATGAGCAGCTTAGATTACAAATTACCGGTAAGAAACTCGTAACAAAAAAGCACCGCAGCAGAGCAACGGTGCTAGAGTTTGTATTTGCCATAAAAGTGATAGCAGTATTTCTTAATACTTACTACTCATCACTTAAAACTATGTTACCACAGCAACATCTTCATGCAGAAGACACTGCCACCACTTTTAAGAAATTCGTAGGTACTTACTTCGTGGACAGAGAACCCGTTATCGCGGAGATTCTTATTTACATCCGTGCAACCTTGTTGGATAATCACATTACGGCCGTCAGGACACGAAGCATTACAGGCAAAAAGTTCCTCAGCCTCGTATTTAGAAGCTTGGATGACAGTATCAAATATTTTGTTAATCATTTCGAGTCCTTCATCTGTAAAGGCCTCGGGATAAATAAGAGCGGTTTGCTCATCGAGTACACACAGACAGGTATCCAGATGATAGAACGATTCGTCAACAAGTTCGAGAGCTAAAATGGGTACATCAAAAGTATCAGAAATGGTTTCGTATGCTTCTAATGAGGATCGATAGCCATATCCGCCCCAGAGCAATCGTTTGCCTGTATGCCAAATAGCGTCGCCGCACCCTTCAAAATCACTGATCTTATCTTCATCCAAGTAATGAATTTTATAGCCGTTTTGGCGATACCACTGTTCGATATAGGGTACTTCGTCTTTGCGTTCATCGGCATGCATGATGCTCATAAACACATGCTCATTGCCATCTTCGTCGATATAGGGCAGGCTCTGATTGGCACAAAAAACCATATCCGGCAGTCCTTCCTGATCTTCGATAACGTGAATGTTTATCCCAATTTGATCGAAAAGCGATCGCACGAGATTCCACTCATTATTGGCTTCAATTTTATCGACATTGCCGACTTGGTCGGCCATGTGGGGATTTATAACATAATCTACAGAATAATGAAGCGGACGTACCATCAGTACTTCGGTGGGTAGCGGCATAGATGGACGATCTTCAACGGTAAAGTCAATTTGATCTGCGGATGTAATTACTTGCGCCATAGGTATTAAACTTTGTTACAGTATTTCAGAAAGGTTCTCCCATAAAATTGGGCTACTAAGATAACCATTTGTATAAAAGAATAAACTTTAAACCTATTTTTTCTCTCTTAATTATTGAATACGGGATTAGGGAAAGAATCGTTAGTTTAAAGCTTCAACTCAAAAGAAACGATGATATGCTACTGGATCACGAATTACTGTCCCAATTGGCTCCGCTGGAGCTGCGTGCCCGAAAGATTGTGGAGGGTTTTATCTCAGGGCTGCATAAAAGTCCTCACCACGGATTCAGCGTTGAATTTGCCGAACACCGACCATACAATCCCGGTGATGAAATCAAGCATATCGACTGGAAAGTATATGCCAAAACCGAACGACTATATGTAAAAAAGTACGAAGAAGAGACGAATCTTCGCTGCTACGTTTTGTTAGATACCAGCAGTTCAATGTTTTATAAATACTTTAGCCCATGGAGCAAACTGCGGTATGCTATCCATTTTGGATCTTCACTCATGTATCTGATGAACCGACAGCGCGATGCCTGTGGACTGATTACCTTTGATGAAGGGATTAACAATTTTATTCCGGCAAAGTCCTCCTATTCCCATCTTCGAATGTTGTTTGCAGAGTTTGAAAATTTACTGGCGCAGGAAAAGAATACGGATAAAAATAAACGCCAAACCGCTACGGCGCAGGCGATGCACGAGGTGGCCGAGCGACTCAACCATCGAAGNCTGGTTGTGATTCTTACCGACCTTTTTGAAAATGTAGATAAACATGATCAGCTTGTTTCAGCCTTAAAGCACCTGCGGCATAGTAAGCATGAGGTATTGCTTTTTAATATTTTGGAAGAAAAAAGTGAACGGGAGCTGGATTTTCCGGATCGGCGTCTGGTAATGCAGGATATGGAGACCGGATCCCAAATGGAAGTGGTGCCAAGCCAGATTCGTGAAGATTATCAGAAAAAAGTTGAGGAGCTGACGCATAAGTTTAAGATGGCCTGCAGCGAGTTCCAGATTGATTTTGAGCAATTGGATACGCAAAGTGAATTTGATATGGCACTGTTGGCGTATCTAAATAAGCGTAAACGATTGGGGTGATTATCAGCTATAAACTATAAAAAGACTTTTATGTAACATCTGTATTGCGCAGCATTTTATTCAGCAGTCGAGGGAAAAACCGTTTTAGATAAATACCCCAAATTTCTTTCCCGCCTATATAAATTTCTTCCTTCTCACTTAAGATTTTTGGGATGAGCTTTTTAGCAAATTCATCCGCGGGCATACCGTTTTCTTGTCCTTCACCCATTTTATTATGTTTACTTCCGTCGCCTTCAAGTGCATTTTTTGTAACATTTGTCTTAATAAAACCGGGGCAAACCAGCGATATATTGATGTTGTCATCATAAACCTCTTGGCGAAGGGCATCGAAATAACCGTGGAGGGCATGTTTGGAGGCGGCATACGTTGATCGGAGGCGGGTGCCAAATTTGCCCATAACGCTGCTGGTAACCACAATATGGCCTGATTCTCGTTTAATCATCGAGGGGAGTACTGCTTTGGTGAGTACTACAGATCCGAAGAAATTTATTTCCATCACCTTGCGAATGACCTTCAGATCTGTCTCAATAGCCTCCGATCGCTGACTGATGCCTCCATTGTTAAAAAGATAGTCGATGTGACCGAATATGCTGAGCGCTTCTTTTGCTTTGCCTGCAAGTTGATTTGTTTCAGCAAGATCAAGTGTGATGATGTGGACGTTGGAGGGATTTTTACAATTATTTTTAACCTCTGTCAGCGCTTCCTTGCGTCGCGAGGAGAGAATGAGTTTTGCGCCCCTGTTGCTGAGTTCATAAGCAATTGCTTCACCAATCCCCGAAGAAGCACCGGTAATCCAGACAATTTTATCTTGAAAAGACATTGGATAAGAGCTAATTAGAAATCAAAAAAATAATGGTCGATGTCGCTCAAAATGCAGAAACGAGATAAGTTTGACAAGTAGGATATGAAGCGCTTTAAAAGGTCTGTTCAGATCCTCTGTAAAGTTTGCTATTTTGTTGCGATCAACGATTTGCAAGTAAAAGCTGTTAGTGACTCATTATTATAAGTAAAAATAATTATTGTGAGACCAAAGCATAGCATATTATTAGTTGA
>P_1C_Sed_2_UnCtyDRAFT_1000239_pt1 | contig 17383 bp, 13 predicted proteins | sample Pon1CUnioCityCA_4_FD_10229 | JGI IMG/M metagenome (IMG submission 10229) | reverse complement strand
TGCACAGGGAATTGCAGTCCTTTGGATTTGAATCTGAAATAACGGAAAAAGACAAAACCGGCAGCCCGATGGCAACAGCTTTTGTGAAAACCAACACCCGGCTGCATCGATTGCGCATTGGACTGCCTGAGCGATTGGCCAGGCAGGTGCCGGCAAATCATGCACTCAAGGTCAGATTTGAAGTGGATGCCGATCCGCCGCCGGGCTTCTCCACCGAGATTCGTTACCTGCTTCAGCCTGTACCTTTCAGTGTAAGGACGTTCGCGCCAGGGGATCTTTTTGCCGGCAAAATGCACGCTGTGCTCTGCCGGAGATGGGGACGCCGGGTTAAAGGCCGGGACTGGTACGATCTGGTCTGGTTTGCCGGGCAGGATATCGCCTTAAACTTAGATCACCTGACTTCCCGTATGCGCCAAACTGGCCACTGGTCCATGGAGGCCCCTTTGTCCCGCGAGGAATTGGGGAAAATGCTCCGCGAAAAAATAGCTGAACTCGATATACAAGGAGCCAAGAAGGATGTTCAGCCCTTTGTGCAGGACAGCTCTCGATTGGACGTATGGTCAGCTGATTTTTTTTCTTCCCTGGTGGATATTATCCGAACAGACTGATGTTGCAAACAGGGAGGTGACCCGGCGGATGTGGCGCGGCATAAGGCTGGCTCAACAACCCCGTGCCCCCCATGGAGGCCAGCGGCACCAGCGGCATGAAAGCGGCTGTAAACGGGGTCCCCCACGTCAGCCTTCTGGACGGGTGGTGGCTGGAGGGTTATGATGGGAATAAGGGCTGGCGTTTTGGAAGCGAGGACACGCTGTGCTTTGGAAAAAAGGCGGACACGCTGCGCTTGGTCCGCCCTGCGAGAGTCCTACGGAAGCCCGGCGGGCCGGGTCCGGCATGGAGATTGAAAATATGTCTATAGAATTAGGCAAACATTAATAAAAAATCAAAGGGAGCATGCTGATGACAAATTCCAATGGCGCCGGAGGTTTCGAGGGGCAGCCGCCACGGCCTTTTCAGCTTGAGGATCTGGATTTCGGGCGGCTGGCGTGGTTTGTCAGGCTTTTATTCCTGGCATTAATCGTTGTGGCCGTTCTTATGGGGCTTAACTGGGCGCGGACGTTTTACACGGACTGGCTTTGGTTTTCGGGCCTTGGCCACGAGCAGGTTCTGTTTGTGCGGGTAAGCACACAAATTTGGCTTTTCCTGCTGGCCTTCGGGGCGTTTATAGCCCTGGCCGCCCCGAATTTTTATGCCGCCTTCAGGTACAGCGGGCAGCATCAATGGCAGGCCGGGGGCCCCCTGTCCGCGCAGCGATACCAGTCTGCCCGGGGCCTGCTGCTTTGGGCGGGCATGCTCGCCATCCTGGTTGGCGGCATTATGCTGGCAATGATTCCTTCGGCCCAGTGGGAGAGCTTTTTGCGCTTTTTCAACGGGATCGCTTTTAACGAGGTCGATCCGGTATTTCAACGGGATCTCTCATTTTATGTGTTCACCCTGCCGGTTCTCAATTTCATCCGCGCCTGGCTTATCAGCGTACTGGTGGTCATCCTGCTTTTTACCGGGGGGGTTTATTACCTGTCCGCCGCTCTCAGGGGAACCTCTTTTTCTTTTGACGGCCGGGTAAAAACTCATGTGCTGGTTCTGGGCGCCCTTGTCTTCCTGATGATCGCCGCGGGACATTGGCTTGGGCGATACGAGCTTCTTTTTTCGCGGACCGGTGCGGTTTTCGGGGTAAGCTACACGGATGCCCATGTAACCCTGCCGGCCCGAACCATTCTGACCTTTATCGCAATCGCCTGTGCCGGCGCTCTTCTTGCAGCTGTCCGCTTTGGCGGATACCGTCTGATATATATCGCCATAGGCACGTGGGTGGCCTTAAACATTCTTGGCACCGCCTTGCTGCCGGGGCTGACCCAGAGGCTTCGGGTGGAGCCGAGCGAGCTGGCGCGGGAGAGAGATTATATTGCGGAAAATATAGCGCATACGAGAAAAGCTTATGGACTGGAAGACATGGTGAGCAAGGACCATCCCGCACTTGGGGAGGTTCAGGCCGATACCGTGGAGCAAAATCAGGGAACAATAAGCAACCTGCGGTTCTGGGACGAACGACCGCTGCTGCAGAGCTACAACCAGATCCAGTTTTTCAGGCTGTATTATGATTTTTTAAGCGTACAGACGGACCGGTATATGCTCGACGGGGAGCTTCGCCAGGTCATGCTCTCCACAAGAGAGCTGTCCTCGGAAAAGCTGCCTTCAGAGGCCCAGCGATGGGTCAACCGCCATCTCCAGTTCACCCATGGCTACGGGGTCGCCATGAGCCCGGTCACAGAGGTGGCAGAAGGCGGGCGCCCGAATTTTTACCTGCGGGATCTGCCGCCCAGCGGAAAAATCGCGCTTGAGCGCCCCGAAATTTATTACGGCTTGAAAAGCCTTCCCTTTGCCATTGTCAACAGCGACATGAAGGAGTTCAACTACCCCGGCGCAGACGGCCCGGTCTATACCCATTATGCCGGCAAGGGGGGCGTTGCGGTCAATTCCTTTTTCAGAAGATTGCTGTATGCATGGCAGTTTAAGGATCTCAATATTTTGATTTCCGGTGAAATCAATCCGGACAGCCGCATCCAGTACAGAAGAACCGTTTCCGAACGTTTTGAAACCGTTACGCCTTTTCTCAAGCGGGACCGGCAAGCCTATACAGTGGTTGCCGACGGCCGGCAGTTTTTTATACAGGATGCCTACACGACAACGAGCCGATACCCCTATTCAACCGCATGGGTGGAAGGGTTCAACTACATCCGCAACAGTGTCAAGACTGTTGTTGACATGTATAACGGGACCATGGATTATTATGTTTTTGACGCGTCCTGCCCCATTATAAAGACCTACATGCAGATATATCCGGAGCTTTTCAAGCCGGCAGAGGAAATGCCGGCCTACCTGCAGGATCATGTGCGCTATCCCATGGATATCTTTAATGTTCAGAGCAGGATGCTGCTTCAGTATCACATGACGGATCCGGTTGTGTTTTACAACAAGGAGGACCAGTGGTCTGTGCCCCAGCACGCTTCGGCATTCGGAGATGTGGACACCCTCAGGCCGTATTACATCATGGCCAGGCTGCCGGGTGAAGAAAAAGAGGAGTTTATTCTTATCCAGCCCTTTACCCCGGACAAGCGCCACAACCTGGTGGGATGGATGGCCGCCAGGATGGACGGTGAAAACTACGGCGAGAAATTACTCTACCGGTTTCCTTCCGGCCGCCACGTGGACGGGCCCAGGCAGGTTGAGGCCCGCATAGACAATGACGCGGTGATCTCCGAGCAGTTCACCCTCTGGGGGCAGGTCGGCTCGGAGGTAATGCGCGGTGATATCCTTGTTATTCCCCTCGGCTCAAGCCTTCTTTATGCCGAGCCGGTATTCCTTAAGCCCGAGGCCCTTGAGTTCCCGGAGTTGAGAAGGATCATCCTGGCTGACAGCCGAAAAGTTGTCATGCACCCCTCCCTTGAGGATGCCGTGGACGCGCTGGTCGGGGAAAAGCCCACGGTGGCGCCGGCTGTTGAAGAAGACCAGGCGCTTGAAAAATACGAAAAGGATGCAAAAGAGCGCCGGACGGAGGCTGAAGGGATAGGTGTCGTGCGCCGGGGCCTTGAGGAAGCCATAGAGAAACTGCAGGAAGTGGCGGACGCATTAAATCGCCTGGAGGTGCAGGAAAAATAAGGCCTGCCGCTTTGCGGGCATGGTAGACCCAAAAAGCAAACAGCGCTTTTACCCGCTTTCCATGAAGGATTACAGTCCAATCCGGAACTGTAGCGTGTTGGTATTTCCCCATCCTGAAAGAAGAGGTTTGCATGCGAAACAGAAAAACAAGAAACTTTTTATGTATGCTGTCATGTGTCCTGTCATGTATCCTGTCATGTATCCTGGCGGGTTTGCTGTTTCTTGTTTCCGCCCCTGCAGCGGCCCTGCCGCTGGCTGATATCGAGGGGGCCATCGGCGGCTGGCAGGCCTCGCCTTCCGGCGCAATGGCTTTGCGGGGCAATGATCTGGACCTGGAAGAGGCTCTTGATTATGAGGATGAAACCGATTTTACGGCGCGCCTGAAAATCGGGACGCCCCTGGTTTTCCCCAATATTTACCTGATGGCCACTCCCCTGAAATATGAGGAAACCGCAACACTAAGCGAAGGATTTACCTTTGGCGAAAAATCCTTTGAAGAGCAAACGGAATTTCGCAGCAGACTGACCCTGGACCATTACGATATCGGGCTTTACTACAACGTGCCCCTGGTGAAAACTTTTTCCCTGCACCGCCTTAGCCTGGAAGCAGGGCTGAATGCCAGGATAATAGATGCGCAAGCCCTTGTCGAGCAGGAAGCCGGAGGGGAAAGGGTGGTTGCCCGCAAATCCGAGACCCTGCCGGTGCCCATGGTCTATCTCGGCGCGGGGCTTTACCCTGTGGAGCGCTTCGGTCTGGAGATGGAACTGCGTGGTATTTCCTACAGCGACTACGATCTGCTCAGCGTGATAGGCCGCCTGAGAGTCAAGGCTTTCGGCCCGATGTTTCTTTCAGGGGGGTACAGGCATGAAGCCTTTGGCGTAAAGAAAGACGGCCTGAAAATAGACGTGGATTTCTCCGGGCCTTTCCTGGAAGCCGGCATGAAGTTCTGATGGATTGTTACCCCTTGAACCCCGGAGCCTGTCTGTGAGCACACCCCACTGGATCAGACCCCTGATTCACAAGATATTCCGCCAGCGGTTTTTCTGGTCTCGCCTTACCCGTTACCGCCCTTTCGGCCGTCTGGTCCATCGCCTGTTATTTGAAGAGGACCAGGTTTTCTACCTGCCCGCAAATCGCGTGATTGAAATCAATGAATCGGCCGATGCCGGGGATGTCGTCGGTGTTCCGGTGCCCTCGGCGGTCCTCGAACATTTTATCCGGGCGGCCGGCTTCCACTGGCTCATGGATTTCTGCATCTGCCGGGAGTCCGCCGGATGCCGGGATTACCCCCCGGAACTGGGATGCCTGTTTATGGGAGAGGCGGCCCGGCATATCAATCCGAGGTTCGGCAGGCCCATAAGCATGCAAGCCGCGCTGGCGCATGCCGAAAAATGCCGGGAGGCCGGTCTGGTGCATATGATCGGCCGGAACAAAATCGACGCATTATGGCTCGGGGTGAGTCCGTCCCGGAAGCTCCTGACCGTATGCAACTGCTGTCCCTGCTGCTGCCTGTGGCAGGTGCTCCCGATGCTCCACCCGCGTATCAGTGAAAAGATCTCCCGGATGCCGGGCGTGCGCGTATCTGTGACGAACGCATGTACAGGTTGCGGACTGTGCACCCGCAGTGTCTGTTTTGTCAATGCCATCGGCCTGGAAAACGGACAGGCGGTAATCGATGCGGATGCCTGCCGGGGCTGCGGACGCTGTGCCGGCATATGTCCGCACAATGCCATTGCCGTTACGGTAAAGGACACCGCATTTATCGATAAGACCATTGAGCGCATCCGCAATGCCGTGGATGTTCAATGAAATTGGATGTTCAATGAAATTGGATGTTCAATGAAATAAGGGGTCAATTAGCCGATTCCAAGAGCAGCGGTCGATGCGGGGCCTTATAAAAGACCGTCCTTTTTTGGGTTTAATTTTTCCCGTTCTCATGAGAAGATGTCTTTGTGGCCCGGCGGGTTGTTTGCTTTTGTGCCGGCAGGCCAAACCCGGGCAACCGCCGTCGAAAGCGGCTCCGTTGCTGCGGCAAAAAATTTCTGCCCGGCAAAGTTCAAAAATGAAGGGAGTAGATATGAAAAATGCCTGGTTTGCCGCCGGAATCCTGGTTTCCATGCTGTTTGCGTCTGCTGCGCTCTGCGCATCGCAGCCGGTTTCATCAAAAATTACGGATGTGACCCTGTTTTTCGACAGGGCCCGGGTCAGCCGGCAGGCCTCGACGAGCGTGGACCCCGGCACCCATCGCCTGCTGGTTCCCCTGGAGGCCTTCGCCATTGCGGAAAAATCCGCAACCGCGGAGGTTATCGGTCAGGGCGAAGTTTTAGGTGTCCAGGTCGCAAGGGTCCCGGTGTCCGAATCGCCCCGGGAGAAAATCCGGGAGTTGGAGAGCCGGCTCAAGGAGCTCCGGGACCGGAAACAGGCCGCAACGGATGAGAAAGCCGCATTCGAGCAGCAGGAGGCGTTTTTAAGGGGCGTGGTCGATTTTGCCGGGACCCAGCTTCCAAAGGAGATCCAGACGCAAATGCCCGCCCCCGGGGACTGGGCTGCCACCCTGGACTTTCTGGGAAAGCGGTTTTCCAAAATTTACGAAGGAAAGCGCGCCAGCAAAAACAAACTTGCCGATCTCGAAGAAAGCATCGGGCAGATCAGCCGGGAGCTGGACATGCTCCGCAGCCGTGCTGACCGGACCGCCACTGGGATTGAAATCCTGTTTCGCAGCAAAAAGGCCCAGGCCATCACTATCACTGTCCGGTATATGGTTCGAGATGCCAGTTGGACACCGGTTTACAGGGCGTTTGCCAAGGATGCCGCCACGGGCATTGATCTTTCCATGATGGGGCAGATCCGGCAGAAAACCGGCGAGGACTGGGAAAACGTCAATCTTTCCGTGTCCACCGTGGAGCCGGTCAGAGGCGGGCGTCTGCCCGAGGTCTCCGTGTGGTCCCTGGACACGCCGAAGGGGCGTGGCCGGGAAGTCTCCGCGGATCGTGTTTTGCGCAAGGAAATGATGGCACCCGCGTCCCAGGCGGGAAAGGCTGCCCCCATGGCCGAAGCGGAAAGGCAAAAGACGCCGCTTTCCTTTGAGTACACCCTGCCCACGCCGGTCTCCGTCGCTTCCCGCGATGAAAAAACCCTGCTGCCCCTGTTTACCAAGTCCATTAAGGGTGATTTTTATTATCATGCCGCACCCAGGCGCGATCCCCGGGCGTACCTGGTCTGTAAAGCCCGGGCGGACAGTGAACTGCTGGCCGGGCCGGTAAGCATCTTTTTCACGGGCCGGTATGTGGGCGAGACATTCCTTGAGGAAAAACAGCCGGGAGAGGATTTTTTGCTGGCCCTGGGCGCAGACCGCGCCGTTGCTTTAAAGCGCGAAAAAATCAGGGATCATCGCAAGGAAACCGCCTTTTTCGGGCAGATTGAGCGCGACGCCATTGTCCGGGAAATCAAGTACCGCATCACTGCGGAAAACCAAAAGGACCGAAAGATTATCCTGCAGGTAACAGATGCCGTCCCGGTATCCAAAACCGACCGCATCAAGGTTGAAGATATCGCGTTTTCACCCGGGCCGGAAAAGCGGGATGTCAACGGAAAAGCGGGCGTGACGCAGTGGCGGTTCGGGCTTGAGCCGGGGCAAAGCGAAAAGATTAGCATATCGTTCACTGTAACCTATCCCAGGGATATGCCGTCCCCGGCTTTTTAAGCGATCAAGCGCCTCAAGGCGCGGCTGCGATCCCCCACGCTTTAATAGGCTGTAAAAAGGGCCGTGACGTGGGGTAGGGCCAGCAAGTCACCCTGGCGGAGAATGGGATTGTCAAATTTTTGTCTTTTCGATTGGGCCATGTCGTCGGTTTTTTGACATCCCCGCCGGAAGGGAGCGGTTTTTTAAAGCCAGTTCCGTTTGATTGTTTCGGCCGGAAAAGCCTTGCTGAAGCCCGCCCCTGCCTGGGCACGGCCATTTGCCCCGGGTCAAAGGAACTATGAAGGTGACCGCTTCACTCCATGCAAGGGCAGCTCTCCTATGGCGGGCTAAGCAGCTCTCGTCGCGTAGAAGGGCGGACCAAGCGAAGCGTGTCCGCTCAAAAGAGAAAACGACGATCCGCTTCGCTTTGAAGAAAAGGCGGACACGCTGCGCTTGGTCCGCCCATGGCTACACGGTTGCATGGGCTGCATAGCTATTGGAGCAGGAGCTGGTAAAGCGGGGCAAGGGTAGGCATCGGCTCCGATGGCTCCGGCGGTGGCGCGTCGCCCTCGCTTCCCGTGAAGTCGACCCCCCAGACATTGCCGGTGGAACTGCTTTCGGAGGTTCCCGTGCTTTCCGCGGCGCTGCTGGAAAAGGTGTAGCCGTCCTTGCTGACGCTGATGGTGTAGTCCGCATCGGCCGGAATCTTGGCCAGGGCGTAGATCCCGTTGGCGTCCGTGCTATCCGAATAACTCCCGCCTCCCGCACGCGCGGCCGTGACCGAGGCGCCGCTGATGGGACTTCCGGATTCATCCGTCACCCGTCCGCTGATGATCTCCCCGCTGCCGCTGACAAAAACATTGTACACCAGGTCAGACACGGCGTAAAAGGTGTAGCCGCCTGCCGCAACATCCGGAAGGTTGTACCAGGCGTCTTCATAGCCCCCCCAGCCCAGGTTCAAATGGTGGTACATGCTCGCGAGCTCATATCCGTACCCGTCGCAGACAATGGCATGGCCGCCGCCCCCTTCTGCATCGATACCCAGTAAAACCGGGTATCCGGCGTCCAGGTTGGGGTTGATCATCTGGTTCAGGCTCGGGTCGTCAAACCCTGTCGCAGATTCAAAGTCATAACTGTAAACGCTGTTGCCGTAGCCGAAGGTGTTCACAAACTCCTGGTCGGAATAACCCAGCCAGGCGCCGGAGCCCCCGGCAGCATAGCTCATGCGCACGGCCACGCCGGCATCATGGGTAAGTGCGCCGATGGCCTGTCGCTGTGCATCGGTCAAGCCTGCACCCGGATCAAGCACCATGTCGCCCCAACCATAAGCCCCGCCGGCACCGTCCCCCCCGCGAAGGTTGGCCGTTTGGGAAGTCCCATCGACTTTAATGTCGAAAGTGGGGGTGCCCACACCGTCGGCGGGATGGGTGTGATAGCGCATGAGCTGCGCCATGGCGGTAGCCACGCAGCCGCAGACATAGTGGTTCGGTGTGTGGTAATTGTAGCATAGGTCCCCGCCGTCATCGCCCTGGCTCCACCTGCTTTCGACCAGGGGTGAAATCCAGACGTCATCGATGCTGGAGACCCCGGAATAGCGCATGCCGGGCTCGACCGATGCCAGGTAGTCCCACTTCCGTGAATGCGCGGACAGCTCTTCAGGGCCCTCCGGGTCGGCAGTTCTATTTTCGGATTGCGCCAGCACGCGCTGCATGCGCCCTTCAAGGTCCCTTTGCACCAGGGCCCCCGCCGGGTTGGCCGTTGACGGGTCGTATTCCCGGGCTTCCGGGAAGAAACCGATGATCGGCTCGATCCGGTCTTCTCCCGCGACCACCACAAAGCCTTTCTGCTGCCCGTTCTCACGGAGGTAGACGACAAAATACAGGGGGTCCCCGTGCCGGGGATAGGCTTCCGCCCGTCCCACGCTGCGCGCGCTCAAATCAGCCCCCAGATGGGTTCCATTGAGTGTCATCCAGCCTTCCACCACGTTTCGGGCTTGGTCGGGAAAGGTCCGGGCGGCAAACGCCGGGTTGACAAGGAACCCGGAGCAAAGGATAAGCGCAAGGAGCAAGGGGTAAAGGCATCTTGATTTTAACATTCCGGAAAAATAAATCGATTTAAACATAAGCGGTTTTTCCTTGTCTATTGGCGGATCAAACAAATGGTTTTTTCTATACAATCACGCATCTGGGCAGCCGGGCAAACGATCCGGGGCCGGTATTTTAGGAACCATTTGCGGCAGGTCAAAGCTTGAAAAAAGAATGCAAGATTATTGCCAAAGAAAAGGAGAGGGTGGATAATTTTTGTCATTGGATAGGGATAAAGGGATAAGCGGCGGGAGGGCTCCAACAGCTGAGCCTGAAAGCTGGTGTTTTGGTTGGAGGGTAGTAAACTGGCTTGCTGTTGCGGTTACCGTCACCTCTGAAAGCTGTCTTGTGAAGCTTCAAAATCTTGACATGGGCACCGTGGTCGGGTGGTTGGATATTGAAGCCAGGGGGGGTGCGGAGAAAGCTCCCCCGACCCCGGCCATGCCATGGATTCCTCTGCTGCTTCTGCAATAGGGCGCCGGGGGAGCGGCCAGGGCCTATTCGCCCTTAACGCCTTTATTGAATGCTTCGATTTCCGTCTTGAGCGCCTGTCGTTTTTCCTGGTATTGCTTGATTTTTTCGTTGAGCTGCGCCACTTTCTCGTTGTACGCCCGGATTTCATCTTTTCCCGTGAGTTCCCCCGCCTGGGCGTCAAGCGCTTTTTTCTCTTCCATAAGCGCTTCATACGTCTGGTCCAGTTTTTTCTTTCTTTCAGCCAAGGCCGCTCCCTTATGCCGGGTCGCGTCATCGCCTGCGGTTTTGTCCAGGCCGCCGGGATCCTTCTGCCCCGGATCTTCAGGCTGGGAAGCGGGGTTTTCCGACTGCGCCTTTTGCGGCTCCGTCTTTTGGGGCTCGGGCGGGGTTTCTTCCTGGGCGTCCACCTGGGGGCGATATTGCTCTGGAATCGCGGGGTAATTATCTGTATAGTGGACAACACCGTTTTGATCGGTGTATTGATAGAGTTCCGCCTGGGCGGTGATGGCGCATAGAAAAACAAGCGCCGCTGCAATACCCACAACAGTTTGCTTACACATTGATTTCGCCTCCTTTATGAGGGGGGGCGGAGTATTTTGCAGAATGCCCCGTTTAAGTCGTGCCTGTTCATTGTTCAGGCTTATTTGTTTTTATGCTTGTTTGCGTTATTTTCGGACATACGCTTTATGCAATATATATCGGTTCTTAGCTTGGGCGTCAAGCAACTTGATCAAAATTGGCGGGTTCAATAATGCGGGCAAAGATGGTATGGGTAGGATGTCCGGTATCCTCTGGGAGCTTCTGGTGGCAGCTTTCGGATCTGGGTGTCGTGGGTGTCGGGCGGTGAATGGCGGGTGCCGCAGGCGTGCGCGCCCTGAAAATTTTTAAGAGACGTGGACGTTTTAAGAATGAAGCGATTATTTTTATTTCTGCTGGTCAGTGGTCTGCTCCTTTGTGCGGCGTGTGCGCCAAAGGGCGGCGGTGTAATTTTTGAGGAAAAACCGGAGGCAAAGCTTTTCCAGTCGGCCGGATCCGCCTTTGAAGCCAGGAATTACAATCAGGCCTTCTCGCTTTACCAGGATTATGTGCAAAAGTATCCCGATGCCCCGAGGCTGCCGGACGCCCTGCTGAAGATGGGCATTATCCGGGCCCGTCAGGGGCAGGCGGCCCCGGCGTTCGCCTATCTGGAACAGGTCATCAGCAATTATCCGCAAAGCCAGAATGCCCGGCAGGCATCAGTGGAACGGCTCTCCCTGTTATATGACACGGGGAATTTCCGGAAAGTGATCCTGGCGGCGGCCGATGTTTTTGCCTATCGCTTGTCGGATGAGCAGTTTGTCCGGGTCGGCCTGCTTGCAGGGGACGCCTACATGGCCCTCAATATGGCTGAGACGGCCTATCATGGCTTTTTGCGGACCTATCAGCGGGCCGGGCGAAAATCACGGGAAGAAGCCGTGCTGCCGCGGGTTAAGGCTGCGATCAATCTGTTTTCCCAGGAGCGCATCCAGGATGAGCTGGCGCGCCTGGACGGCCGATTCCCCAGCAGTTGGCTCCTGTATCGCCTGGGCGTTAATTTTGAGGCCGACGGAAACTTTGGCGAAGCCATTGCCGCGTTGACTGATTTCCTGGACCGTTATTCCGGGCATGAATTGGCGGAAACCGCGCGGGAGCGCATTGAAGCGCTAAAGTCGGCGGGCTACAGCCAACAGATCATCATCGGCTGCCTCCTTCCCCTGTCCGGCAAGTACGAAGCTTTTGGGCAGCGGGCATTAAATGGTATTGAGCTGGCCATATTCACCGGCGATGAGGCTGCGGGCGCCTCCGCCCCCCCGGTTCAGCTGATGGTTGCTGATACCTGCTCCAGTCCCGAAAACGCGGTCGAAGCGGTCCGGGAACTTGACGAAAAGCGTGTGACGGTTATCATCGGGCCCCTTACCAATACGCAAAACGCGGCAGAGGAAGCCCAGTCCCGGGGCATACCGATTGTAACCCTCAGCCAGGCAGCCGGGGTCCCGGAAATCGGGGAGTATGTGTTCCGTAATTTTATTACTGCCGGGATGCAGGTTAAAACGCTGGCGGCTTATGCCGCGGAAACGCTCGATATAGACCGCTTTGCCATGCTTTATCCGGATGAACCGTATGGCGACACATTCATGAATCTTTTCTGGGATGCACTTCTGGCCCGTGATGCGGCGGTGGTGGGCCTTGAAAAGTATGACCCGGAGCACACCGATTTTTCGGATGCCATCAAAAAACTTGTCGGCCTTTATTACGAGGTGCCCGAAGATATTGCCGATGATCGTCAGCTTGGACCGGTCATCCGGCAAAGATCCCCGTTTGGTGAACTGTGGGGGCTTAACCGCCCGGCGGCGGAGTTAACCCCGCTGCTGGACAGTCTGATAGACAATGCGCCGGTCGCCCCGGAAGAGGAGCCGGAGCCGATTGTTGATTTCGGCGCCTTATTTATTCCCGACTCCCCGGAAAAGGCCGGGCTGATTCTCCCGCAGTTGGCCTATTATGATGTCACCAATGTTTACTGTCTGGGCACCAACCTTTGGCATTCGAAGCGCTTGATTCAAATGGCCCGGCGTTATTTGCAGGGCGCCGTTTTTCCGAGCGGTTTTTTTGCCGGCAGTCAGGCCGGACCGGTCCAGCCTTTTGTGCGCCAATTCAATAGCCTGTATGGCACTCAGCCGGAGTTTATCGAAGCCGTAAGCTTTGACAGTGCTAGAATGGTGGTTGACCTGATGCGCCGATCCAAGTATTTGGGCCGGCGTTATATTCGCCGGCAGTTGACGCTTATGCCCCCGCATGAAGGGGTTACCGGCAGAACCTGGTTTGACGCAAGCGGCGAGGCGGTAAAGGAGCTTTATCTGCTGAAGGTTTCCGGGAATCGGTTTGTTGAAGTGAATGCCGGGAATTGATCGCTTTTCACCGGGGCGCTGTAGCCTTTGGACGTGCAGCGCCCCGGCGCCGTCCTATTCCTTGATCAACGAGCCCTGACCGGTGGATTCGAGAACGGTCTGCCAGATTTTGCCATCCGGGTCCACCCGTTTGCGCTCGCCCGCGGTCAGCGGTATGGGAACATTGACGAAAAAGTTGTTCCAGTAGCCGACAATCATGTTGGTTTTTCCGGCCATGCCGGCGTGGACAGCATCGCGGCCCAGGAAGCTGCAGTAGATGTGGTCGTTGGCATTGGCCGGCAGGCTGCGCAGCATGTAGCTGGGATCAATGTATTTCAGCGAAATCTCCTTGTTCTGCGCCTTGAAATACTCCTGAATCCGCTCTTTCAGGTACAGTCCGACATCATAGAGCTTGATGTTGCCCGAGGGGTCGTATTGAGGCTCCGTTGAATCAAAAAAATCCTGTCCGGCCCCTTCAGCGACTAAAATGACCGCATGCCGGCGCTGTTTGAGCCGCTCCTCAAGCTTGGCCAGAAGCCCGTTTTTTCCTTCCAGGTCGAAATGGATCTCCGGGATCAGCACGAAGTTGACGTCCTGCTGGGCCAGCGCCGCATTGGCTGCGATAAAACCGGAATGCCGCCCCATCAGCTTGATCAGCCCGATGCCGTTGGGATAACCTTCGGCTTCTTTGTGCGCCCCTTTGATCGCCTCGGTGGCAATATCCACGGCCGTGTCAAAACCAAATGATTTGGAGACCATGTGGATGTCGTTGTCAATGGTTTTGGGAACGCCGATCACCCCGATTTTCGCCCGCCGTTTTTCAATTTCCTCAACAATCCGGGTGGCGGCCTTCAAGGTGCCGTCTCCGCCGATCATGAAAAGGATGCCGATATTGAGCCGCTCCAGGCAGTCCACCACAGCTTCGATATCCTGCGGCCCCCGCGAGGAGCCGAGCATGGAGCCGCCCATTTCGTGGATGTTGACCACTTCGTCGGGTGAGAGCTCAACCAGCTCGTGGGCGAATTCCGGGATAAATCCCTGCAGCCCGTACCGGATGCCGTAGATGTGCCGGACCCGGTAGCGGTAATAAAGCTCAAGTACAATGGCGCGGATCACGTTGTTCAGGCCCGGGCACAAGCCGCCGCAGGTTACCAGGGCGCATTTGAGCTTGCTGGGGTCAAAGAATATCTTTTCCCGGGGTCCGGCCAGTTCGAATGCGGGCGGGATTTTTCCGTCATTGATAATCTGGTTGATATCCATGGCATTGACATCAAGGAGGATCCGGTCCGCCTCGGTTCGAAAAATTTTGGGGCTGGTCCCGTCGGTTTCGCTTAATATGGGCGATGTGATTTTAGCCTCGCCAAGTGTGGCGATTTCGGTGTTGGCGTCACTGAATTTGGACATAAAAAACCTCTGTAATTGCGGTAGTTTGCGCCGGCTTTACGGTTAAATAGCGCCGGTGCTAAAATAAGGATTTCGTTTAGGTATTAAATATAATTAATTTTTAATGCATATGCAAAAAATGAGGGCGTTGTCAGTATCAGGAGCCGTTGAATTTGATCGAACCCTTGCCCAGGATGTCATGCAGATGCAGGATGCCGGCCACCCGGCCGTTTCTTTCAAGAACCGGGAGCACGGTGATCTGATGGCTCTCCATGATATTTAAGGCGTCATACAATTGTGTTTTCCGGGTCACTGATTTGGGCTCCCCGACCATTAGCTCCTCGACCTTGTGATCGTCAATGACCGCATGCTTTATCACCATCCGCCGGACATCACCGTCCGTGATAATGCCGGATAGTTCATCCCGCCCGTTAAGTATAATCACCACTCCCAGGCGTTTGCGGTCCAGCTCTTCCAGGGCGGTGTGTATATCCGTTCCTTCAGGCACCAGCGGCACCGCCTCGCCGCTTAGCATAACGTCCTGCACCCGCAGGGTCAGCCGCTTGCCAAGGGTGCCGCCGGGGTGGAATTTCTGAAAGTCGCTGCTGGTGAACTGGCGTTTGTTGATCAAGACCACAGCCAGTGCATCCCCCATGGCGAGCTGGGCGGTGGTGCTGGCCGTCGGGGCCATGTTGAGCGGGCAGGCCTCGGTTTCCACCCCTACGTCAATGACCATGTCGCTCTCCCGGGCCAGCGTGGAATGAAGTCCCCCGGTAAAGGCAATCACCGGGCAGCCCGCGCTTCGGATGCTGGGGATGAGAATGTTTAACTCATCGGTCTCCCCGCTGTTTGAGAGGGCAATAAAGATGTCGTCGTTGGAGACCATTCCCAGGTCGCCGTGCATGGCTTCCACGGGGTGGAGAAAAATGGCGCGCGTGCCGGTGCTGTTTAGGGTGGCCACGATTTTTCTGCCGATTATCCCGGATTTTCCGATACCGGCGAAAATAACCCGCCCCCGTGACTGATAAATCATATCCACCAGCCGGGTGAAATTGGCGTCGATCCGCCCGGCAAGATGGAGAATGCCGTCTGCTTCAATTTTCAGGACGTTTTTGGCCTGTTCGATGAATGTCATAAATTTATCTCCGGATTTTCCCGTACTGCCTCAGCCGTGTTGGATGAAAGAATTCGCACGTTCTTTTTTTTACATGGCTTGCCGTTTGGATACAAGAAAAACAAACGTTTTGAAAAAAAATATTGACATGCCTTTTGTTTTGGATTATATTTCGTCTTCTAAAATTTAAGGCAAGCGGTTCCTGATAACTTTTTGTATGTAGCAGCGTACGAATTTACCAACGTACGAATTTACAAATGACGGCGCCGGTAAGCGTTCTCTCTTTCCGGCGCCGTCGTTTATTATTTAGCTCTCGAAGGGGGAAATACAATGAAATGCACAACAGTTAAAAAGGATGTGGAATGCACGTTTATGACCGCCAATGGATGTTCCTTTAACGGCGGATCCTGTTATGAAATCCTGGAGTCCTGCAACGGATGCGGCCGCAGCCAGTCTTTTGAAGGCGGTTGGTATTGCTCGGCAGCACCGGATCCATCCATCAAGTGGAAGAACGGCAACTGCAACCTGGCCACTCACGTTGCCTCCGAGGCGACTGAAAAAGCGCAAAAGGTTAATCCGATCAAAGCTTCCAAGCGAATGAAATAATAGTTTCGACAACAGCTTTTGCCGGCGGCCGGGCTCCCGGCCGCCGGGGTCTTTACCCGCCGTCTGCCATCTTGCTATCAGTACCTAATACCTGATTTTTTCCTGAAAAATTTCATCGAGTTCCTGCGGCAAGCCGTATTTTACAACCGCCCGCTGCCATCTGCGGCGGTACCGGCACGCCAGCGCCGGAGCCGGGGACCGGCTTATCCGGGATTTGTCGAAATCAATGAGATAAACCCGGCTTTCAGGGTCCACCAGCACGTTTCCCGGATGCAGGTCCACGTGATGGATGCGGCTTTGGATCAGGCGCCGGATCTGCTCGATCACCGGCGGCATGACCGCCGCTGCCGCCCGGGGCGAATCCAGGCTGATGGCGGAAAGGGGGCGGGCGCCGGCCAGTTCTCTGGTGGCGAGCCATGCATGATACAGAATTCTTCCCCGAACTGCAAATGCCAGCGGCTCCGGCGCATTGACCCCAATTTTACGAACGTGCTGCAGGCGCTCAAACTCCGCCTGGCTGCGCGGCATACCTGTGCCCAGGTAGGTCCGGCGGTTGATGTGGCGAAGTATCCCGCCGCGGTGGTAGGCCTTGATGACCACCCTGCCGGCAACGGGCAATTCTTTTGTCTGTATTTGCGTACGGCCGTTCAATATGCCCGCGGGATTTTTCCCTGCTGCGTGGAAAGCTTCAATCAGCAGGTCTATTTGGCTGTCCGTCAATCCATCGGTTGAGCCGATGCGGTATTGCCTGCGCGTCTGAAGTACCGTCATTTCGCTTGCCTTTCCAAAACCTGCGCGTCCGGATAGGCGGCAAGGTCTTTTCTGATTTTTTCAATCACTTCTTCCGGCTCTATCAATTTCATCCGGCCGGGCTTGGTTCTGCGGGTGATGGGGGGCATTTTCCGCCTCATCTTCATTGTATTTGTCAATGCCTTTATTGACGAGTTGAAATCCAATCGGATGTCATTTGTTCTGGTTGCCAGGCCCGGCGGTCACAAATTCTTATTCAAGCGCCTGGCAACTGTAACACATAAAATCCAAAGCCTAAAATAGTCTGATGACAAAGGGCGCCAGCCAATTTTATTTGTCATTACATGCTTTCTCTGCTATATTTTATGATCTAACCTGCTCTTCTCGCCCCAAAAAACTGATAAACCAAAAAACTGATAAACTGAATCGATCAGTAGTAACTGTGAATTGCTGGAGAAATATGGACGGACCCCTCTCTGATGCCTATGGAACGAGAACGCCCGGAAAAATATGGACATTTTTCATAAACAGGTGTCACAAGCCGGGCGGGCCGCCGCTGAGCCGTTTGCTGGCACCGCTTGTCCGACGGGCCATTAGCAACCGGCCGGCTATGCTGCCTGTCGATATTCAGGTGGGCGGCATGAAACTTCGCTGCCGGTTTATTGACAACTAC
>P_1C_Sed_2_UnCtyDRAFT_1000237_pt1 | contig 17449 bp, 12 predicted proteins | sample Pon1CUnioCityCA_4_FD_10229 | JGI IMG/M metagenome (IMG submission 10229) | reverse complement strand
GATGCCTAAATTACCGGAAGATTTGCCTGAATGCATGGTCTTTTTGCTGGGAAAAGCCTACCAAAAAGCCCACAGCGATTTCAACAAGCGGCTGCGCCCTTATGGCCTGACCAACATGCAGCACCTGGTTCTGGAAGGACTTTGGTACCAGCCGGGCATGACGGCCACAGAACTGTCAAAACTGCTGATACTGGACAAAGCGACCCTGTCCGGCGTTTTGGAACGAATGACGGAGACCGGCTGGATCATAAAAAATCCCGACCCGGAGGACAAGCGGGTCCAACGCATTTTTCCATCTGAGCAGGCCAACCGATTAAAACCTGAATTAATAGAGAAAAGGAAAGAATCCAACGAGGACATACTTGAACTTTTTTCACCGGAGGAGCGTATCCTTTTCAAGCGGTTCCTGCGGGACATGATATAACCGTCACCTGAAACGATATAACAGGCTGCGGCGGGCATGCATCCAGGCAGTTTGCATACAAACCAAAGCAGCCAACCCATTGATTTAAAAAAAGGAGAAGCCCAATGCTGCTGAACCCAAAAAAGGAAACCTTTGACCATTTGGATCCTGCTTCACGGGACTTGATGAAAAAAACTGTGGAGTTTTTTGAAAACAAGGGAAAAGACAAACTCAAGGAAGACAGCCATGAGCGACGCTGGTATGCTGATTTCCTCGACTTTTTAAAGGAAAACCAGATTTTTGCCAAATTCCTCACCCCCTCTGCGTATGCCGACGATCCGGATACGCGCTGGGAGACCTTGCGCAACTGCGATTTCAATGAAATTCTTGGATTCTACAACCTCTCTCATTGGTATGCGTGGCAGGTTTCCATTCTGGGACTGGGCCCCATCTGGATGAGCAAAAACGAAACCATCAAAAAAAAAACGGCCCAAATGTTAAAGGATGGCGGCATCTTTGCTTTTGGGCTATCTGAACGCGCTCACGGCGCAGACCTGTATTCCTCGGAAATGTCTCTAACTCCGCTTGGCGACGGCAAATACGTGGCAGACGGCGGCAAATACTATATCGGCAATGCCAACAAGGCGGCGCTTGTCTCCACCTTCGGCAAGGATTCAGAAACCGATGACTTCGTCTTTTTTGCAGTCAGCCCGGAACATGAAAACTATGATCTCATCCAGAACGTGGTCAACTGGGATGGCTATGTGGCGGAATACGCCCTGAACAGCTACCCGATCACCGATGAAGACATCCTTGAGTACGGCCGGGAAGCCTGGGATGCGGCATTAAATACAGTTAATGTCGGCAAATTCAACCTTGGCTGGGGGGCCATCGGCATCAGCACCCACGCCTTCTACGAGGCATTGAACCATGCCAGCCACCGCAACCTGTACGGCAACTATGTGACGGATTTCCCCCACATCAAGCAGTTGTTCGTGGATGCCTATGCCCGCCTGGCCGCCATGAAACTTTTCAGTCAGCGGGCCACCGACTATTTCCGGTCCGCTTCAGCCAATGACCGGCGCTACCTGCTATACAACCCCATGGTCAAAATGAAAGTGACGACCCAGGGCGAAGAAGTTGTCAACCTGCTCTGGGATGTGATCGCCGCCCGCGGATTTGAAAAAGACGTCTACTTCGAAATGGCGGCAACAGACATCCGGACGCTGCCCAAGCTGGAAGGCACCGTGCATGTCAATATGGCGCTGATTGTCAAATTTATGGCCAACTACTTTTTCAACCCGGCCGAGTTCCCGGAAATCCCCAAACGAAATGACCCGGCAGACGATGAATTCCTTTTCAATCAGGGGCCGACCAAGGGGCTTGGGAAAATCCAATTCCACGATTACAACATCGCTTATAACAGCGTTGATATGCCGAATGTCAACATTTTCAAAGAGCAGATCCAGACGCTTACCGAATTTCTCGTCAATGCGGCACCCTCAAAGGAGCAGGCCCAGAATATTGATTTTCTGCTCACCATCGGTGAACTCTTCACTCTGGTCGCCTACGGCCAGCTCATCATTGAGAAATACAACATGGAAAACTTTGATGACGACCTGCTGGAGCAGATTTTTGATTTCATGGTCCGCGATTTTTCCAAATACGCACTGGAGGTCTATTACAAACGCGACAGCAACGCCAAGCAGCAGGAAATGTGCCTGAAAATGCTTAAAAAACCGGTTGTGGATTATGATCGGTTCGACCGATTCTGGAAAAACCATGTGTATGCCCTTCGCGATGCCTACGAAATGAACAAATAGAGGCCGGCTGCTGTTTTCTTTGTGCATCTGAAAAGTAAAAAGGACACCGTCAAGGCGTCCTTTTTACTTTTTAGGGCCGCGTCATGACAACTGATCCACGTTTTTTATAGATTGACAGAAGACCCCATTTATGCAAATTATTTTAAGTAAAAATAGGCTACTATTTTTTATTTAATTTTTAGTTCTCTAAAAAAGAGGGGGGAATGATGTCAAAACAAAAAACTGTTATTATTTTTGCACTGATTATCGCTTTTGGGTTTTCTGCTGGCTGTACCGGCGTATCCAGGGGAATTGGCAAAGTAACAGCCAATAAATACGCTGAACCCCGGAGCGGGACGGTGTGGGCGGTTCCTCCGCCACAACTGGAGCCGCCGCACCCGGATGACAAAAACGTCTACATTTCCTTTAGAAATATCAGCGACGCCCAATCGGTTGACCTCACCGATGAATTACGAAATGCCGCCAGGGAACAGGGCTGGACCATTGTCAGCAACCCCCAGGAGGCCACTTACCGCTTACGCGCCTCGCTTCGTTTTTTCGGCGAAGTGAAACCCGAATCCGGCGGGGCGCATATTGCCCGAAGCATGGGTGTTATCAGTGGCGCTGCAGTCGGAGTTGGCACGGGAGCACTGGTTGCCAATGCGACCGACAGCTGGGCTGCCGGAGCGGCAACGGGCATCGGCGCCGGCGGGCTGGTTGGCGCGGGGATCGCTAATGCTTCCAAGCCCCGCGAATGGGCAATGATCATCGATTTCGTGCTTGAGGAATACAACGAGCAGCCCATTGAATATCAAATGATGCGTGATACCGGCGCCACCACACGCGACTCCGCCGGCACTGGCAACACCCGCATGGCCGCAGGCGGCGGGACCCGCGGCAGCAATACCAGTTCGGGCCGCATGACCAAATCCAGCAACTACTTTCCGCATGGCGTCCGGCTTTCCGCCTGGGCCAATCAAATGAACATGAAACAGGAAGAGGCCATGCCGTATCTCCGCGAACGAACAGAAAAAGTGGTCACTCAAATGCTGCCCCAATAACTGGAGACGCATCAGGACGCCGACTTACGATAAAAAAGCCGCAGCCCGCTCCGGGGCCGCGGCTTTTTTTATTGCTCCATCGCCGGTATGTGGCCTCATTTTACCCCTATGCCCAATAGCGCCTTTCATTTAAAACTTTATGGGCACCGTCACCCCTCGTGTTAACAGGCTCCCCGCGAACCTCCGCTATGTTTTACACACCGCCATCCCAGTCCACGACAAGATGGGGAATTCAAGAGCATGAACAAGGCCTGACAACTTCCCGGAAAAAATTCTGCTGAAATGGTTTTGGATGACCTGCGACTGCCTTCAGGAAAAAAAATGCCCGGCTGATTGAAGCTTCTGGATTCGGCATTATTTTATTAGTTACGCCAATCAGGCAGACTGAAAGGGTAAGAAACAAAATGCGCAATCAAAGATATACTTATATGAAAATAATAATTATCGCGGGGTTAATGACCATGGGAACATGTATGGGATGTCAGGACAATACGGCGGCAACAAAGGGACCGCAAAACCAGGAGACCCCGTCTCACCTGGAAACAGCAACATTTGCAGGGGGGTGCTTCTGGTGCATGGAAGCACCGTTTGAAAAACTTGAGGGGGTTTACCAGGTGGTATCCGGCTATACCGGCGGGTATGTCGAAAACCCCACCTACGAGGCGGTTTCCTCGGGACGGACCGGACATGTGGAAGCGGTTCAGATCAACTATGATCCGGAAAAAATTTCCTATGAAGAGCTGTTGGCGATATTCTGGCGGCAGATTGATCCCACCGACGCAGGAGGATCGTTTGTGGACAGGGGAACGCAGTACCGCTCCGCCATTTTTTACCATAATACGAAACAAAAAAATCTGGCCGAAGAATCCCGAAAACAAATTGCAGCCACCGGTCGGTTCCAGGAACCGATTGTTACCGCAATCGCGCCTGTTGATACTTTCTATCCGGCTGATCGCTATCACCAGGATTATTATAAAAACCATCCCATCCGATACCAATTTTATCGCAAAGGCTCCGGACGGGACAAATTTCTGGAAAAGGCCTGGGGCGATGAACCGGGCGGCAAAACCATGGAAAAAGAATCCTCCGGCAGCTATGATCGGCCGCCCAATCAGAAATTAAAAGAAAAATTGACGGCGCTGCAGTATGCCGTAACCCAGGAGGACAAAACAGAACCCCCGTTTGACAACAAATACTGGGATAACAAAAAGGCCGGTATTTATGTGGACGTGGTTTCAGGTGAACCGCTTTTCTCATCAACCGATAAGTTTGACTCCGGAACCGGATGGCCCAGTTTTACACGGCCGATTGAAAAGAATGCGGTGGTGGAGAAGGAAGATCAAAGTCTTTTCATGAAGCGAACGGAAGTCAGAAGCCGGCAGGCGGACTCCCACCTGGGGCATGTTTTTGATGACGGCCCGCCGCCCACCGGTCTTCGCTACTGTATGAATTCAGCCGCACTCCGGTTTATTCCGAAAGAAAACCTGGAAGAAGCGGGCTACGGTAAGTACACAAAACTCTTTGATTAGGTGCTGTCTGCCCCGCGCTGATCAACATCGCACACTGCCTGCAAAGAATCGTGACAGGCCTGAACAAAAAAAGGGCGCATTCAGATGCGCCCCCCTTAGCCCCGTTGATTCAGATCCGGCTATCCGGCATAGAGTGATTCAATGCCTTCCTTATACTTGTCAACGACCACGCGGCGCTTCAGCTTCATGGTCTGGGTCAACGCCCCGTTCTCCAGGCTGAAGGGCTCCGTGGTGAAGAGGAACTTCTTGGGAATCTCATAGGAGCCATAGGTTTCCTTGAGCTGCTCGGTTATTTCCTTTTCCAGGAATGCCTTCGTCTCGTCACGCTTGATGAGTTCGGCCGGATTCTTTGGGAGATCGTTCTTATCGGCCCATTTCTCCAGGGCGGCAAAATCGGGAACAATGACGCAGACATTGTACTTCTTGCCTTCTCCGTAGATCATGGCATTCTCAATAAAGTGATTCAGCTTGATATCCTCTTCGATGGAAGCGGGGAAAACGTACTTGCCATTCTCAAGCTTGAACTGCTCCTTGATTCTTCCGGTGATGAAGAGAAAACCGTCCTCGTCGACACGGCCCCGGTCTCCCGTTCTGAAACCACCGTCCTCGGTCATGACCTCCCATGTGGCCTTGTCCTTTTTGTAGTATCCCTGCATGACATTGGGACCGTAGATGATGATCTCGCCGTCCTCAAAACCATCTTCGGTAACGGATGTGTCGATGACGATGCTGCATTTGTCGATGGGTGTTCCCACGCTGCCCAGTTTACACTCATCAGGGCAGTTCATGGTAGCGGCCGGTGTTGTTTCCGTGAGGCCGTATACATCATAGAGAGGGATTCCCACGTCCCAGAAAAAATTGGATATCTCCACGTTTGTGGCGGCGCTGCCCGTCATGGATCCCTTGAGACGTCCCCCGAGCTTTTCCCGGATCTTGCTGAAAACGATCTTATCGGCTATGGCGAACTTTACATTGGTCAACACGCTTGATTTACCCTGGGCTGCAAGTTCACGCCGTTTTTTCCCGCTCTCGTATCCCATGACAAAGAGTTTTTTCGCCAGGCCACCCGCTTCGTTCATGCGGGTCCAGAGCCCGTCGTAGATCTTGTTGAAAACACGCGGTACGGCGATGAGGAAAGTAGGCTGAACCTTCAGAATATCCTCGGTAATGGTGCTGATGTTTTCTGCGAATCCAATTGAGGCGCCGATCTGACAAAAAGTGATCATTTCGCCCAGGCCGTATACGTGCGCCCAGGGAAGAATACTAAGAGTTCGCTCATTTTCGTCGAATTGATGAAACTTTTTTATCCGGGCATGAGAGTTGCTGGACAGATTCCCCTGGGAAAGCAGTACGCCCTTGGGATTGCCCGTCGTGCCCGAGGTATAGATGAGCACGCCTATTGTGGACTGATCCGGCTGCTTGGCCGGCACCGGGCTGGCAGCGCCTTTCTCTTCAAGTTCCGCCAGCGTGTTGGGGCCCTGGCCGTCTATGAGGACAACCCTCTCCAGGATGGGTGCCGTGGGGAAAAACTCTTCCAGTTTTTTATAAATCTCCTTGTTCGCCACAAATAATACTTTTATATCAGCGTCCTTTATGATGTATTGCCATACCTGCAAAAGCTCCGCTTCATACATGGGCACATACCGGGCTTCAAGCCCCGCAGTTGCGAAAAACCCCACAGCCCAGTCTATGCTGTTGTTACCGATGATCCCCACGGCATCGTCTTTTTTAACGCCAAGCCGGCTCAGTCCGCCCCTCAGGTTGTCGACCCGTTCCCCAAAGTTTTTATAGTTGATCCATTCATATTCGCCCCCGCTATTCTTTTCTCCGAAAAATTCCCTTCCGGGAAACTTTGCAACGGTTTCTTCAAGAATACCGACGACATTATCCGGTTTATCCAGTTGATACATTGCACCCTCCTGAAAATTGATGGCAACGTGAAAAGTCCAAAACCTGCTTTTCACCAAACTTTCACAATTATATTGAAATCAAGATCAATAACATATACCCGAATATTTAGCAAGCAATCTTCCATATAAAATATAATCGCCTTCACCTGGAAATGTTCCACCGATGAGCCTGCTTATAAGGAGAAAGGTTTCTTTTGAACTGTTGCTGAAGCGGCATTACTGAAAAGTTTTCAAAGCCGTAAACACAACTTTGAGGGCCTGATCGATCTCCCACGCCGTGGTCATGCGACCCGTACTGAACCGCAGCGTTCCCTTGGCCCACGGCTCATCCAAACCCATGGCGGTTAAGACATGCGAGATCTCCACCGTATCGGAATGACAGGCGGCTCCGGCAGAGGCGGCTACTTCAAGGCCCATTGCTTCAAGAAGACGGTTGGCATCCAGGCCGTAGAATGAAACACTCAGGGTGTTGGGTAGCCGATGCTCGGGATGGCCGTTTACCTTTACATTTCTGGCAGCGGCGGCAATTCCTGCCTGGAGCCGGTCCCGGAGTTCCCTCATACGGTTTGCGGTTGCGTCAAGCCCCTCCTTTTCGGCGACTTCGCAGGCCTTTCCCAATCCCACGATCTCCAGCACATTCTCTGTCCCCCCTCGAAGTCCGCCTTCCTGGCCGGCGCCATGGCAAAACGGCTCAAGCAAAAGGCCATCCCGGATATAGAGAGCGCCCACGCCTTTTGGGGCATAGAGTTTGTGGCCGGCGATGCTTAAAAGAGAGACGCCCAAATCATCCGGCTCTGTATTTATCTTACCCGCGGACTGGGCGGCATCCGTATGCATCAGGATGCCTCTTTGATTGGCAAGGCGAGCGATCTCCCGGATAGGCTGGATTGTGCCCACCTCATTGTTGGCGTGCATGATGGTGATCAAAATGGTATCCGGCCGGATAGCGCGCTCAATCTCCCCCAAATCGATACGGCCGGCCGCATCTACCGGTAGATAGGTAACGTCATAGCCATCTGCCTCCAGAAAACGGCAAACTCCCAGCACGGCCGGATGCTCCACCCGGGAGGTGAGGATATGCCGCCCCCGGTCCCTTAAAAGCCGGGCCGCACATTTTATGGCGTGGTTGTTGGATTCGGTGCCGCCGCTGGTAAAAAGAATTTCATCCCGCCGGCAGTTAAGAAATGCGGCCACCTGCTCGCGGGCGGTTTCAACCGCCCGACGCGGGGCGATGCCATACCAATGCGAACTGGAGGGATTTCCGAACTCGGCCTCCAGAAAGGGCCGCATGGCCGCTATGACTTCCGGGGCATGCGGGGTGGTCGCGTTATAATCGAGATATATGGGGCGTGCCATGAGGTCCTGAATCCCGTCTGAAGCGATCCTTTGATACGATCAAGGGGGAGGTGTGGTGCCGGAGGCGAGATTTGAACTCGCACACCCTTACGGGCGGAGGATTTTGAGTCCTCTGCGTCTACCAATTCCACCACTCCGGCACATCGGTAACTTTTATATGAAAAATCACCTGGCTTGTCAATAGCGTTGGTTGGTTCAAATTTTCAATTTTTTACAGCCTGCCGCCAATGCGCTCGATTGTCAATGACGATGATGGCGCACCCGCAGCAAATGCATCATGACCCTGTGCAGCTGCGGATTTCCGCCTCGGGCACCGCGCCTTCCCGTAATACCAACGGCCGGGATGCGGAAACATCGACGACCGTCGATCCCGCGCCTCCTGACAACGGCCCGACATCAAGGATAAGCGCCATTTCAGCCATCACTTGAGGGGCTAAATCGGAAATGTCGTAACAACCCGGCTGTCCGGAAAGATTGGCGCTGGTGCCGGTGATCGGGCCATCCAAACAATTGAGCAATGCGGCAGCCACGGGGTGGGCCGGTACACGGATACCGATTTTTCCGGTTTGGCCGATGAGCTGTGTCGGGACGGAAGATTTGGCGCGAAACACCAGGGTTATCCGGCCCGGCCAGAATCTTCGCATGAGGCGAACAGCTGAAGGGGGAATATCGGCCGCAAATTCGGTCAACAGCGATTCGCCCCGAATCAAAATGGCAATGGGCTGATCCGGCGGCCGCTTTTTGGCATAAAATACGCGCGCAAGCGCCGCCGGTTGATCAATCGCAGCCCCGATACCGTAGAGGCCATGGGTTGGAAAAACCACCAGGCTGCCGTTTCTGATCCGCTCCGCAGCCCTTCGGATAAGTGCCATATCCGGTGCCGCCGGATCCACGGGGGCGATGCGATGGCTATGATCCGATTGCTGCAGCTTTTTTTTCAACTTTATCTGCCATTTCCGCCTTAAAGTCCATGAGCTCGCGCTGAAGACCGGGCTCGGCGATGGAGAGCATCTGGACCGCGAGAATACCGGCATTTCTGGCTCCGGGCTTGCCAATGGCCATGGTGGCCACCGGCACTCCCGGCGGCATCTGAACAGTCGAGAGAAGCGAATCCATCCCGGAAAGAGCAGAAGAGTCTATTGGCACACCAATCACCGGCAGCACCGTATGGGCCGCCAACACCCCGGCTAAATGCGCGGCATGACCGGCACCGGCGATGATCACCCGAATGCCGCGATCCAGGGCCGATGCCGCAAAGTCCATCGCCCGGGCGGGGGTCCGGTGCGCGGAGGCCACGGTCATTTCATAAGGGATGCCAAAGCGTTTCAAAATCTCGCCGGCCGCCTGCATCACCTTGTAGTCGGAATCGCTTCCCATCACGATACCTACACGTGGCGGGGTTTCCAGCCGCTTTACCCCTTTTTCACCGATATCGCTGCGATAGTGCAGGCCCTTGCACTCAATTGCGCCGGCTGCTTCATAGGCTTTTTCAATGGCTTTATAGATGGAGCTTCCCCGCGCGGTGACCCCCAAAACCCGGCCGCCGCTGGTGACAAGCCGCCTGTTTTTTAAAGCTGTGCCGGAATGAAACACGGCGACATCCTTCATGCGGCAAACATCATCCAGGCCGGCAATCGTCATGCCTTTTTCATAAGATCCCGGGTATCCCTCAGCCGCCATTATGACACAGACGGCGGAGCGTTCATCCACCTCTAGTTTGCAGGATTCCAGGCCGCCGTCGACCACGGCCATCATTATGGGTACGATATCGGACTTTATTCGCATCATCAGGGGCTGAGTTTCCGGATCGCCAAAACGGGCGTTAAATTCCACAACCTTGACCCGGTCGCGATCGATCATCAGGCCGGCATACAGGACCCCTTTATACGGCCGACCCTCTGCAGCCATAGCCCGCACCGTGGGAATCATCACCTCATCCATAATTTTTTGCCGCATGGCGGCATCCACCACCGGAGGTGGCGAATAAGCGCCCATGCCCCCGGTGTTCGGGCCCTGATCATTGTCGTAGACCGCCTTGTGATCCTGGGACGCGGGCAGGGGCAGCACGGTTTCACCGTCCGTAAAAACAATAAAAGAGGCTTCCTCCCCGCTTAAGCACGCTTCAATCAACACTTTCCGGCCGGCTTCGCCGAAACTGTCTTTAACCATCATGGCTTCCAGGGCTTCCAGTGCCGACTCCCGGCTTCGGCACACGATAACCCCTTTACCGGCCGCCAGCCCGTCCGCTTTCACCACCATGGGCGGCGCCGTTTTATTGATATAATCCCGTGCGCTTTCCAAGCGGGTAAACGCTTTACCCGAAGCCGTAGGAATATGGTAACGCTGCATCAGACGCTTGGCAAAAGATTTGCGCGATTCGATTTCCGCGGCTTTTCTGCCAGGCCCGAAAATTTTCAGGCCCTGTTTTTCAAACCGGTCCACGATACCCGCAGCAAGCGGCCCTTCCGGGCCGACCACGGTTAAATCCACGGTATTGCGCCGCGCAAAGTCGGCCAGTGCATCCATATCACCGGGGTCAATGGCCACACATTCGGCTACCTCGCTGATCCCGGCATTGCCCGGTGCACAATAGAGCTTGCGGACTTTAGGGCTTTTCGCAATTTTCCAGGCAAGGGCATGCTCTCTTCCGCCGCCGCCGATGATCAAAATATTCATATCTGTTTGTCTCCTTTCTCAAAGCCTGTGCGTGCGCGCGCCAGTGCCAGATGGATCAAGCGGTCAAGAAGCTGCCCAAACGTCATTCCCTGCGTGCTTGCAGCCAGGGGAAGCAAACTGGCCGGGGTCATGCCGGGAATTGTATTGGTTTCGAGCACAAAAATCCGGTCCTGGCTTAGAATCATGTCCGTTCGGCTGTATCCCTGACAAAAAAGCGTTTCATGAGCCTTGCAGGCAAGGGCCTGGGCCTGCCTGGTAAAGGCCTCGCCGATCCGGGCCGGGCAGATCTCCCGGGTCTCTCCTGCGGTATACTTGGCTGTAAAGTTAAAATACTCGTGATGGCTCTCCGGTACGATTTCGACAATCGGCAAGGCCTCGGGAGTGTCGTTGCCGATGACCGCCCCGGTGATTTCAACGCCTGAAATATAATGCTCAAACAGCACGCTCTCATCATAAAAAAAGGCCGTTTCCAGTGCTTTGGGCAGCGCCCCGGCGTCCCTGACAATACTCATGCCGATACTGGAACCGCTGCTTGCGGGTTTAACCACCATCGGCAACCCCAGCCGATGAACAGCTCCTTCCAAATCCACCGCTGCATTGGCCTTGACATGCATATAGGCGGGAACCGGGATACCAGCTGCTTCATAAAGGGTTTTGGAGGCCACCTTGTTCATGGCCACCGCACTGCCCAGCGGCCCTGAGCACTGGTAGGGAATGTTTAAAAGATCAAGCAGCCCCTGTATCGTGCCGTCCTCCCCATGGGATCCGTGCAGGATTACCAGAGCAACATCAATATCGGCGGCATCGGCGAAAAGCCGCGGGATATCACAGCGGGGATCATAGCGCAGCACACGGTATTTATTTTTATCCAGAGCCTCATAGACCTTCTCCCCTCCTTTTAGGGATATGTCGCGCTCCGATGAACTGCCGCCGGCGAGCAGTGCGACACAGACTTTGTTTGGCATAAGTGCTTTTTCCCTGGTTGTTTTGGTTGCTGGTTGCTTGCAGTTTTTGTTCGCGATAACACCGGCGAGCGTCATTCAGGGGTTCAGCAGGGAATCCTTGGCCCGCTCATACTCCTCTGGTGAAATCAAATCCTTTTCCAAAAGCCGGGCAAGCTCCGAGAGCTCACGGACCCGCATACTGCCCGGGCTGTCGAGTTGGCGCGGGGCGGTGCTATCTCCCGCAATGGCTGGGGGGGAATGCTCGTCATGGTCTATTTTAAACGAAGCCAGTCCACCGAGAAAATTGACTTCAACCCGCCGGCCCTTGAATTCCGGGGATTCAAGCATCCGGGCGATCACGCTTTTCTCCTTCTGCAGGTGCCGATAAATGATAAACAACCCCGCTCCTATCAGCAGGCCCCCGCCCAGCAATATCCACACAAAATAATGAACGATGCCCCGGAACATCAGAACCACCAGTCCAATACCAGCGAGCAGCAGTACATGGAACAGCAGCACGGCCGAGGCAAAAAGCAAGCTGCTGATTAAATGGTTATCACCGGTTTTACGCTTAAACATGATGTTTTGATTTCACCAGACCTCAATCATAATCAATTGGCTGTTCGGGAAAGGATAAAAGAAAGGCTCAATCAGGCGGGATCGTGGGAATCAGATCTGGCCGTAACCCGGTCGATCAATGCACTTTCATACTGCTGGGGCATCTCGAACCGGACCTGGCCATTTCGCAGCATATTCAATTTCATGATCAAAAAGTTCAATTTTTTGATCTGCCGGTATTTCAGCTGAACATCAGTGATCCCCGCCAGCAAGGCTTCGATTTGACGAATTTCTTTTTTCAACTCGATTTCCGGAGGAAGACAGTCTGCATTCTTCAGGATTCTATAAGCCAGTCGAAGCTCTTCCGGGATATGACTGAGATCTTCTTTGGGCAAGGGTTTGCCGGCACCCGGGAGATTGTCAAAATGGCCTTCCCGCTGGGCCTGCCTGATGCGTTCTTCAACAATTTTTTCAAATCCGGTGCATATTTGGGACATCATTAATCTCCATGGTTGATATCCATGGCGTGTTTTGACGGCGCTGCCAACCTGGCGGCGCTGGATATAGGAAATCAACCCATACCGGGGCAGCGCAGCTTGATTTAAAAAAACAAAGCCCCCCTTCACTCCAACACGGGCTGGATCAACAGAGAGGCCTGCACATTCCTTTTTGGTGGCGATGCAGGGACTTGAACCCCGGACGCTGCGGATATGAGCCGCATGCTCTAACCAGCTGAGCTACATCGCCATCTAAAATCAGACTTTTTACGAGTCCATCAACATTAGGGCGGTTGAAACTTTCGTAAAATATTCAAAACCACCCGACCTGCAAGACCAAAGCATGCAAGCCAAGGTTTGAATCTGTTACGAAAGCACCAACCTCAGAAAGAAGAACTCTTTAGCAATTCCCCAAAACTTAGTCAAGCTAAAATCAACATATTATTCTTTAACCGAGGAATCCACCTCCACACTGAACTCCACCATTTTTGCCGGCAGGTTACCCAGCACCACCATAAAAGGCACGGACTCGCCGGGAGGGATCCCAACATTGGCGTTATCGTCTCCCCCTCGATTGGCCAGTTGTATTTGCAGGGCTTCAAGGCTGCTGCCGGTCAATTCGGCTTCTGCGATCACATTTCCAGCAAAAGTGGTCGTGGATTGAAGGACCTGCCCCTCAGCATCATAAAGTTCGGTTTCTAACTTTACAAAACTTCGGGGCTGGTCGTATCGATTGGTTACTTCTCCGTTTATTACCAGGAGTTCCCCGGCATTTTCATTATCTATGAAACGATACTCAGGATTGGGGGTAACGGCCATCTGCTGATTCCCCTGATCAACCACCACCCGCTCGGATACCATATCACTTACATAGGGAACTCGATCTATGTAGGGAATTCGATCTTCAAAGCCGAAGTAGAAGATACCGGCAACTGCCAGGGCGCCCAGAATCAATAGAATAAGCAGCGCAATCAGCAGGGGCTTGATCCGGCTTCTTTTACGGCGTTTAAATGAGGGACCTCTGCTCGGCAAAGCCTCTGCGCTGTCAGATTTTTTGAACGCAATGGTTTGATCGGCGGCCTCGGTTGATGCAGATAGCTCCTGCTCAGCTTCCATGGCGGCCCTTTTTTCCTCAACTGTTTCCATGGAAAGCTCAGTGGATTCACCTGTTGACCACTGGTCTCTTTCATTCAGCATGGTTTCCAGATCCAGCTCTTCTTCAGACACACCGCCAGTCTCGGTTTTAGGTTCTGTTTCAGGCGCCAGGGTGCTGTCTTCGGCTTCGGATTCCAGATCCAATTCGAGCTCGGTGCTCTCGCTCAGGGTCCGACTCGATGCCGGCTCCAGGGCTTCTTCCTCCAGAAAATCCTCGATTTCTGACAAGTCAAATTCTTCGGTTTTTTCCGGCTCCCCCAAGCTATCCGGTATTTCACCAACGGCAACAGTTCCTTCCTCCGGCACCAGGTCAAAATCCAGCTCGAAGTCCAACTCATCTTCAGTAGAACCCGATGTTTCATCCGATCCCAAACCGAAATCAAGCGCGCCTTCCGTTGCTTCAGCTTCATCAGGCTCCAGATCCAGGTTCAGCTCGAACACCTCGTCTTCAGCGAAATCCTCGGTTTCAGGTCCTTCATCTTCTGCCTCAAACTCCAAATCCAGTTCAAATTGTGCTTCCTCTGTATCGGGGCTAAAATCCAGGTCCAGATCAAACTCCTGTTCCGAATCTTCAAGCGAATCCCCTATATCAAATGTATCCAGAACTTCAGTGGCCTCATCTTCAGCATCCAGATCAAAGACCAGATCAAAATCATCTTCATCCAGATCCACCGTGGCGGTGCCTTCCCCTTCATCCTTCAAGTCCAGAGCAAACTCATCCAGATCCAGGGCCCAATCTTCATCGACGGTTTCCAATACAGGCGCCTTTCTTTCGAAATTCACCTCAAGTCCTAAATCCAATGAATCCTCACCAACTCCTTCAGCGGCTGATTCACCACTGGGGGATTCATCAAAATCCAGATCCAGTTCGAACTCGTCTTCGCCCCCGGCTGTCTCTCCAATAGCCGTATCCAGTTCCGTTTCCCCGGACGCGCTCTCGTCAAGGTCAAAATCAAATTCCAGATCGAACTGCTCTTCCGCCTCATCCCGGCCGATGGCTTCAGGTTCGGGCTCAGGCTCCTCCAGATCCAGCTCAAATTCCTCATCTTCACCTACAGAGCTTTCAACTGCTTCGGCATCCGAGCCCAGGTCCAAGTCCAGATAGAAGTCATCATCGGCTTCATCTTCTTCGGCCGCCGCCTCATGACCCTCATCAAAGTCCGGATCCAGTTCGAACTCGTCTGATTCAGCCTCCTCAGAAGGCGGTTCTAATGGTTTTTGTCTCGATTCCTTGTCCAGATCAAAATCATCCAAGTCTTTATCACCCCCCCCTTTCAGCTCATCCTCGTTCAGGTCAAGTTCAAAGGCTTCGGTTTCCGCTGAGAACTCGGAGGTCTCGGCCATAACGGTAAACGCATCCAGGTCCATTTCCGCTTCCGGCTGCGCCGAGGGCTCCGGCCCTTCAATCGCCTCCTCCGGTATATCGGTTTCATCGAAAAGATCTTCATCCTCGCTACTGACTACTATATCTTCAACATCAATGCCCGTTTCCGCCTCCGCTTCCGGTTGTTCCGGAAACGACTTCGCCTCAAAAAATGACAGATCGTAAACATCACCGGCACCGGATGCTGTTAAATCGTCAAAATCCAGCAAATCTTCCTCAGGCGTCCAATCCTCCTGCGTCAACTCACCTATGTCCATTACAGCCTCGCCCGCAGCAGACGGCTCCCTTGTCAATTCGCCGATATCCATCATCACGCCCGACGGCCTGCCGGGATCTCTTGTCAGCTCCCCTATATCCATCGTCGCTGTCCCCGGCGATGCCGCTTCACCAAAAAGACTGCCTGATGCTGCTTCCTGGCGCACCTTGCCGGCGCCTTCTTTTTCGATCATCTCCTCCAGGCCGCTGATTGTATCGCCTTCCGCCGCACGCGCATTCCTGCTTTCAACACTTCTCGCATCCGCCTCGATAGCCCCGAAAAACTCCATGGTTGCTGTTCCCTCAACCCCGCTGAAAGAATCCTGGGCGGTGCTTTTATCTGATAAGACCGAGGGTGGATAAACGATAAATACATGCTGACATTTCGAACATCGGACTTTGGAGCCCGACTCCTTGACCCTGCTGGTCTTTAACCGATAACTGGTACCACATGCCTCGCAGGTAATTATCATTGTAATTCATTCCTCTTTGATTAAAATTTCAAATCATAAATAGCGGGCAAATTCCGGTATTTCTCTGCATAGTCCAATCCGTATCCGACCAAAAACCCGCTTTTAACCGTATGGCAGACATAGTCTGCTTCAAAGCTGATTTCCCTGCGTTCGGTTTTATCTATTAACGTGCAGACACGAACGCTCTTGGGTTCAAATAAGTGCAGGTACTTAACCAGCTGCGTCATGGTGAGGCCGGTGTCAATAATATCTTCCACAACCAATACCGCCTTACCCTTCAGATCGGCAGAAATATTGGTGCAAAACAAAATATCACCGCATGATGTGTCGTTATCGCCATAACTGGAAAGCTGAATAAAATCAATTTCCACGGGAATACTCAGCTGCCGGATCAAATCGCTCAAAAAAATAAACGCGCCTTTCAATACAGCAATAACAAGAAGGTGCTCATTTGGATAATCTGAAGAAATTCGGCGGGCCAGATGCACAACCTTCTGATGGATTGCTTCTTTACTCAACACCGGGATAAGTTCAGGCGCGCTCGATGGTGCTGACTGTTGAAGGTGATCATTCATTAAACGTTCCGCAATTATTACTTTGCGACAACCGCGGTTTGAATCGCATTCTTGCCTTTAGGGCCGGATGATAGCATGAAGTTGGATGCGGGCTCTTGTTCAACCGGTGATACGCTTGTGCAACATTATTCGTTTACGCGTGATTCCCATATCAACTGGACAGGTAACTCCCAAAAATTATTTGATTTTATTTTATTTTTATTGGTACTGACCAATAATACCGCCATCAAATAATTTTGTCAATAAATTTAAAGGATTTCCCCCTTTTAGCGAGGTACCTGGAAGGCCCGGAAAAAGAGCGGTAAGTTACAAGGAGAACGTTTAGAAGCAATCCGTCTTCGGAAGCAATGGCAGGCGTGCAGAATAAAAAACCGGCCGCAGCACTTTCCCGCCGCCGGCCGGTATTAAAAATTGATGGTCTCGTAAAACCAGACTTTTTACGAGACCATCAAAAATTGGTTTCTCAACCGCCTTTTAAATCCCTGTTTCAGCCAACCGCGCAACTAATTCCTTCTGCTTCTTTGTCAGCTTCTTGGGGATTTTAATGTTTATGACCACGTATAGATTGCCTGCACCGCTTCCTTTCATATGCGGAATCCCGTGGCCTGCCAGCCGCATCTTCTGTTTGTGCTGGGTCCCCGGCGCTATGTTCAGCGAAAGCTGTTTGCCCCCTATAGTCGGCACTGATATCTTGGTTCCCAGCAGCGCCTCGCTGAGTTTTATCTCCCGGTCAACATACAAATCGAAGTCTTTGTGTTTAAACACCGGGTCATCGACTACCTTGGAGCGGACATACAGATCCCCCGCCGGCCCGCCATACGGGTTGGGCTGGCCGCGACCCGAAAAACGAAGCTTTTTGCCGCTGATCAGT
>P_1C_Sed_2_UnCtyDRAFT_1000236_pt1 | contig 17526 bp, 13 predicted proteins | sample Pon1CUnioCityCA_4_FD_10229 | JGI IMG/M metagenome (IMG submission 10229) | reverse complement strand
CACCAAGCCTCCCGCCGTCACTCACCGGCAGCTGGAACATAAGTTTGACCTTGCCCGGGAGCACGCGTATGCCAACTACAGTTTTTACCTGGGGGCGACCAACGATAACATAGAGGAAGTTCGAAGCACTGACCCGACCCGTGTGTGCGGGGTTAAGCTTTTTATGGGAGCTTCCACAGGCAATATGCTGGTCGATGAGCAGAAAGCCCTGGAACGGGTTTTTGCCGAATCGCCGGTATTGATCACCACCCATTGCGAAGATGAAGCTACCGTAAGGGCTAACACCCGTCATTACCAGGAGCAATACGGAGAGAACATACCCATTCAATACCACTCCTCCATTCGAAGCGAAGAAGCCTGCTACCTGTCCTCCTCCAAGGCAGTAAAGATGGCCCAAAAGCATGGTTCGCGGCTGCACATACTTCACCTGAGCACCGCCAGGGAACTGGAACTCTTCGAACCCCGCCGGTTTGATCCCGGCAAACGCATCACGGCCGAAGCCTGCGTTCATCATTTGTGGTTCGATCAGGAGGATTATCAACGCATGGGCACCCGAATCAAATGGAACCCCGCCATCAAAACGGCCCATGACCGGCAGCAGCTTCGTCAGGCGGTCAAAGAGCACCGCATCGACGCCATTGCCACCGACCATGCACCCCATCTGCCCGAAGAGAAAGATAACCCTTACATGAAAGCCCCCTCCGGAGGCCCCATGATACAGCATTCCCTCCAGGCCATCCTTGATCTATACCACCAGGGAATCTTTAGCCTGGAGATGCTGGTTGATAAGATGTGCCATACACCGGCCGAGCTTTTCGGAGTCAGCAAAAGGGGCTACATACGCCCGGGTTACTGGGCCGACCTGGTGCTGGTCGATCCACAAAAAGAACAGACCGTGCAGCCGGAGAACATATATTATAAATGCGGGTGGTCGCCCATGGAAGGGCACACCTTCCGCTCAACCGTAACCCACACACTGGTCAACGGAGCAATTGCCTACAAGAATGGAACCTTTACCGACACCAAACATGCCCAACGCATTCTGTTCGATCGCTAAAGCACCTGGCTGCAAGGCTGCTGTACTTTCAACCCTGCTGGTAATCCTCAGCCTCACAGGTTGCCATGATCCCTGGAGCAAGGAACCAACACAAAGCCTGAAGACAAAAGAATTCCAGGATAATTACATCCGAATGGCTGATTCCATCAGTTACGGAGTGGTGATCAAAAACCGCGATTCCGGGGACACCTGGCAGAAGAAGTGGCTGGAAACCCTGGACCGGGAGGCATTTGTTGACTTTCTTTTCGATGCTGTTTATTCAGGCAGGCTTCAGCCCTATGATTATTTCACTGACGAGCCCCTGTCGGTGAAGGCCATTCGCAAGCTTGAAAACAGCGAGCCGTTTGATCGCAGCCAGATTGGAAAAATCCAGTTTGAGGAACGGTGGTATTTCAATAAAGAACAGCTGAGCCTGGTCAAGGAGGTGTATGCGGTAATGCTTGCCTATGAAGTATACAGAAAAGATGGTACCTTCAGGGGCTACAAGCCGGCTTTTAAGATCAGGCTTCGTGAAAAACTCCAAAAGTAGATCCGTTATGAGAGTGTTGGTTATAGACCCGGTTCATGAGATTCTGATGAAGAGCCTTTCCGAAAAGGGCTACAGGGTTGACTATGTGCCAGATATAACAAGAGACGAGGTCCTTAATAGCATCCCAAACTACGAGGGATTGGTTCTGCGAAGCAAGATGGTGGTGGACAGCCAGCTGCTTGAAAGGGCCAGCCGGCTGCGGTTCATTGGCCGCATCGGCTCAGGGATGGAAAACATCGATGTGGCACTGGCCCGTAAAAACCAGATCCAATGCTTCAACTCCCCGGAAGGAAACAGGGATGCCGTTGGAGAGCATGCCCTGGGCTTGTTGCTCAGCCTGATGAATAAGATACCCCGCTGTGACAGGGAAGTAAGATCGGGCAAATGGGACCGGGAGGCCAACAGGGGCACGGAGCTCAAAGGCAGAACAGTGGCCCTGATAGGCTATGGCAATACAGGCTCAGCCTTTGCCCGTAAACTCTCAGGATTGGAGGTGCATACCATTGCCTTCGACAAATACCGCTATGGTTTTTCCGGTGCCTATGTCCAGGAAAAAAACATGGAAGAGGTGTTTGACCAGGCCGATGTACTCAGCCTGCATGTGCCCCTGACAGAAGAAACCCGCTATATGGTGGATGATGCCTTCATCCGCAGGTTCCGCAAGCCTATTGTCCTGATCAACACATCAAGGGGAGAGGTGGTGCGGACAAGCGACCTTGTCGCTCACCTGAAAGAAGGAACCATCCGGGCTGCCGCCCTGGACGTGTTGGAATACGAAAGCAAAACCTTCGAAAAGCTTCACCGCGTGCAGGATTTGCCATCTCATTTTACCGAGCTCACCGCTATGGAACAGGTAATCCTCACCCCTCATGTGGCGGGATGGACCCATGAATCCTATCGCAAACTCTCCGAAATAATGGCCAGGAAGATCATTATGCATTTTGAATGATCAGGATTCCATAAGAAACTGGGCAGTATGGCGGCTTCGTTGTTCAATCAACACATTCCTGCCCTTTTGGATCTGCGCCAGAACATGCTCATTGTAGTGGCGTACGGTGATCAGCTGCAGGCCCCGATTGTACAATACCCGGTATTCGCTCTTCAGTTCCTCAATCAACCGGGGAATGCGTATATAATCATCATTGACACATACCGTGAAACTGAGGGCCGAGTTCTGCATGATGTTGATCTGGGCCCGATAGCGAGCGAAGATGCCGTATATTTTGCTCAACTGCTCCTCTACCACGAAAGAGAAATCCCGAGGCAGAATGGATATAAGCACCTGATCCTCCTTAACGATAAAAATGGGTTTTTCGCCATCATATCTCTCGTATTCGCCAATCAAGGTGCCTTCCTTTTCCGGTTCCAGAAAAGATTTAACCTGCATCGGGATGCCCTTGTTCTGAAGGGGTTTGATGGTTTTGGGATGAAGGATCTTCGCTCCATAATAGGCCAGCTCTATGGCTTCCTGGTAAGATATGCGCTCCAGCTTCTCTGGATCCTGGAAATAACGCGGATCGGCATTAAGCACTCCGGGCACATCCTTCCAGATGATTAATTGTTCCGCATCAAAGAGGTTGGCCAGGATGGCGGCCGTATAATCAGAACCCTCACGCCCCAGGGTTGTGCTCCATCCATCGCTGGTTCCACCAATGAACCCTTGAGTTAACAAAACCTCCCGGCCGCCAGGTCTTAAGTTCTCACTAACAGCCAGGCGTGTGGCAGACCAGTCGATATTGGCCTCGCGGAAGACACGATCGGTAATCAGATGCTGGCGTATATCTTCATAGCGGCAAGAGATGCCGCAGCTATTTATGTATGCAGATACGATCTGTGTAGACAGGATTTCCCCTCTCGATACCACCTGGTCGTATATAAAATCATAATCCTTCCACCCTGCGCTGAAGGATTCTTCGAGTTCGGCAAAGATGCTTTCTGCCACATCATATACCGGATGATCTCCGGGAAAAAGGTCTTCCAGCAAATGAAAATGATAATCCCTGATTTGACCCAGACTGAAGGAAAAGCCCGGCAGGTCCTGAGAAAAGAGACAAGCAGTAAGTCTTTCCAGGTGATTGGTAGTCTTCCCAAAGGCTGACAGCACCACAATGCCGGCTTCCTGAAACCGGGAAAGGATCTCCACAAGGTTTTTCACTCCTTCCGCATTCCCAACGGAAGCACCCCCAAATTTATAAATGATCATAGGTTTTTCTTTTTCCGTTTTCCCCGGGCAAATATCTTCATAATCCGAGTAAAATCATGCCAAATTAGAGTTTTTTTACTAAATTAATGTTCAAAACGACGATTAATAATGTAATTTTGTGATAAACTATCATAAATTCGGAAAACCCATGAAACTGTACCGGATCACGACCCTGAATGAATTCATTATACGCAGGCAGGCGAATATTCCTTACGCCAAAGGGGAATTATCAAGGTTGCTACATCACATCGGGATCGCTTCAAAGGTAGTCAACAAGAAGGTAAACAAGGCCGGTCTGGTGGATGTATTGGGAACAGCCGGGAGTGAGAATGTGCAGGGGGAAATTCAGCAGAAGCTGGATGTGTTTGCTGACATGCAGTTCACCACCGCACTCAAAGACAGCGGCGAATGCTGTGGCATTGCTTCGGAAGAGAATCAGGAGATCATCACTTTTGATGACGACCTGGCCAATGACGGCAAATATATTGTCACCATGGATCCATTGGATGGCTCGTCTAACATCGACGTGAACGTGTCGATCGGAACCATTTTTTCCATATACAAAAGGTTGTCTCCGAGGGGCAGCAAAGCGGAAGAAAGAGATTTCCTACAACCCGGCACCAGTCAAATTGCAGCCGGGTATGTTATTTATGGATCCAGCACCATGCTGGTATATACCACTGGGCGGGGGGTGAATGGCTTTACCCTGGATCCGGCCATCGGCGAATTCTGCCTGTCCCACCCCAATATCCAGACACCGGAGGATGGTAAGATCTATTCAATCAATGAAGGCAACTTCACCAATTTCCCGGAGGGAGTTAAAAAATATATCAATTACTGTAAGGAAACAGACCAGGCATCACAGCGCCCTAAAAAATCAAGGTATATCGGATCCCTGGTAGCCGACTTCCACAGAAACCTGCTGAAGGGTGGAATCTTCATTTACCCGTCGACCGGCAGCTCTCCCAACGGTAAACTCCGCCTGTTGTATGAATGCAACCCCATCGCCTTTCTGGCCGAGCAGGCCAATGGCAGGGCATCTGACGGGAAGAGCCGTATTCTGGATATTGTGCCGAAAAACCTGCACCAGAGAGTTCCCTTCTTCACTGGTTCAAAAAAAATGGTGGAAGAAGCCGAACAATTTCTCCGGGATGAAATTTCTGGTTGATCCTTGCCTTTACATACCCATCCATTGATGCATCGTCCATTCTCCTGCCGGCACAATAATATTTTATTGTGTTAGTTGATATAATATTTCATCAGCCTTATGTATTTTTGGCGATCAAAATCCTAATCCAATTGCAACTAAATAAAATATCCGAAAAATATAAAGCGCATCCCCAGGCAGAGGATTTGATGAAGCTCCTGGGCAAAGGCAAGAATGTGCATTTGAAGGGGCTTGTTGGTTCACTGCAGGCAGCTTTTGCATCGGGATGCATCAGGAGGAGCGGTAAGCCACAATTCTTTATCCAGAAAGACAAGGAAGAAGCAGCCTACTTATTCAATGATCTGCAGAACCTGTTGGGTACAGAAGGCGTCTTCTTCTTCTCCTCCACCTATAAACGCTCGATACAGTTTGGACAGGAGGATCCGACCAACATCATCCTCCGTACAGAAGTTCTCAATGCCTTAAAGAATGACCAAAATGCCATTATTGTCAGCTATCCCGAGGCGATCCTGGAGCGGGTGGCAGGCCGCAAGCAACTGGAGAAAAACACCCTTGAGATTAACAAGGGAGAAAAGATCTCATCCGAGTTCCTGAACGATGTGCTGTTCGAGTACAAATTTGAGCAGGTGGATTTTGTTTATGAACCGGGACAATTCTCGGTAAGAGGAAGCATCGTGGATATCTTCTCCTTTTCTGATGATCATCCTTACCGGATTGATTTTTTCGGTGAGGAGATAGAATCGATTCGCACCTTCGATGTGGACAACCAGCTCTCCCTGGAGCACCTGGACAAAGCCATGATCCAACCGAAGCTTCACAATGGCGATCCCCAGGGCGAACAATGGCAGTCAGTTTTTGAGTTCATGGACAAAGAGACTACTCTTTGGGTGAACGATCTAAGCTACATCACCCAGCACTTTTCCGACATTTTTGACAAAGCCCTGGAATCCAATCCGGACAAGGACCTTGAATCCTATGTGATCACCCCCGCTAAGTTCAGGGAAGATATCAGAGCCTACTGCAAAGTAGAGTGTGGTCACCGTCATGACTTTCCCGAAGCCGAAGAACTTTGGCTTCATGCATCACCTCCTCCTGCCTTCAACAAAAATTTCGACCTTCTCTCCGAAAATCTTCTGAACAATCAGCAGGAAGGATATGCCAATTATATTCTTTCGGATAATGAGAAACAGTTTGAACGGCTCGAGGCTATTTTCCAGGACATCAATCCGCAGGTAGAATTCACACCCGTAGTCAAAACCCTCCACCAGGGCTTTATTGATCATGAATTGAAGGTATGCTGCTACACCGATCACCAGATTTTTGGAAGGTATCACAAATATCAGATCAAATCGGGATTTTCAAAAAAAGAGCGTCTCAACATTGAAGAGCTGAACAACCTCCATCCGGGCGACTATGTGGTGCATGTGGATCACGGCATCGGGCGCTTCGGGGGGCTGGAAAAGATTGAGGTCAACGGAAAAACCCAGGAAGCCATACGGCTGGTATACAAGGACAATGATATCCTTTATGTGAATATTCATTCGCTGCACAAGATCTCGAAATACAAGAGCAAGGACCTGACCCCGCCCAAGATTTATAAGCTGGGATCGGCTGCCTGGAAGAACCTGAAGAATAAGACCAAGAGCAAGGTAAAGGATATAGCCCGGGAACTGATCAATTTGTATGCTCAGCGCATGGCCAAGAAGGGTTTCAGCTTCAGCCAGGACACCTATCTTCAGCAGGAGCTGGAGTCGTCTTTCATCTACGAAGATACACCCGACCAACTCAGGGCTACCAAGGCTGCTAAGGAGGACATGGAGTTGACTACCCCTATGGACCGGCTGGTGTGTGGTGACGTGGGCTTTGGTAAGACCGAGGTGGCCATCCGGGCTGCTTTCAAGGCAGTGGCCGACAGCAAGCAGGTAGCCATCCTGGTGCCCACTACCATCCTGGCCCTTCAGCATTACCAGACCTTCTCGGACAGGCTGAAGGATTTTCCCTGCAACATCGAGCACATAAGCCGGCTGAGAAGCCATAAAAAACAACGCGAAGTAAAAGAAAAACTGGCCCAGGGCCAGGTAGACATTGTCATCGGCACCCATCGCCTGATTGGTAAAGACATCCGGTTCAAGGACCTGGGCCTGCTCATTGTTGATGAAGAACAGAAGTTCGGCGTGTCCGTCAAAGAAAAACTCAAGCGACTCAAGCTAAACGTCGACACCCTTACCCTGACAGCCACCCCGATACCACGCACCCTTCAGTTTTCCCTGATGGGCGCCCGCGACCTGTCGATCATCAATACCCCCCCGCCCAACCGGTACCCCATCGTCACAGAGGTGCACCCTTTCAATGAAGACATTATCCGTGAAGCCATCGAATTTGAATACCAGCGGGATGGACAGGTGTTTTTCATCAACAACCGAATTCAAAACATACAAGAGGTGGAGAAACTGGTCAACAGGATCGTGCCCAGGGCGAAAACCGTGGTGGCCCATGGCCAGATGGAAGGGGCCAGGCTGGAGAAGATCATGATGGATTTTATCAACCACGAATATGATGTGCTGATTGCCACCACCATCATCGAATCAGGGCTGGACATCCCCAATGCCAACACCATGATCATCAACGAAGCTCAAAATTTCGGCCTGAGCGATCTGCACCAGTTGCGGGGCCGGGTAGGGCGCTCCAACAAGAAAGCCTTCTGCTACCTGCTGGCTCCTCCCATGGCTGCTGTCACAGAAGAAGCCAGAAGACGGCTCAACGCCATCGAGGAATTTTCGGAGCTGGGCAGCGGCTTTAACATTGCCATGCAGGATCTGGATATCCGCGGGGCAGGAAACCTCCTGGGTAAAGAGCAAAGCGGCTTCATAGCCGATATCGGCTTCGAAACCTATCAGCGCATCCTCAATGAAGCGCTGCACGAACTCAAGGAAAAAGAGTTCAGCACCCTTTACCAGGAAGAAAAGCAGGAAACACTCGAAAAACAAAAAAAACAACAGCAATTCATCTACGACTCACAGGTAGAAACAGATCTGCAAATCCTCTTTCCCGATGATTACATCCCCAACATCTCGGAAAGAATCAACCAGTACCGCGAACTTGATAACATTGATAACGAAGAAAACCTAACGCGCTTCGAAGAGAAGTTGCGCGACCGATTCGGCCCCCTGCCCGAACCTACTCAGGAACTGCTTAACGTAGTCCGCCTTAGATGGCATGCCATCGCCCTGGGATTTGAAAAAGTGATGATCAAAAACAACATGATGATCCTGCACTTCATCTCCAACCAGGAGTCACCCTACTATCAATCATCTGTTTTCAGCGGTATCCTTTCCTTTGTCCAGAAAAATCAACAGCAGTTCCGAATCAAGGAAGGCAAAAAACTTACCATGACCGTAAGCAACGTGGATAACATTAATAAAGCCCTGGCAATTATCAAACAAATGAGAGAAAATTTATAATTTCGCAGCGCAGATGGAACCCGACCCATTGGATTTAGCAGTTGATATAGGAAACAGTTCAGTCAAAGCCGGTGTGTTCAGGCATGGTCAATTGACGAAAACCTTCCGGATGGATCATTTTGATAGCCGGCAGGCAGCCCGGCTGACCCAAAAGTACCCTATCAGGAATGCCATCATGTGCTCCGTTAAAAACCAGCATGTCTCCGAAAGGGAGGCCCTGGCAAACCACTTCGAGCATCTCCTGGAACTGACGGCCGCTACCCCCCTGCCCATCCAAAATGAATACCAAACACCAGAAACCCTCGGAAGCGACAGAATAGCAGCCGTCACAGGTGCCTTTGCCCTTTTTCCCGGGCAAAATACCCTGGTGATTGATGCCGGAACGGCTATAACCTATGATTTTCTGGATGAATCAGGCCATTACAAGGGAGGGAACATATCTCCCGGATTGAACCTCCGGTTCAGAAGCCTGCATGAATCCACAGGCCTCCTTCCCCTGCTAAGCCCCCAAATATCAGATGGCTGGCTGGGAAAAAACACCAACCAGGCAATCGTTGCAGGGGTGCAAAATGGCCTGATATTTGAAATGAATCAATACATACATCATTTCACCGATCATTATGGCAAGCTAACGACAATCCTAACCGGTGGAGATAGCAATTTCTTTGATAATAAATTAAAATATCCCATCTTTGTAGAATCCAATTTAGTGCTTATTGGTTTGAATAAAATATTGAAACATAATCTATATGCGAAGTAAATCCATACTGATCATCAGCCTGACCTTTCTACTCAGCATACCTGCCTTTGGACAAAAAAATATTTATTCCACTTACTCACGTTACGGCATTGGGGAGCTGGTTAAGCAGGGCTTCGGAAGCAATATCGGTTACGGATCCATATCTTCCGGATTGAGGGTTGATGATGTGATCAATTATTCCAACCCCGCCTCATATACCGCCCAGGATACCAACAGTTTTATTTTTGACCTGGGCATCTCTGCCAATACCGCCATGCAGCGCTCGAGCGATGCAAAGATCAACCGCACTACGGCAGGGTTTGATCACGTGGCCATAGGATTTCCGGTATTTCGCTGGTGGAAAAGCAGCATTGGTGTGGTGCCCCTGAGCCATGTAGGCTATCACGTCAAAAATACCACCGCTTCAACCGACCTGGACCAAATCGTTAATGAATACGAAGGGAAAGGCGGAGTGCGACAATTTTATATTGGCAATGGCTTTAGCATTGGCGACCATCTAAGCATAGGCATTAATTATTTCTACCTTTTTGGAAGCAACAACTACAGGTCGGCTTCTTATCTTCCTCAAGACCCTTACAGTGGACAGTTCCAGAAGGAGATTGTCAACACCCTTTCGGGTAGCAGGTTTCAACTGGGTCTGCAATATCACTGGAATATATTCAGCGATTATACCATGACCGCTGGTGCCTCCTATGATCTGCAGGCAAACTTGAATGTAGAGCGAGACGAAAAGTTCTTCTCCTTCTACCAGTTCGCCGACTCCGAAGGCGTCCTTCGCCAGGATACCATTGACCAGGTGAATGCATCTTCCAGCTACACCACACAGTACCCGAATGGATACCGTGCCGGATTCACCCTGCAAAATCCCAAGCTCATCGTAGGAGCGGATTTCAAATATCAAAACTGGTCGGATGTAAACGAGTTTGACAACCTCAACGACAGTTACTCCATGCAGGCAGGATTTGAATATACGCCTGACAGACAGGCGCTCAGAAACTACTTCAAGCGAGTAAACTACAGGTTAGGCGGTTATTACAAACAATCTTATCTCACTATAAATAATCAAGACCTGAAAGATTATGGCATAACATTTGGATTAGGTATACCGTTGAAGTACAATAAAACCAAATTCAATGTGGCCTTGCAACTAGGCAGAAGAGGAACGACCGATCAGAACCTGATCGAGGAGAATTATGCCATAATCAATTTCAACATCACATTTTACGATTTTTGGTTTATCCAGCAAAAATATCAATAACTCTAAAACGCGCAAAGATGAAAAAATCAGGAAAATTATTACTAGTATCTTTGATAGCCGCATTCTCATCGCTTCATTCCTTCGGTCAAACAGGTGCTGAAGAAGGTTCAAGGTTTGGAAGCGGAAAAGACAGCATCCGGTGCCTGAAAAACCTGTCCCTTTATGTTGAGTTTTATAAGCAGAACAACTTTGAAGATGCTAAAAATCCCTGGACCATTGTTTATAATGAGTGCCCCAGGGCCACTAAGAACATCTATCTGCACGGTGAAAACATGCTGACGGATGCCATTGAAAACACCGACGCTCAAGAAAAGAAGGCACCTCTGGTCGACAGCCTGATGAATCTCTACGACCAGCGTATCAAATATTTTGATCAGAAGGGCTTTGTCCTGGGAAAGAAAGGACTCGACTACATCGAGTATTCAGAGAATACCATCGAGAATTTTAAAAAAGGCTACGAATGGCTGAAAGAATCCATCGAGCTGCGAGGCAACGAATCAAGCATTGCCGTTCTCGTGGTTTATCTGAACACCACCAGTGCCCTCTACAAAAACGATGAGGTATCGGGGGAGGTCATGCTTGAAAACTACTCCACAACCCTTGAGATAACAGAAAAGCAAATGGCCCAGCGCTCAAACAGCAGCAGGCTGCAAAAAGCAAAGGAAACACTGGACAAAATCTTTGAAGCCAGTGGTGCTGCTACCTGTGATAACCTGGTTGCTCTGTACAAGCCCAGGTTCGAAAAGAACAAAGACGACAAAGAGTTGATCAACAAGATTATCGGGTTGCTGGAGGATTCAAAGTGCACCGATACCGACTTTTACATGCAGACGAATATCCGGCTCAATGAAATCAATCCGACCTCTGAACATGCCCGTCATCTGGCTCAGCTTTATTATGAAGATAAGAACATAGACAAGTCCATTCAATATTTCAAGCAAGCCATCGAGCTGGAGAAGGACAAGGAAAAAAAGGCGGATTACTACATGCAACTGGCTAGCATCGCATACGAAGATCTCGATGATATGCCCACTTCAAGATCCTATGCGCGCAAAGCAGCCGAGATGGATCCCGATAACGGAAGGCCTTACATCCTGATCGGCAGGATGTATACGGAATCCGTTGAGCAGTGCGGCACAAACGAATTTGAGAAGAAAGCCGTTTTGTGGGCTGCAGTGGATAAATTCATCAAAGCCAAAAACGTGGATCCTGAGATGGCTGAAGAAGCCAACGGATACATTAATTCATACAAGCCCCGGTTCCCGGACAAGAAGACCATCTTCTTCCAGAACTATGAAATTGGAGATACCTATAAAGTAGGTTGCTGGATCAATGAAACCACAACGGTCAGAACATCTGAATAAGCTCAGAAGATATACTGTCCTGATAACTATAATAATCCCGCTCTTCAGTGGGATTATTATAGTATCAGGGGGATGCAACAACGATATTGAACGGGTCAAGCTGTTAAGCCAGGAAACAAATTTTCCCGACCAATCAATGACCAATGCCGAGATCATCCACAGCCAACATGGTCAGCTGAAAGTGAAAGTGACAGCTCCCGAAATCAATCGCTACACCTCCGCAGAAGAGCCCCATACTATTTTCCCCAGGGGCCTGACTGTTTTGTTTTACGACAGCACTTTAACGCTCGAGTCTAAGATATCGGCCGATTATGCCATTTATCACGAACCGGATGAATTGTGGGAAGCTAAAAACAATGTGGTGGCAATCAACAGCGAGGGAGATACCCTGAATACGGAATACCTGGTGTGGCGCCAGGACAAGGGCATCATCTATAGCGACCGTTATGTCAGAATTACCACCAAGGAGGGAATCATCCATGGAAAAGGATTCGAGGCCAACCAGGATTTTACGGATTATCAAATCAAAGAAACCACCGGAACCATAGAAGTTGAAGATGAGTAAAAAGCCCGTTCATTTTCTGGAAGTTGTCTGGATCATTGTAGCTGCAGCCTGTTTTGTCCTGGGAGTTAAAACGGCCCTGGAAAACCGGCTCAACAACAGCCTGATGTTTTTCATCTTTACAGCCATTGCCGTTACAATGTATGCCTTGCGCAGATATACCAGAAAAAACGACGCATCATCCTGATGGAGAGCTTGGGGCTCACCCAAAAAGAATTTCCGCCATTTTGGCCAAAAACCATATAAAATTTCTATATTCGTAGCTTCTAAAAGCTAACGTCAATCAAAAATAAAACCAGAATCAATGGCTACATTAGAAAGAATAAGAAACCGAGCAGGATTATTAGTGGGCATTGTAATAGGCATGGCCCTACTTGCCTTTGTCTTGGGAGATTTGTTTTCCCAGGGAGGAGCGGCTCTTAGGGGAGACCGCTACGAGATAGCTGAGGTAGCAGGAAAATCGATCCCCTACAAGCATTTTCGCAATGAGGTGGAAGAGCTGACTGAGATCAATAAGTTCTCCCGTGGGCAGTCAACCGTGGATGCAGAGACCAGGGAACAGATCAGGGAGCAGGTGTGGCAACGCATGACCCGCGAGTATGTGATGGCCGACGTATATGACGATCTGGGTATCGCTGTCAGTTCGCAAGAGCTTTGGGATATGGTACAGGGAGAAAACATCCATCCCATGATCCGCAGAATATTCACCAACCCAGAGACCGGGCAGGTTAACAGCCTTGCCATCATCCGGTTTCTCAAAAGCTATGATCAGGACCCCACCGGACAAAGAAGAGCCTATTGGCTTTACCTGGAAGATCAAATGATGCGCGAACGGAAATTCACTAAGTTTTCCAACCTGATCAACAAAGGATTATACGTAACCACTCCCGAAAGTGAGCAACTGGCCAGCCTGAATGCACGAAACGTCGATTTCAACTTTGTGATGCAGAATTTCCGGGCTGTTGCGGACAGCCAAATCAGCATCAGCCAACAGGACCTGAAAGATTACTACGAGGAACACCGGCAACTATACAAGCAGTCGGCAAATCGCGATATTGAATATATAGCCTTCAATATCGAACCGACAGAAAAGGACATTGAAGCGGCACGGGAATACATCACCGGGATGAAGGAAGATTATCGTCAGGCCACTGAAAACAGGGAGTTTGTCAACCTGAACAGCGATGTTCAGTTCGATGACTCCTACTACACGGAGGAAGAGCTGTCTGATTCAATCGCCGATTTCATGTTTTCGGCCAGTCCGGGTGATGTCTATGGCCCTTACAAGGAAGACGATGCCTTTAAGCTTTCTAAGCTGACCGACGTGCGCTACCTTCCTGATTCCGTCAGAGCCCGTCACATCCTGATTCAACCCAGCAGAAGGACCCAAAACATACAGAGAGCCCAAAGAACAGCCGACAGCCTGTTGCAGGAGGTTAAGCAGGGGGCCGACTTTGCTGAACTGGCCGGACAATATTCCGACGACCAGGGCACTGCTGCTGAAGGAGGCAACCTGGGTTGGATAAAACGCGGCGAGATGGTTGAATCCATCACCGATACCGCCTTCTTCTCACAGACCGGCGCGGTTAAGATGGTACAGTCCCAGTACGGATTCCATATCCTTGAGGTACTTGAAAAAGGAAGAACAGCTAAAAAAGTACAGGTAGGCACACTGGTTCGTAGGATTGAGCCCAGCTCCGAAACCTATCAAAAAGTCTATACAGAAGCCAGTAAGTTTGCAGGAAATAACCGGTCCTATGAGGATTTCCAGCAGTCCCTTCAGGAGGATAACCTGACCAAAAGGATGGCCAACAATGTTCAGATCAATTCGAAGAGCATACCCGGTCTTGAAGATGCAAGAAGCCTTATTCGAGCAGCTTTTGACACCAAAGAGGGGAACATCATCACATCCAACAACGATCCGATCTTCGAGATCTCCGAGAAGTTCATCATAGGTTTCGTGACCAATGTAAACAAGGAAGGTATTGCCCCTCTTGAAGATGTTGAAAACGATGTACGCCTGAAAGTGAAAGAAAACAAGAAGGCTGCTTTGCTAAAACAACGGTTCAATGCGGCGCTGGGCGATTCTGAATCGCTGGCCGCTGTAGCAAGCGAAATGGGCCTGGAGATCAGGGAGGCCAACGATGTCAGTTACAACACCTATTCTATCCCGGGTGCAGGCTCAGAACCCAAGGTTGTGGGTGCTGCCACAGCCATGGAGGAAGGCCAAATATCCTATCCCATCCAGGGGGAAAACGGTGTATACATGCTCAGGGTATCCCGGGTAGAAGAAGGCCAACAGATGTCAGCCCGCATGATACGCCAGCGCGAGCTGCAACGCCTTCAGCGTACAGCTGCCTTCGAAGCCTTCACAGCTCTGAAGGAAGCTGCCGACATAAAAGACAATAGACATAAGTTTTACTAGGTAAACCCGATCGTTATAAAAAAAAGGCTGCCCGAAAGGCAGCCTTTTTTTTTATAACGTCTTTTTTGGGTTGAAATAGGCGGTCAGCCGCTGAAGGCCCTGCTCGACCTCTTGCTTTTCGCGGGCTATATTCAGACGAATATAATTCCTGTGTCGCTCTGAAAAGTGTTCCCCCGGTATCACAGCAACCTTTTGCTTTTCGTAAAGGTCCATTGCCACCTGAAAGCCGTCGCTATAACCTTCGGGCAGCCGTGCCCAGACAAAAAATCCTCCCTGAATCCCGGGAATATAAAAACCCAGGTGCTCCAACCCCTCTTTCAGTAGGTTAAAATGGCGGGCCAGTTTCTGCCGCAGGTCCTCGATGTAGGCTTTACCCCAATTATGCCGGTTGATATATCTGGCCAGGGCTTCCTGCAGCACCGAAGGCGCACACAAACCCGTGTAATCATGTACCGAACGAATCTCTCGCATATGACCGGCCGGGGCTATCAGATAGCCGATACGCCAACCCGTGACAGAGAATATCTTGGAAAAGCTGTTGACATAGAACATTCCTTCAAAGAAATGATGGAGAGGATGAAACGGCTCAGCTGAGAAATACAGATCCTGATATACCGTATCCAAGACCAGGTAGATGCCCTGATCCCGGCAGATCTGAACCAGCTTTTCCACTTCCTCGTCTTGCCATATCCGCCCATAGGGATTACCCGGTGTATTTAGAAACACAATCCGGACATTTTCCTGGCGGCATAAGGTGGCCAACTGGTCAAAGTGGATGCTGCCATCCGGCTGGTAAGCAAAAGAGATAAACTTGTCATGAAAGATACCGGGCAGCATCCGATAACTTTCATAGGCCGGTTCGAAGCTCAACACAGAATAAGGTCTGGTCAGATGCTGGTTGAAGTAGGTATAAAGCAGGGATACCGCTTCTGTAGCCCCATTGGTGATCAACAGGTTATCGGTGTGAAAATTGCCGAAAGGCTGGTATTTTTCCAGCAAGCTATTCAGCAAGTTTACGTTGCCAATGCCAGGGGCATACTGATGTACCGGATCAAAGGCCGTTTGGCTTAACTCCTCAAGCAAAGCACGTGGAGGCTGAAATCCGGGGATGCCCTGGGCCAGGTTGATGCCTCCCCGTGTCTTAACCTGGTTGCTCATGTAACTGATCAGTGAGCCGTGGGGCCTTTTATAATGGCTGCTCATAGATCGTCCCCATTTTCCATCTTTTCACGTGAGAGGCCAAACTGCTCATTTTCTACATTGCCATAAGGCTCGGTATGTACCATCACATCAAAAGTGTTGCCTACCTCCTCCTTGATGTTCTCTTCCACCTGTTTGGCAATTATATGAGCTTCGGAAATTTTGATCTCTGGATCCACCTCTATATCCAGGGCAATGACGTATTGATCGGCATGCTTTCTCAATCTTACGCGGTGGGGATGATAAGCACCCTCTGTTTGCTCAACGGCATCAAAGATCTTGAAATATACGGTGGAATCTTCCACTCCATCCATCAACTCCATGTTGCTTTCCATGAAAATGGAAAAGGCATCTTTCATGATCCAAAGGCTGATGGCAAGTGCGATTGCCAGGTCCACCACCGGCAATTGAAACTGATAGGTAAAAATCAAACCCACCAGCACCGAAAGGGAGATTAATATATCGTTGCGCATGTTCCTTCCATTAGCGATCAACATACGGCTATGGATGCGGCGGCCGGTGCGTGTGGTGTAAAGGTACAATCCCCATTTGATCACGACGGAAGCTAAGGTGATATAAAGTGCCATCATGGAAGGAATCTGGTGGGGATGTTGCTCAACAATTCGTACAAGGGAAGAATAAAACAACTGAGCTCCAACGAAAAAAAGAATAAAGCTAAGGGCCTTGGTGGCCACTGCTTCGGCCCGCTGGTAGCCGTATGGATATTTATGATTGGGAGGTTTGCTGATGATGCGCGAAACATAATAGGTGATCACATAGGTAAGCACATCGGAAGCAGAATCCAGACCATCACTAATGACGGCAAAGCTGCCGGAAATAATGCCAATAATGATCTTGGCAGCGGAAAGCAATCCGTTGCTAAGAATGCCAATAAAAGAAGTTTTCGAAATAACCTTTGACCTGTCCTTCATCCTTGTCTTGCGTTGATGTCACGAAAATACTTCAAATTTATGCCATGGCCAAGCCAGGAAAACTATTTGGCTGATAACAAAAACATAGGGTGTCCCTTAGGAATGCATGGACTCAGCACTCCAAGAGTTTGGTTGCTGATACGTTTGAGTGCATCCCCGGGAACACCCCCTTCGCTCAAAGGAGAGTGTATTGAATCCCAATCCCCCTAAAAGAGCAAGCTATTGAATATCAACTTATAATTGACAGGCGTAGAAGCCCGAAATTGAGGCTGAAAAGAAAGCATGAAAATCCGGCCTTTGCCCTTTTGAACCCAGGCCAGGGCGGGTGCCTCCGCAATCGCCTTTTCCTCTTCTGCATAGCCGCTCAACAGAATATCATCCTCCGGGAAATGCCCCAATACTCGCCTGTCCATATCAAAAATGGGAACGCTGGTCTGAAGCACAGGGTCTCCCCGATAAAAAGCACCTATTTTTTCAGGCAGGCCAGTAGTATACACCGAATTTTTATCCAGCATCACCCGAACAAAGGATCCTGGGCAGTAAAAGCCATCTGCCCGCAGCCGGTCGGCACGGTTGCTGACCGGAAGTTTGAATGTTTCTTTCTCCT
>P_1C_Sed_2_UnCtyDRAFT_1000234_pt1 | contig 17535 bp, 25 predicted proteins | sample Pon1CUnioCityCA_4_FD_10229 | JGI IMG/M metagenome (IMG submission 10229) | reverse complement strand
TACAAACACGAGTTACAGGTGCACTGGCAAATGTATTTGCTATGATAAGCCCTTCAGGGTTGAGGGCGTTAGTTAATGACTTTATCTCTTCTTCAGTAAGATAGTTGATTGAGTTATTAAGCGTTATTATGTCATATTTCTTTAAGGTCTCATAGGTTACTCTGCCTGGCCTATCTGACTCAATATGTGGGTCCAACCAGAAGTCACAGTTGACGTTAGTGTTTGAGCCAACATCAAGAATCTTTAAACCAAATGGATTATCATAGAGTCTCTTAATGTTAGGATGAATCTTGAAGTATCTCTCAGGAAACATCTCATAGTACCTGTCCCAATCTACTGGGAGTATCTTCTTCTTCTCTATGGTTCCATGTTGCTCAATATAGTAGTCCTCATTGAGCTTACTGTTTCTTTCTTCTGTTGTTCCTGGAAGAGTAAACTCAACTGTTGGTAGGCCTTCAAGTCTGATGTGTCTGTGATGGATGATGTCATGGTCATAAGTTATTAATTCGGCGCAGAGAAGAGGAGCATTCTTTGAAGGCTTATCGCCTTTGTATTTAATCTCTCTGTTATATAAATTGCCATCCAAGGCAAAGATGGGAATGAAGCTGATTCCGTTATGCTTCCTAGCTGTGGTTATAATATAATTGTTTCCTCTGACGGCACAAGAACCATATTCTCCTACTCTAATATGGTCCTCAAAGTGCTTACAAAGGAGTATCCCAATCCTATTTCTGTAATATTCTACATTATTGATTTCGGGTTGAGTCTCTATAGATTGGAAATGCTTAGCAGTTATTAGTCTATTAATCCACTGTATATGAGTTTGAAAGTCCATCTCAAATACTCCACCTTCAGGGAGTACAAGATACTTAGTTCCAATATCATTTGGCCTGTTGGCAAAGATAGCATTTGCTCTGCTATCCTTTAGGGTCTTCTGCGCAGCAGAAATAAGCTCTTCATGCATGCCATCATAGAGCTTATAGCCTATAAGACAGCAGCGATGATTTCTCTCCTTAATCATGTCTATGATTCTTGGAGCAATAGTAAATTTGATGCTGAACTCTTCTCCAACAGAATATAGGTGTGAAGGAAACTTACCCTCAATGGTCTCTACTGGAGTAAGATTTGCTACCGCTGCACCAAGTATGAGAGCCTGATACTGCTTGGCAAGAGCTTTCATCTTTGAGTAATAGTCATAGACATCCTCAACAGTATAGATTTTGGAGCCATTATCTATCATCTTTGACAAAGTATCGCTTTTAATTAGATCACTGTATCTCCAAACAATTAGATTCACGTGATGACCTAAAAGTTGAAGTCTTCTTGCTACCTCTAGGATAGACTTACCTTTGAATCTGTTTGTTAGATACTTTACTGAATCTAACTTTGCTGGTATTGGCCCGGCTGATACTAGAACACATTTCTTATCCATCTATTTCTCCTCTCTTCTTTTCTGTTGTTTTTCTTCTAGCTTTCTCTGTATGTCTTGTATGATGGCCCTTATATCTCTTCTCCTGTTTCATCATTCCAAGTGAAGTAATCATCATCTGGATAGAGTACTTGATCATATTCTTCTTCGATGTTTAGATACTCTTCTTCTGATGGAGGCATCTCGTACCTTTCTTTGTATTCTCTGGTATCTTTAGAATTAGCTGGGGTCTCAGTATAAGTAGATGTAACATCAGGCCATACTTCAGTTCTTTGCCCGCGTAGGAATGGAAGAACATGTTTGTTAGGACGTACCTTCTTGCGGGTAGCTGTCTTCTCTGTTCCCTTAGCTCTTCTTAAGAGAGGATATATTCTGTCTTCATCAATTATCGCTTTGATGGCAAATCCAGGACCTAAATCATAATAGGACCTCTTATTCTCAAAGTTTCTTGTCATCTCATACATGACTGCAGATACAGTTCCTTTGTCTGTATCAGTTATCTCAGATATTTTGTTACAGACGTTTGTTGCTGTTCTGCCCCACTCGAAGAGAGCCTTCGTGAACTTAGACTTTTTAAAGATAGTTCTTATACAGTCAGATATCACTTCTTCTTCTTTGTTAAGTTCTTCAGCTAATCTTCTGATTAAGAATTTGCTTGGTGTCTTGTATCCGACAACTGATTTGACTGCATACTCTTCTGCTTCTATAAGGACTAATTGTCCTATTGGCGGGTTTATTACTCCTTTCATTAGATAATAGCTATCTAGCTGAACTTCTTTTCCAACACCAGTGTTGAGCATTTCCTTAGGAATCTCTGATCCGATTCCGAGCTCATTTCCTCTATAGATAAATACTGTACTCATTGTATCTATGATTGGAGGATAGCTCTTATCCATTGCTGTTTGTCTGCCTTCATAAGTGTTTTTGATAGCTTGATGGATCTCGGCATGTTTTTCTCTCTTCTCAACTATATATATTATTCTGCCTTCATCTTCCTTGTTCATAGAATTCCTCCAGAGTTCTGATATCTATCAGTTTCTCATCTTCAGAAAGTATCCATGCTCTTTTTCCACATACTTCACATCTAATGAATAGATGGCCTTTGTCTCCCTTTATCCTGGCAAAAGTTGGAGACTCTAGTAGTGTCGTAGAACACTGTAATCCTCTAGTCTGATATGTTTTTCTTGGTCTGTTATCAGTTATCTCTATCTTAGGTGTTTTGTCTTCTCTGTATCTTGGACACTGAAGACTGATAGGAGGTAAGTCTGTCTGAGCTTCAGATTTGACCAGTTCATCTAATTTATTGAAGCTGATCATTCTTTCAGTAAGGAATTTTCTCTTCCCAGCAATCATTAGTGACAGATACATCTCTTCTAGAGGAGTTATTTTGTCTATGATTGATGGTCCTCTACCGAATAGTTTGTCAGGATTAGGGTTTTCTCTAAGTTCTTCAAATATACTTATTCTGGATCTTACACCTACTTCTTCTGATGCTAGGAGCTGATATCTGAGTGTATGTTTTATGTCTTTAGATAAGTTTCTTACTGCTCTCTTTCTCTTACTGCATTTTTCTGTATTTCTGCAGATTTTATTAGAAACCGTGCAGATGAAGACATTAGTTTTCTGCGGACACTCAAGTGGTTCATCCTTAACAATAAGGAATTTTCTCTTTCTCATTATCTGCGTAATTAAGTTCAGATCGACAAGACTTTTAGAATTCTCAATTGCTTTATGTATTGCAAGGAAACTTGTAGCTTCATCCTTAGTTATTATTCTATAAGGCTGGATATTATATCCATTTCTAATGGCATTCATTGTCGGAATAAGAATTTTACTGACCCAACATAGATTTCTAAATAGTTGGTTTCTGTTTGCCTTATATTCTCTTATTGCTATTGACCGGAGCCATATATACATTTCATCTGTATTAACATCTAGAGGGTTCCTGGAGGCCCAGTCTTTAGCTTCTTTAATATCTTCAGTATTTCTCTTGATTCTATACGCAGTAGAGTGGTGGAACTTGAAGAGATTGTGTCTCATATGCTTTCGGAGTCTTAGCTTTCTTTGGGCACGTCTTCTGTTTTTGATGAATCTACAATCGTCTTTATGTCCTTTATCTTTCTCCATATCAAAGATACCGAAGAGCTTTCTTCTGATATCTTCTTCGCTTATACCCTTCTCACGAAGATTTATGAGCATTTCGGCTCTATCACGTTGTCTTCTTTCTTCTCCCCACTCTTCAATTATTCTTATGTCTTCTAGCTTGATGTTCTTGTAGATATTGTATTCATAATTCAGGGTACCAGTAGATTGGACTCTTCTACTTGGATTGTGAGGTAAGTAATGTTTCATGTCCTTAGTGGTACAATCAGTAATATCAACAAGTGCATCAAAGAATAGTTTTACTCTGTTTTCAGCATCATACGTTAGAGGAGAAGTGCTCAGCTGGAATACAAAGTTGTACATCTGACTGGGTGGAGAATACCCGAAAGACAGATATGGAGAGTCAAATTTTAGAGTTAGTTCATCTCCAGCAAGTTTATCAACCTTTTTCTCAAGTTTCTCTAGTTCTATCTCTTTCAGCAGTTTCTTGTGTAGGCTTACTCTTTCAGAGACAGTCATATTTCTTTCATCGCTATTTAGTTCTTCATTGATAGGTTTCTCTTTACTAGATTCAATATTCTCCTGAGATTTTTCTACAGTCTCCTTCTGTTTATTATGTCTCTTAGCCAGTTGTTTTTGTCTATGAGTAAGTTTGGTACTTAAGTCTACAAGTTCCTTGGCTTCTTCTATCTTCTGAACAGCTTTTCTGTATTTCTCAACAGCTTTATTTACTTTCTTCTGAGTTTCGTCAGAAAGTGCAGGAAATACTGTAGCTCTATCTGTGGCATGGTAAGTGATATCAGTATTGTCTATGCCATCAGAGTCATCATCTTCTGTATCTGTTTCGAAGGCATCTGCAATCTGATTCATATACTGAGTACTGTACTGCTTTTGAGTAGCCATAGTCTTATGGCTGCTGATGTCTACTATGTCGCTCAAGATGTCGCTGTATACGTTATCTTCGATGTCTTCTCTAATATGAAAGACATCTTCTAGATAAGCTCTAACAACACTTCTGTATGGTTGTTCAGTGTCCATCTCATTAGATTCGAAGCCCCACATATGATGTTCATAGACTTGAGTGAGTGGATCTACAACTCTAAACAGTTTCTTGGAGTTGCTGTTTGCATACCAGCAGTCTGAGGCATCAGATAGCTGCCTGACCATGCCTGGCATGGCGTCTACAGCCAAGAGGACATCTCCTGCCTGTATTTCATCACTCGTAGCGTTGATGAATGAGATGTCAGTGTGGTCGACAATCTCATTACTCATCTTGTCTTCATCTATATAGAATCCAGATTCGTTACGACGGTAATAAGATATGTTAGATGCAGTCCTTACCTGAATCTCATCTATACCATCACTAAGAGATTCTATTAACTCAATATATTTCTTGTATACCGGGCCAATCTTTGATCCAAGCTTCTTCTCAAGTTCTTCATGCATCGTCTTCCTGATTTCGGTATAAGCTAAATCAGAAGACATGCCCTCGCTCATTAAGGCAGTAATCTCATTTGTGAAATAGACTCCGATTATAGCATCATAGAAGCCATCTCCGGATATTCTCGAGAGCTCTTGTCTATAACCTCTTATGGCATCTGTAAGAGTATTGCTTAATTTACGAACAAGCTTGATGTGCTTGATATAAGTCTTCTTCTTCTCAGTAGGAATATTCTTCTGTATTAATCTATCGCTTATGCTACTAAGTATTTTCTTGCGAGCTTCATCTTCAGAAAGTCCGTTCTCTACTAGCTCGGACATCTCGTTATAGAAATATTCTTCTATAATCTCTTTGAATATTCCATTGCTTCCTGCTTTACGAAGCTCTTCCTTATGCTTGTTTATTGGATACTTGGACTTGAGAAGTTTTCCAAACAGTATTTTGGACAAGTATACTTTATATTTTCTAATCTTCTTAAGATTCTTATTTGGAACTCTTGACGGATACTTGCTGAATTCTTTCGTATCATGCTTGTCTTCTACGAATCGAGAGCGTTCTTCTTTTGTTATTTCCTCCTTTCTCCATATCTTAGAGACTGTAGTCAGACTTGTCTCTTCAGCCTTTTCTCCCTTGTGCTGCATTACAAATGTGTAATCACATCCACAATGCTCACATCTCTTTATACGAGTACGTTCGTTCCCGCATTTAGCACAGATTTTTGTCTCTTCGCTGGAACCCGCTAAGACATAGCGGTATAGTCTTTTCATGTCCTTCTCCTCATTATTTAGATAATTTGATGATGAGCAAAACAATGAAATTCTATCTTTGTTTCTTCAGATATTCTTCTAGATGATATATCTTCTCTTCTCTCCTTAAAGTTAGTGATAAGTTAGAACTTAACTTCTGGATGTAGAGTCCAGAAGCAGTAATAAGGTTGGTTAGCTTGGAAGCTTGGCTTTGAGGATAGATTCTAGGAGTTCTGTTTGGTGGGAAATCTTTTTCTGGATTCTTCTGTGTTCTTCTCTTTTGGTGCTGAGTTTGCTAATAACTTCCTTATGGCGAGTATAGAGCTCACTCATGCGTGCAGGATTACCGTTCTTGAACATCTCTAGAACTTGCTGGTCCATATTATCGGACTCATCCTGCAGTTTTGATATCTCGGAGAAGATTTCTCTTTCTCTCTGAATATAGTGGTGCAAGTTCTTAGTGTCTTTCATCTCATCTCTGTGTACCACTGCCTTCAAGGAATAAGTGAATATCTTTGGCAGTTTGAAACTAACATTGGAGTTTCTTTCCACAAAGTTGAGAATCACCTCAAGAACCTTGACAACCATAGGTTCTTTGATTGCAAGAGGCATCAACTTCTGAAACAGTCCAAATTCACGAAGACGCCCTATTGCTTGAGTGTACTGAGAACTCGATGTTTCCTCATAGCTGTCAATGCTAGAGAAGTACATCTCTTCGTAGTTCTCGTCTTCATGTGCTTCTTGTTCTTGAGGTTTGGTGTATTCTTTAGTTTCTACTGTTTTTATGTATTTATCTATCTCATAATGTTTGTGTTTGTACTTTCCATTCTTAAATCTGCTTCTTATTGCGCTTACTGTTCCGTATGGAATTCTAAGCATATCTGATATCTGTCTGGAGCCTTGGTCGGGCTCTAGAGTTAGAAGAGCCAGACAAGCATCAGTTGGAGTAATATTCTTCCTCTCTACGTCATTTATTATTCGTTCTTTCATCTTGGAATGTCCTCCTCATTTGGCTTGTCTTCATCAGCAATCTCGCTCTCGTCTGCAGCAAGGGCACTGATGTCATTGGCATCAGACCCGTCAGGTTGAGCTTTTGCTTTCTTGCTTGAGGCAGGAGCATTCTTCTGATTGGTGTTATGTTGCTGACCTTTCTGTTGGTTGAGAGCACTTCCAGACATGATGGCATCTGCCATCTTCTTAGTAAAATTGTCTCTCTGCTCTTCTGTGATGATGCCGTTCTCGTACATTGTAGAGATGAAGTTCTCAGATGTCCTTATTGGCTCATCATCCAGAAGTTCTGGTTGGCCAAGAGTTCTGATGAAGATTCTCAAGTTGAATTTCTTCTCATTGTCTGGAGAGTTAGTGTCAATGATTGTCTTGATATCAAAGGATGCCTCTCCTCTGACCATTACCTTCCGCCCGGCAACAAAGTATCTTGCCATGTTTTGAAGGTTCTGTCCTGTGTGTGTGACATATGCCGAGTAGTTCTTTCTACCGCCGCTTGTCCTCACTGATGAGTTCAAGACAAACCCAAGAGTCTGGACTGTCCGTCCATTGAGTTCATCTTCTGTAAGTTTTGGCTTGCCGCCTTCAGTTGAAGAGATTGTTCCCGTTACTACTACAAACATGTCTGCTCCTTTGTTGGGTGTTTGTAATTCTCATTTTCTGAATCTGAGATATAGATTACGGGGAGGTAAGATAAGAGCTGATAATTGTGATTCTGTTTATCTGATTACTATTTTCTACTGCTACTGCTCTTTTTATTCTTTTCTGTAAACTTCTTGTAGAATATTATGACTAGAATAATAGGCCATAGTGCTATTATGGGTACTACAGCTTGGAATGGTAAGGTCATCTCCTTCTCTTCAGCAATAGAGATAGCGAGAAGACCAAGTGCCATCCCTATTACTGAGTACAACAGCAGTAGTTCTCCATTAGACATTGGCGGGCTCCTCTCAGTCTTCTATCCTCTTGATAGGCAAAGATATGTGACTCCCATAGTCAGGGTCGATGTACTCTATCTTCTCTACTATTAGACAGAGGTCACATAGCTTCTTTCCATATAGTATGTAGAATGCATAGTTTTTCTTACAGTTCTCACAGATATGTTTCCTGTTCTTAGACATTGGCAGGCTCCTCGTACATGTCTACGACTTTCTCTTTGACCACTCCATCCACTCCATAGGAGAAGAAGTTTGAAATCATCTGTACGGTGTCATCTAGGTTCATTAGTATTAGCATCCCTAATACTATAAGAAACCAAACTGATACCATGAAAGCCTCATTGCCAAATAGTAGCATCCCAACAGGAATACCTATCACAAATACCCAGATTGCTGCTGCCGGTGCCGAGTAATCTAGGCCGTCTTTTGATGGCTTGATGCCAAGTAAAGACCTGAGTGAGTAAAGTACTCCTCTTAAGAATGCAGATGTCTTTTTCGCAATGAATGAAATTACTTTCATACATAACCTCTTTGTCTTCTTTGGTCCATCATCTTTCTTGCTGTGTCCTCATTGAGAGCCATAACAAGAATCTGAATACCGACCATTATCATTACAACAGGTATTATTGTAATGAATGCAAGAGAACCTATGTACATGTACATTACGTTTAGTATCCAGAGAACAAAGTAGATGGCTAAGAATCCCAGTAGAAATTGTCCTAGAGGATTAATTAGACTGACTCTAACTATCAACTCTAAGAACTTACCTATCTTCTTGATTATCTTAGTAGTCTTGTCTGCTGTTTTCTTTATTCTTTGGCCGATAAGTCGACTAAAGAAGTTTTTTACTCTTCTCCAGAAGGGCTTTTTCTTTGGTTCTCTTTTCATTATTACCTTAGCTTCAGGCATCTCATGCGACATCATGTTGATACCTCACTGACCTCTGAGTGTTTGATTTTATACCATTGGGATGAAATAGCTCGAAGATGATGAGAGTGACAATAGCCACTGCTAAGGCAGGAGATAGTAGGATGATGAGAGCAATCGAGACAACTGTTGCTGCCGTCGCTGACAGTCCAATGCCAATAGAGGCAATGCTTTTTCTTGTTGTTCTCCAGAGAGCTGAGAATGCTCTCTTGATATTGTGTCCAATCTTCTTGAACAGTTTCTTCATCTTGTCGAATCGAGTTTCTTTTGTCATATTCTTCCTCTCCTTCTTTGGTGTTTAATCAACACAACGCTGTTTCTCTATATCTATTTCTTCGCAGCCCTCATATCCGCAGTTGCCAACTAGTCTCCATCTTGTACCTTCACACTTGTAAAGATATGAGTATGAGGAGCATCTGTAGGTATTAAGTTCACTTGGAAAACAAGGTCCTCCATCAGTAAGAGGTTCCTCACGTATACACAACACATCACGCTCTTTATCTGTGAGTTCGATACAGATGTAGCCATCACCTGTACAGGATGTTATCTTTCGGAGCTCATTGTACTCATTTCCCCATCTACCAACTGCAAAGGAACAGGCATAGATGTCTTTCCCATCGCAGTAGTATTTACCTAGCTCATCACATTCATCTTCTGGTCCTTCAGGAGTAGTATCTACATCATCTTCAGTATCTTCTTGTTCTTCGCACCAAGGAATACAGTACTCATCATATACAGGAGGATCAGAGACACAGTTACAGCACTCTGGTGGAATGAACATATCCCCCTCAGGATAACATGGCTGTAGCTGCTCTTTGCAGTATCTCTTGCAGTCCGGGTCGAACATTTCTTCTCCCTCGCAAGTACATACTGTCTCAGATTCTGTATCTGTAGCAGTGTCTAATGATGTGTCTGATTCTTCTTCTGAATCTGTGTCTGTTCCACTACTTCCTGATTGAGAATTACTTCCAGTATCTCTATCTGTTTGTCCTGATAGTCCAGTATCTTCAGTATAGTGCGAGCCCGTGTCTCCGTCTGTTTCAGTCTTTGTGCTATCTTCTGAATTTGTATCTCCCTCTTCTGGAGCTCTATGTCCAGTGTCCTTAGCTTCTCCTGTGTCTCTCTCCTCTGGAGTATCAATTGTATCATCCACCTGACTGTCTGGTGAACTAGGATCATAACTGCTAGTAGTGTGAGTATCGAAACCGGAGTCATTAATCTCTTCCTGAGTAATGTTTTCCGCTTCCTGAGTACAGGAAGACAGAATCCATAGTAACACGATTAGTGAAATCTTTCTCATCCTTCTCTCCTTTGTTCTTTCGAGGACTTTATTATCCTCTTCATCTCTTCAATTGCTTCGTCTTGGCTTATAGGCTCTGGAATAAATTTCTTAATCTTTTGGATGTGTTCATTGTACTTAAGAGCAAAATCATAAACTTTATCGATTGAGTCTCCTCTCTTTTCAGCTCTCCTCTTAAGCTCTTTCCTTGATGGAGAATTTAATACAATTAGCTTAAAGTTCTTGTTCTTGACAGCCATATTTATTCTTGTATTAAATCCTGAGCTCTCAATGACAATTGGAGATCTTTCATTCTCTTCGATGAATGTTTCTATTCTTTTGCCAATGAGATGGGCTTTAACTTCATATCTATCCCAGTTGAATTTATCATTAACAATGATTCGCTCGGGCAGATAGAAGTTAGTCTTAATGTCCCATGATTCGAGGAGATGAAATGTTTCTCTTGTTTTCTCTATGACTATTGTCTTGCCACTGCACATTGTACCTATTATGTGAATTCTAGTACTCATGCTGTCTCTGCTTGGAGTTCAGGGTTATCAATCTGTACCTTATGGGCTGCGTTCTCCAGCTTGTGGAGATTCTTAGCCAGCTTTCGAATCTGCTTAGCCTTGTCCTCCAGATCCTTAGAGATTTGTAGCAATTCAGCTTGATCCATTCCGAGCTGCATCTTAGCTGCGAGTTCAGAGCATTCTTCATTTAGATCATTAATCTGTGAGCGGAGTGACTTAATCTTCTCAATAAGGAGTTTGAACTTAGCAGCAGTCCACTTTCCTGCTGTAGCAAGCCCCTTACCTGTAGCCTTGGCTCCAACAACAACTCCATGACGAGTAGTCTTGCCAGCATTGATGAGACTGTCTCCAAGTGATTTGAGCTTGCTGTGTGACTGCTTGGTATCCTTTGGAGTTGACTTAACCTGCTTTGACTTGATGTTGTTTTTCTTGGTTTGCTTTCTGTTTCTTTTTGCTTTGCTCATTTATCTTCCTTTCCTCATTGCTACCCTTATATGGATAGACAGTTATGATCTGTTTGCGGCTGCGGTCATATACAGCCACAATGTCTAGATCTTCATTTTTGAATCTGAAGACACTTACTCTCTTGGATCGTTTGTAAAGAAACTTAGCGTCTCCTAACTGAATCTTTTCAACTAGTTTCTTAGCACTTATTTCAAATCCAAGCCTCTCTTCGATCCTGCGCATAGAGTGAATTCTTTGTGCTTTAGTCTTGTTCATTTTAGTGGTAATTTCCAAGCGTTAGACGGTTTAGGTCGTTGATGAACTGGTTTCTAGTCATGATGGCAGGAACCCGTAATGGCATTCTGTGATGGATTGATATTTCGTCAGGTGTTCTAGAAGGTCTCGTTATGACCTTCATATAGCCATTGGCTGAGGTTATAACTCCAATCCTCCTTGCTCTCATTTCTCTGGTTTTTCTTGTCTTTCTGTTTCTTTCTGTGAAACTCTCAATCTTGAGAATTTCAGGAACCCAGATTTCAGAAGGCCACTGCTCGATCATGGTCTTTACCTTATCGACTGAGCCATCAACTCTGGCAAATCCATCCCACATGTACCCAGTATTGTTGTGGCTGTTCTCCAAGAAGAATTCTGCTGGAATAATACTTCTTATTCTTGTGAAATCCTTTCTTCCCTCAAGTTTGACTGAACCACACATGTCTTACTCCTTCTCTAGTTAAAGGCATAAAGCTCTTTGTAGCACTTGTTGCAAATGCTCATGTTTCTTATGGTCACGCACTCTGCCAACAAGATGCATCTGTCACAAAAGCAAAACTTAACTTCAACGACTTCTTCTACTTCTTCAAGATAGGTCTTGTCTTGTTCCATTTATCTGCCTTGTGCTTTCAGCTGAGCTGCCCTGATGCTGATTATCTTCTCAGCTTCCTTATGCTGTTGTTCCCATGAGACGTTGTAGTCTCCTTCATGGTAATCAACAGCCATATCAGTTCTTATCTCATCGTAGAGAATTCTTGATCTGCCTCCACTCCACATCTTTGTTGACCGACCTTCATAGTCGAATATCTCTCCTTTCCTTACTCTTGCTCGGTACTCATCCATCACCTTCTGAGCTTCATGTGCTTCCTGTGCATTCCTTAGATCATATGTTTCTCCATTCACCTCCAGCTTCTCGTATCTCTGCGGCGGTAATGACAAATCATCACCTTTATACTCTTCTCTTTCCTCCTTCTCTTTATTCTTGTCACGCTCGTCATCAGAGAGTTCTTCCATCTCATTCATCATTTGTGGTGTTGCTGCCATTCTCTTTCATCCTTTCCAGTAACAGTACAGACAGTTGTGTTTGCACCGTTTCCTTTCAGTTAGGAGTTCATGTTTATTTGACAGACATGCACAGCCTCGACGGATATTTGTTCCCCCGCCGGGGACAACACCTAGAATCTTACAGTCAAACTCATTGATACAGCCTGTACCTGGCATATCTGGTTCTCCACATATCTCAGGCATTGTTTGTATTAAGTCTATTATTCTCTTCAGTGCCTCCTTCCTGTACTCAAGACCAGCATGCATGTTGGTGGTAAAACCATCCGTGTAAACATATGGTATCGGTAATCCCACTTTCCTAAATCTGGTCTGTACATGTCTGTAGAAGTCCATGAAGGAGATTCTTACTCTCCTCTTCACAGCATGTCTTAGAACCAACAGAGCAGCCTCTAAGCCCTTCTCAGTTGGGATTATAGGGTCCACCCGCAAGATGACTCTTTGAGGTGTGAGCATCTGTAAGAGGTGGTTATAACCGATGATTTGATCTTTGGCGGGTAGGACATCAGGCTCTAGGATTGTTCCTCCAAAGCCAGTTATTGTGGCATGGACGATTATTCTCTTCTCTTGAAGGTCATTCTCCTTAATGACTCTACAGAGAGTCAGTGGATCTTTGGTTATCAAGATTGTAGGCTTATCTGCCTGGACCCAAGACATCCAGCTTAAGTCTAGAGCAGCGTCACCTCTCTCAGTGATTCCAATCTTCTCAATTGTTGGCATCAGCCAGCAACTCCAGCTTGAGCTGCTGCAGCAGTCATCTCCTCGTCCATCTCCTCAACCTTCTTGGAGTACTTCTTGTTCTGTTTCTTGACTTGTTTCTCCTCCCTTCTCTTCTTGTTCCAGGCGACCAAGTCTTTGAAGGACTTGAATCCCCATGCCAGGCCGAATCCACCTACAATGGCAAAGAACAGGTAGACCAGGCATTCCAGCATGAACCACAGGGCATACATTCCAACGGACACCAACAGTTCCATTTATCTTCTCCTTTTCATCTCACAGATGATAGAAATCTCTTCATCTGATGCTGTCTGACAGAGCTTGATGAAGTTGTGGAGAGTCATGTCTTTAATCTCATCCAGCCTGTACTCAAGGCCTTTGATATGAATACTCAGCCCCCTCCACAGAAAGCATCAAAGATTATAGAATGATTCTTTAGCCTCATCAGTACGCACAATCCTTTCTCTCGGCCAGTAAACTGGCAAAGTCTCGAATCTGTTTCTCATGTTCCTAATTGCATGAAGTGGAACACCATGCTTATTCCTCTTCGCCGCAATCTCATTTCTACAGATAAGAGTCACTATCTCTACAGGAACTGAATACACTTGAGCTGCCATATAATAAGGTGATATCTCAGCAGTAGTAGTGTTAGTATTATCAACAACTACTGTTGCGTCAGAATCATGGTTGGCCTGGAGCAACAATAAGAACTTGGCGAAGCAGCTTCTGTGTGCTTCTGATAAGAGGTTGGCATCAAAATGATATTCCCCATCCTTATCATAGAAGAAGCTGTCAGCTGAGCAGACTAGAGCCTCCGGATGATTCTTTCTTCTGAATGTGCTCTTTCCACTGCCTGATACCCCTCGGAGAATTACTACTTTCATCAGCCTTCCTCTCTACCGCCTCTTCGATGAATTCTATGCATTCATCTAGAGATGGATTCTCTTTCTCGATGTAATGTGCAGCTATCAAAATGAGATTTCTCATCGAGCACATTATCTTGTCATCAATTACAGCCTTTTCTCTGAACTTTGATTGCATATCTCCTCCTAGTCATGAATGTCAATAAGACACCTCACATAGAGTAGATATGAGTGTGCTGAAACAGTTCGTGTTGTCCCCACAAGAAGAGATACTAGCTTGAGTTAAATAACATAATCTCAATCTACTCAGAAAAATACCATGATAGCGAAAATAAACCGTTAAGACTGAAGGTAGTCTAACTAGAAGCTTCTTTCATTGAGTCTTCTGGCGAAAACCTGTTGAAATTCATCTTCTAGCTCTCTATGAATATATTCTATGGCGCTTTTTATCACATCTGCATGACATTCCTCCGGCGCACACCAGCAAATAAGATTCAGCTCACCATCCATGGCTAGGCCTAACAGTCTATACAGTTCCTTCATAACCTCCTTGTTGTTGGCCTGCATCTGTTTCCAGAGCCAGACTCTGAACTCTTGGATGACTCTCATCCTTTCTTCATGAGATTTGTTCTTCATCTTAAACTGATTGCCGAGTACTGAGCCTCTACCGACATACTCTCCAGGTCCTTTGTATGTCTTCTTGTTTCTGACAGTTATCATCAGGCTCACATCTACCTCCTCTCTTATCTGAAGTCCCACTCTCTAGGTAGAACTATGTTCTTATGAACCTTCTCATGATGGCCTTCACACCAGTATTTAAATACCTCCTTCATCTCTTCTTCTGTGTGGCCAGCAAGACCACAACCTATCTTTGTTACTAAGAATGTGAGTTCTGGATGATTCTCTGCGAAGCGAGATAACTCTAGAAGTTGATAATATATCTCCCTTCTTGTAGTAGATTTCTTAAGGCCAGGTCTCTTGATAGTCTGAATGGCATATGACTGACCCTCATGGCCTATTTGATGACCGCGCGCAACACCAAATACTGCCCATCTGCCAATACGCTTAGAGCTGCCTACAGGAGCTTTCATAGCCTCTAGAAACATAGAGTCTTGTCTCCATGTATTTCTAGATTCTCCTCTGAAGGTTAATCCAGCAGCACCTGCTCCATGAAACCCAGTCTCATTAGAACCAAAGACAAAGACCTCATTGTCATCGAGAGTCTGAATGCTCTTTGGTGTATGCCGATTATAGACCACGCTTACCTCCTCTCTTCAGTCAAATGAGAGTTCATCAATCGGAGCATACTCAATGGTTCCGTTATCAGGAAGCTCTTTCCTCATTTCCGGCGGAATCCTTCCTCGGCACCACACATTACGTGACCTGAAGGTCTTACCGTCCTTAGTGATGATGAACTCACGTCCACCAAATCCTCTGAATCCAGGGTTATTGTCATCCAGGTCAGGTTGAACACTGTAGGCTACACCATTATAGACCAATGAGTTTGGGTCTTCTTTCGCCTCGAGCCAGAACTTACAGTCAAAGCAGAGCCTGGCCTCAACAAACTTCTCCTGCCACTCTTTACACCACCTGCTCAGTCTTACTGTTCTCCTACAGTAAGAGCACTTCAGTGTCTTCTGTGCCATCTCTTACTCCTTGTCTCTCAGACACTGTACATATCCAAGGATGTACCCTGTCTCAACAACAACCTTTACCATTGAGATGAATCCCTGATCTTCTCTGAGCTTGTTAATCCTTTCTAGAGCATGCCGAACAACAGGCTCTTTGGCATATCTTGTCGGAATTGAATCGATTCTCTCTGCTAAGGCATGAAGCAGATTCCTCATACTAGTCTCGTTATCCATCTGTTCTCCTTAGAGCAATCCTGTCTTAGCTCTTGCCTCTTTCATGAGTTTGAATTGTTTCTCCCAGCGCGGGACAAAGACCTTCCTGACAAGTAAGACTCCCATTGAGAGTCCAAAGCTTGTAAGAACACCAAAAGCCATCATCCCAATTCCACCTATGGCAGATGTGATTCCTATCCATGCCCCCATAGTTAAGAATACAGTTATGAAGGCATCAAATGGTGCTAATACCTTACAGATAATAAGCCTTGGACTAAATGGAGTCTTCATAAACTCCTTGTACAGAGGCACATACTGGATTAACCAGATGACTACAAATGCACCTCCTAAACTGATGATGAGTAAACTCGTGAGACTCATGCTTCCTCTCCTCCTTCCTCTCTACTTGATGCGGATAGTCTGACAACCCTTCTTGGTCTCAACTATCTCTGCATGGAATGGATTAACAAACGGTGCCTGCTCGCCTACAACATCACCGTTAGACTTGAGATCATACCTGCTCTCGTCTATCGTCATGAATGTCGGTACTCCATACTCCGTGTAAACTCGACATGTGGCTCTCGCACGCACAATCTGCGCATCCTGATAACCAGCCCACAAGTTTACAGCTAATCCAAATACCAACACCATGAGAAAGGCAAATACTACCTTTCCAAAATGACTCCTCCTCTGCATATGAAACGGAGTCTCGTAGTTAAATTGCATCTCGGCTACAATAGGTACCCTCCTGCCCTTTACTACTCCCTCCGGCGCATATCCAAAATTGCCCTCACTAAACCTTAGCTCAGGCGTGCCTAAATGTCTCTGCTCACTCTGTTCCTTTAACTCATAGTTTAACTTGTCTTCCTCTACTCCTTCCCTTATTAGTAAATAATCAGCATACGTCCTTACCTTGAACTCAGGACGCATGTCATATCCGCCATTCCGGCGCCTAATACGAATACATACCTTGTCCCTCTCTCTAAATCTCATTCCTACTTCCTTTCTCCCCCTCCCGGCGGACAAACTCTTCCATTAATTCCTATATCAATTATCTCCAGTTATGTGTTTCTTCAATCCTTCCGGCAAGTTATGACTACTAATACCTACTACCTGTAAGCTTATACCTACTGTCTACTTTCGTTGACATGTACATTTCTGTAAACAGAAACTGTTAACTAGATTCCTTCAGCCTGTAGTTAGACCTCTAAGACTATATTGTGACTGGCTGTATAGACCTTTTAGACCTTTTAGACCACAGCTAGACNACATTCAGACCTTTCAGACNACATTCAGACTACATTCAGACTAGTCACAGTGGCTTACAGTCTTCGTGCATCGTTAACTTACCAGGACACATCCCCCTTGTTTCCTTCTTACCTCCTTCTTCCCCCTTCGGGGGGATTTATCAATCATTTCTTATACATCCCTCGCTTCGCTCGGGAGTATCCCCCTTCGGGGGGACTAGAACCTTCTTTCTAAACACACCTCCTTGAAGGCCTTGAGGGCTGTTTCTCTGTTTACCTCCCAGTTGATGATGCATGTATCAAATTCTGTTCCTGGTTTCTTAATCTCTTCAGCATCTCCAATTACTACTGCATGCTTAAGACTTTCATCTTGATTTCGGTAACTTACCTCCTCTCCTGTTGGCTCATCACAATTCTCTTCTACAGCCTTCTGTAGGGCCTTATAGTCCTCTTGAGTGGCCTTGTGGCTGCAGGCATACATGGTTCCACATACTGCGCTGCAAACCACCTCTCCGTCCCTCTCAACAGTGACATCAGGCCCTGTGTATATGGCCCACAAGGTGATACTGGCGATGATGGTTGCTCCCATAATGATGAATGCTGTGAGTTTCACTGTCTCTTTCCTCCGAATGTTGTTAGGGCTCTAGGACCCTAATGTTGTTAGTTTTCTCCACTAGTCAGATACTC
>P_1C_Sed_2_UnCtyDRAFT_1000233_pt1 | contig 17567 bp, 14 predicted proteins | sample Pon1CUnioCityCA_4_FD_10229 | JGI IMG/M metagenome (IMG submission 10229) | reverse complement strand
CTCCCGGCCGGTGTTTTCCGGCCGGGAGCCGTTATGTGGGGCAGGCGGAGCGTTTAAGCAGCTAACGTGAGCGCGTTTTCAGTGGCATGGCGGATTTCATCCGGGGTAAACGGTTTGTGCACATAGTCTGTTATACCCAGCCGGGCGCTTTCCTTGGCGGTTTCAATGCTGGCATAGCCTGTGATGATAATCACCTTGGCCTCCGGAACGTGCTTTTTGACGGCCTTTAGCAGCTCCATCCCCTGTACGCCGGGGATTTTCAGGTCCAGCAATACCAGGTCGTAAGTGTTGGCCTGAATTTTCTCCAGGGCTTCGTCTTTGGCAACGGCCAGATCTACCCCGTAGCCCTTTTTCCCTAAAATTCTTTTGAGATTGTTGCTGATATTGGGCTCATCATCAATGACCAGAATTTTTTCTTTTCCCCCGGCCGTCTGCGGAAATTGCGTAACGTTGGATTCGGTGGATTCGGTGGATTCGGTGTCCGCCGTTTTTTGTTGCATCATCTGTTCCACGTTTTTCTTAAGCGTTTCATAGAGCGGGACCGCTGTGCCGTCAAAACTGACATTGCTGGCATATTCCGGTCCGGTAAGCGCGGCCACTTCCTCATAATCAAAGGGCATGTCCACGCCGATTAATGTCTTGACTGCCGGGCCCCGTGCTTTTTTAGCGGATTTCCCCTTTTTGGCTGTTTTCTGGGGGCATTCCTGCTTTTTCAAGCCAGCTTTGCAGGTTTTTCCCAGCTTGGCAAAGATGTCGCACCCCATCTGACCCATTTCGCAGTAATTTTCCGGCTTTTTCGCTTCAACGACCGGCATGTCGGATGGCCCCAGGGTGTTGACATAGTCTTGTCCGGTATACCGGGCGACTTCTTCAGCGTCGAAGGGGAATGCGGCATCCCGGTGGTGGATGTTTTCTTCTTTTTGTGATTGTTTGCGGGCTTCTGCCGCCGTTTGGCCCTTTTCCATACTGGCCTTGAGCTGCTCATAGGGCAGGAAGGCGAATTCATTGGACTGCAGGTTGTGCACATATTCCGGTCCGGTAAGCGCGGCCACTTCCTCATAATCAAAGGGCATGTCGATGCCCACGAGTTTCTTGACTGCCGGGCCCCGCGCCTTTTTGGCGGATTTGCCTTTTTTGGCTGTTTTCTGGGGGCATTCCTGCTTTTTCAGGCCGGCCTTGCAGGTTTTTCCCAGCTTGGCAAAGATGTCGCACCCCATCTGGCCCATTTCGCAGTAATTTTCCGGCTTTTTTACTTCAACCACCGGCATGTCGGAGCGTCCCAGGGTCTTGACATAATCTTCCCCGGTATACTTAGCGACTTCTTCAGCATCGAAGGGCAGGTCAATGTCGATGGTATTGATTTTCTCCTTTTCCTCCTGCGCAACGGGGGCTTCCGTCAATTCATCACCGACTGCCAGGTTGATGATGTCTCTGAGCTCATCGGGTGTAAATGGTTTGGTAATGTAGTCGAGCGCACCGAGCTGCATCGCCTTGACAGCCGTATCCGTTGAAGCGTAAGCGGTCATGATAAGGGACTTGGTCAGCGGCCATTCTTTTTTAACCTGCTTTAACAGCTCCAGGCCATTCATGCCCGGCATGACCATATCTGAGAGCAGCAGCGAGAAGGATTCCCTGGCCATTTTTTCCAGGGCTTCCTGGGCGTTCTCAGCTTGAATCACCTCGTAATTCTGTTTGGACAGGATTTTTTTTACGTTTTCGCAGATATTTTTTTCGTCATCGACCACAAGGATTTTTCTTCTTTCGTTCATGAGGGCCTCCTTTTTTATTGTCTGCCCCGGGCATGGCCGGGCAGGCGGATGAATCCAAAATGGTTTTATTTGTATCCTTTTTGTCTATTTCAATGCAGATTGCGTGCCAACTTTTGTATTGTTATAACACCTTGAAACAAATAAAAATATAATTTGATCGCCGCAGACGGCAGTCTATGATTATATATGTTAAATATACAAGGGGCGGGGGTGTGCAGAATTGTTCCTTTGGCAGCGTCTCTCCCGGCAGCGCGCCGAGGGCTTTTATGCGGTTCTGGCAAGGGAGGCGGCCTCCAGGGCGGAGGGGTGGATCACAGGTGGTATAAAAAAAATAGGCAGGTGTATATAAACCGAATTTTGGTCTCAGGTGTTGGTGCGGCTTGTTTGGGCTTGTTCGGGCTTGTTTGGAGTTTGTTTATTAGATGCTTTGATTCCGTATTTTTTCATCATGTTTTGAAAATTGGGCCGCTGCAGGCCGGTTTGCCGGGCAGCCCGGCTGATGTTCCAGTCATTGTGCTCCAGCGCATGTAAAAGAAAATTTTTCTCCACCCGGGCCACGGCTTTTTGCCGGATTTCTTTTTTTACCTGAACCAGTTCGGCGTTGGTTTCCGGGACATATTCCATCAGGCGTTCAATGTCGCCCATACCGCTCAGGTGGGGCAGGTCCTGAACCGTGATTGTGTCAGTTTCACAAAGAATCACGGCCCTTTCAACCGTATTTCGGAGCTGGCGGATGTTACCCGGCCAATGGTAATTCAGGAGGCGACTCGCTGCTTCATCGTCAAACCCGGTGATGGCTTTTCCCCGCTGGGGGTTTAGCTGATTGAGGAAATGATAAGCAATGGGCAGGATATCGCTTTTTCTCTCCCTTAAGGGAGGCAGGTATATGGGGTATACAAAGATGCGATAATAAAAATCCTCTCTGAAAGTTTCCTCAGCCACCATTTGCTGGAGATCCTTGTTGGTGGCAAAGATGAGCCGCACATCCACCTGCCGGTGCTTGCTGGCCCCAAGGGGAAGAAATTCCCGGGTGTCCAGAAACCGAAGCAGCTTGCCCTGGATTTCAGGGGTGGTATTGCTGATTTCATCCAGGAAGACCGTGCCGGTGTTGGCCAGCTGAAAGATCCCTTCTTTATCTTGTTTTGCGTCAGTGAAAGCACCTTTCCGGTAGCCGAAGAGCTCACTTTCCAAAAGGCTTCCGGAAAGGGTGCCGCAGTCAACGCCGAAAAATACCTTGTCATGTCTGTTACTGTTGGCGTGAATGGCCCTGGCGACCAACTCTTTTCCAGTGCCGGATTCGCCGTGTATCAAGACAGTGGCATCGGTGCCGGCCACTTTTTTTATCATGTCGACAACTTTTCTTATCTGGGGGCTGTTGCCGATGAGCTGGTGGGACAGCCGGGGACGGTTTTCCTGGGTGTGCGTTAATTGTTTGTTTTGCCTGGAGACGCTTTGCTCTTTTAAGGCCCGGGCGACTATCGCCCGGAGTTCTTCCGGGGTAAATGGTTTGGGCAGGTAATCAAAAGCGCCTGTTTTCATAATCTCTACAGCCGAGGAAACACTGGCGTATCCCGTGATGACAATAACCATTGTTTCAGGCGTATTTTCCTTGATCCATTTCAAGACGGCCTCCCCGCCAATCCGGCCCATTCGGATATCGGTGATGACTATGTCGTAGCGTTTTTCCGACAGCATCGCCAAGGCCTTGTGTCCATCCAGGCTGTAGTCGACCGCATGGCCGGCTTTGGATAATATTTTCTGACAGTTACGGCATATGTGCACTTCATCATCGACGACCAGGATTTGGGCTGTTTTTTCAGTCGTCATTACTATTGAGTCCCTCCCACCGGCAGTTTGATGGTAAATCGGGTTCCTTTGCCGGGTTTGCTGTCGAGTTCAATGCGGCCGCCCTGTTGTTCGATCAGGCTGTGGCTGATGGAAAGTCCGAGACCTGTGCCGTATTCCCGGGTGGTGAAGAAGGGATCGAAAATTTTTTCCTTGTATTCCGGGGAGATTCCGCTTCCGGTATCGGAGACATGGAGATGTATGCTATCGGAGGCCGCGTGGTATTGCGATGTAAAAGTGATGCTGCCGCCCGGATCTGTGGCTTCAATAGCATTCAATGTCAGGTTGATGAGGATTTGCTGCAGCTGCTCCTTATCCACGTATATTTGGGGCATGTCATCGGAGAGGTGGGCGCTGATCACAAGGTTATTGAATTCGGCCTGTTTTTTGGTCAGGTAGATGCTCTCCTGGATGATTGTATTGATATCCTGAAGTTTTTGCATGGGTTTGGTTTGTTTGGCGAAATCCAGGAGGCTCTGTACAATTTTGCGGCAGCGCTGAGCCTCGTTGGAAATGATTTCAAGCTCTTCATGCATCTCGCTGCCGGAGTCAAGCTCTTCCTGCAACATCATCGAGGAGGTCATGATGGTGGTCAGGGGGTTGTTGATTTCATGGGCGATCCCCGCTGACAAACGCCCGATGGACATCAGTTTTTCCTGTTGCATCTGGGCTTTCTGCGTTTGGATCTCCTGAGTGATATCTCTCAAAATTTCTATTACGCCGATGATTTCCCGGTTATTTGTCAAAGGATAGCAGGAGATGGCATAATAGATTTCATTGCCGTTTGTGTCCAGGTGAACGTGCGTGGTCATGCAGGGTTCATTGTTTTTGTATACCGAGGAAAGGGGGCAGGGATGGTTTTCCCCGGAGCATGGCGCATCCAGGTGGTGACCCAGTTTATAGCAGTATTGGCCGATGACCTCCTCGCTTGAGAGTCCCAGTTTATTCATCATGGCCTCATTCATGTCAATGACCCGGTAATTTGGATCGATTACCATGGCCTCTTCCCGAATGAATTGATTCATCAAAACTTCGTAGATAGTTTGGGTTTCATTGAGGCGCAGCTCGGTTTCCCCCTCCTTTTGATAAGCGTCGTCGAGTTCCCAGAAAAGGATTGCCGTGGTGTGGGCCAGAGCCCGCACATGGTTTTTCTTTTTAGCTAAAATATCGTTGTATATATCCAGGTTGTCGGTCAATTCCACAATCAGCTCGATTTCTTCGTGTTCAAAAAATTCATTATAATCGTGGGTTACCCAAAGGCCCATTTCTCTCGCCTTGAGCAGGCCCAGGGCATCGTCTTTAATATCTGCCACAGCAATTACATTGGGCTGGAAAACTCTGAATTTTTTGTTTTTCAGAAAGTCAAGCAGGTAGAGACAGCGGGTTCCGCCGCCAACAATTGCAATGTTCATCTCAAAACCTCGTATATGCTGTTATCCATAAAATGTGACGGTCCGCAAAAATTGATGAACTCGTAAAAAGTCAAAAATTAGCAGGCCTGGAATAAGACGGGTATGGGGCCGCCATGCGCCGGTGCTGCACCAGGCTTTTTTACCCTGATTTCTAATAGTTTACCCTTGATTTTTTAAAATAGATAACAATTTTTGATGGGTTTGAAAATATTAACCGCATTGGTTTTTTATCATTGCGGTGCTTGAGGAAAGAATTTTTAAATTTTTTTTGAGCATATCTTTATAATGATACATTCCTGTTCAGTTTATCCGTTTGTAATATTGATGAGGAAAATAATGGCTTAGAAGACATCCAATGGCGATGCGGAACCTGGAGCGGTTTGTGTCCGACGATGAGCGGCCGAGCCCTACAGCCTGCGCAATTCTTTCCTCAGTATTTTGCCTACCAGGGTTTTGGGCAGCGAATCCAGGAAAACCACTTCTTTCGGGGATTTGAATGTTTTGAGTCGTCCCCGGCAGTGGGCAATAATCTCCTCAGCTGTGGCCTCCTGCCCGGGCAGCAGCACGACAAAAGCCTTGATGGCCTCCCCGTAGACGTTGTCGGGAACGCCGATAACAGCCGCCTCTGATACTTTCGGGTGGCTGTAGATGACCTCTTCGACCTCGCGGGGCGCGATGTTTTCGCCGCCCTTGATGATGAGGTCTTTTTTGCGTTCAGTTATGAAAAAATAACCTTCCTGATCCTTGTATCCGATATCCCCCGTATAGAGCCAGCCGTTTTTGAGCTCCTTTGCCGTCTCTTCGGGCTTTCCCCAATAGCCTTTCATCAGCATGGGACCGGAGATGAGGATCTCACCCGCCGTGTTTTCCGGCAGTTCCCGATCCTGCGTATCCACGACCTTCATCCGGGTGCCTTGCATGGGGAGTCCGATGGAGCCGATTTTTTTTTTGCCTTCCAGGGGATTGACTGAATTATTGGCCCCGGCTTCGGTCAGCCCCCATCCTTCGATGATTTCATACCCGTAAGTGTCTCTGAAGCGCTCCCAGGTTTCCCGGGTAAGGGGGGCGGACCCGGAAACCCAGTACTTCATGGAGCTTAAGTCGTATTTCGTCGGATCCGGGTAAAGCAGCATGAAGACATACATGGTTGGAACCGCGCCAATGATATGGGCCCGGTTTTTTTCGATGGCGGCAAACAGGGTGTCGATATCAAAAGAGTTGAGAACAACGGCCCTGCCCCCGCCGACCAGCATACCGAAATTCATGCTGGCAATACCATAGGAGTGGCATAAGGGCAGCACGCTGATGCCTGTGAGTCCCGGTGGCAGCCTGAGGGTGTCGCGCTGCATTCGGGCATTGGCATAGAGACTGAAATGCGTGTGCATCACACCCTTGGGCTGGCCCGTGGTGCCGGCCGTATAGATGAGGGCGGCCAGATCATCATCTCGTGTGGGTTCCATGCGTAGTTCCGCTGATTGGGCGTTTAGCAGTTGATGGTAGGAGAGGGTGCCTTCCGGAACTTCTGCGTCGACGAGCAGAATGCGTTCGATATTCGGGGCCTGCTTGCGGCAGGTTTGAATTTTGGCGAGAAAATCGTTGCTGCTGATGACGATGCGGGCGCCCGTGTCCTGATAAATAAAGGCGGTCTCCGCCTCGCCCACCATGAAGTTGATCGGCACGACCACCGCACCCAGCATGTAGACGGCCTGAAAGCTCTGCAGCACCTCCGGGCAGTTGGGCATCTGGATAATCACCCGGTCGCCTTTTGCAACGCCCAGGCTTCTGAGGGTATTGGCCAGGCGCTTTGCTGCGCCGCGCATCTCGAGGTTGGTCCACTGTTGATCATGAAAAATGATCGCTACATGTTCGCCGAAATTTTCAATCTCACTTTTCGCAAGCTCCGCCAGGTTCATTGATCCCCCTTGTTGTTTCGATAGCTTAAAAACAATGCCCACAATTACAATAAGGATGGCTGCCGGTCAGCTATGGGGTCCGGGGTGGCGCCGCGGAAAATAGTCGCCCTTACGGAGGGCGGCGACCAGATCCGCCTCGCATGTGATCGGAGCTGGAAAACAGGTATAGGCACTGCCCAGCACGTGGATACCGTGTGCGTCCGAACCCCCCGTGCCACTGAGCCCCATTTTTTCGGCAGCAGCCCGTGCACGCAGGTTTTCTTCTTCATTCAGGCTGCCATTGATTGTTTCAAGCGCTACCAGCCCTTTCAGCCGAAAAATACCATCACCCAGTTTAGATCGGTTCAGGCCCCCCTGGTAGGGATGCGCGGGTATTGCCACGCCGCCCCGGTTATTGACCCAATCCAGGATGGTCTGCATGGGCAGCCCCGGCAGAAAGTCGCCTTTTCCCGCATGGACGCCGTATATGAGCAGGTGACCCTCGGCGGCCCGGTATTCCAGCCCCCGAAAAATCGGGAACTGCTCCTTTCGGGCAATCGCCTCAAATGGGTGGCTCAGCTTGTAGTCGTGATGCTCGGTAATGCAGATCGCGTCCAGGCCTTGTTTCCGGGCCTGGTATACCACGGTTGTCGGATCGATATCAGCATCTCCGCCCAGGACCGTGTGCACGTGAAGATCGATTTTAAACAATGGCGCCGGCGCCCCCCCTGGCCCGTTCCCGGAAAAAATCCCGGGCGCGCCGGTTGCCCAGTCCCAGCTTAAGCTGCATGGCCGGCATGATAATTCGGTTTTTGAGCGGCATGGTGTTGATGGTGATGGAATCGAAAAGGCGCATCAATGATCCGGTTTGCTTTTTGGGTTTATCCTAAGGGTAATCCGCTGTATTCGTACCTGCGGATTTTACCCGAGATTATCATGATTGCTGGAGGAAACAAAGAATTTTGAAAACGCTCGGGTCATATTACTGTCCGGGCGACGGATAAATACGGGTTTTCATGTATTCACGGCGGAGGGTCAATGATTTAAAATAACCGGGTAAATAAATTTTTATTCGATTCCCGCCTGCCTGAGGGGCGCATCAAGCAATTGTCAAGGGAGGACGCTATGTGTTCAGAACATCGCCATAATGATGAGACTGACAGCCGCGGCATATCCCGGAGGGGGTTTATGCAGATCATGGGAACCGGTGCGATCGGCGCTTCATTATCGGGCGTGGCCATGGCCGCCCGGCAGGATCCAAAGCCGCAGGAAAACATACTGGATGCAACCGATACGGTAAAAATCCATCTTCATATCAATGGGGTGGATCACGCCGTGCTGGTCGAGCCCCGCTGGACCTTGTTGCATGTGCTGCGCGAAGTCATCGGCATGACCGGTACAAAGGAGGGGTGCAGCCGGGGTGAATGCGGGGCATGCACCGTTTTATTCGATGATATCCCCCGTTATGCGTGCATGACCCTGGCGGTGGAGGCCGAAGGGCGCAGGATAACCACGCTTGAGGGGTTGATGTCGGGCGAGGATCTCGGATCCGTGCAGACGGCATTTCTGGAGGAAGACGCGTTTCAGTGCGGCTATTGCACACCCGGCCAGGTAATGGCTGTGGAGGGGCTGCTGCGCAAGACCCCGGAGCCGACCCTGGCGGACATCCGGCTGGGGGTTTCCGGCAACCTCTGCCGCTGCGGGGCATATAACCATATATTCAAGGCCGCCCGCAAGGCCGCCAACCTGAAGAAATAAGGAGGGATCATGGCACAAGAGCGCAATGTTTATTACACGCAGGGCCTGCCTGTTCCTGAAACCCCCGGGCCGGGAGAGGAGCCGGCCTTCTGGGAGCAGACCGATCTCGTGGGCAAACGCACGCCCAGGCTGGACGGCTATGAACGGGTCAGCGGCACGGCGGTTTATCCCTCGGACATTAAGCTGCCGAACATGATCTACGGCGCCATTCTGAGGTGCCCGCACCCGCACGCAAACGTAAAAAAGCTCGACGTCGGGCGGGCAAAGGGCATGCCGGGGGTTCGGGCGGTGGTTACCGGGGATTCCCCGGAGGCCAAGGGCTTGAAGTGGAAATACGGCAGCTACACCGGGCCGTTTTTTGATTCGCATTGCCGGTTTGAAGGGGAAGTGGTGGCGGCTGTGGCGGCAGATACCCGGGATCAGGCCCGGGATGCGGTTCACGCCATTGATGTCGCCTATGAAGTACTGCCGTATGTGTCCTCCCACGAAGCGGCACTGGCGGACAAGGCCCCCGAGATCCATGACGGCGGCAACCTGGTGGGCACGGACGCATATGAGCGCGGGGATGTTGCCAGCGGATTTGCCGAAGCGGATGTGGTCCTGGAAGAGCACTATGAAACCCAGTGCGAGCTCCACACCCCCATGGAACTCCACGGGTGCGTGCTCAATTGGGAGGGCGATCGGCTCACCATCTGGGAATCCAGCCAGGGCGTCTACGCCGTCCAGTCCAAGGTGGCCGACGTACTTGACCTGCCGCTTTCCAAGGTGCGGGTGATCGGCCATTACATGGGCGGTGGTTTTGGCAGCAAACTCACACCCGGAAAGTACACGGTGCTTGGCGCGCTTCTGGCCAGACAGGCGGGCCGCCCGGTCAAAATGCTGTTAACGCGCGAAGAGACCTACCTCTGCGTCGGAAACCGGCCGGCCAACANCATGCGGCTTAAAGCCGGTGTAAAAACGGACGGTACCCTCACCGCCTTTGATTTTGAATGTACCGGCCCGAGCGGGGCCTACCCGGCAGGTGGCACCGCGCTGGTGGACTGGCTGATCCGGGACCTTTATCAATGCGACAATGTGCGCTGCAAGTCCAGGGACGTCTATATCAACGCCGGCCCGGCCCGGCCCTTCCGGGCGCCCGGGCATCCCCAGGGAAGCTGGGCGCTGGAGCAGATGATCGATGCCCTGGCGGAACAAATCGGAATGGATCCGCTGGAGCTGCGTTTGAAAAACATTCCCACCGTCAGCCAGGGGCGCGGCGGCATCCCTTACACCCGCACCGGACTCAGGGAGTGCATAGAGCGGGGTGCCGAGCAGTTCGGATGGCAAAACGCCGTCAAAAACGCCAGGGAACATAATCGCACCGGCTCTCACATCAAGCGGGGCGTGGGCATGGGGGCCTGCGTCTGGTTTGTAGGGGGCGGCGGACCGCCATCAACGGTGGTCATCAAGCTCTTTAAGGACGGATCGGTGAACCTGAACATGGGGGCAAGCGACATCGGCACCGGCACCAAGACAGTCATGGCCCTGGTGGCCGCGGAGGAGCTCGGCGTCCGGCCCGGGGTCATACAGATCGAACACGCGGATACGGGCACGACCCAGTATGCCACCCCCAGCGGCGGCAGCAAGACCGTGCCCACTGAATCGCCCACGGTACGAAACGCCGCCATTGACGTGAAGCGCCAGCTTCTTGAAATGGCGGCCGAAGACCTGGACGTTCCGGCAGCGGACCTGGATTACGAGGGGGCTGAAATTGTCTCCCGCAATGACGCGGACAAGCGGATTGAGGTGACAGCGGTGAGCCGCCTAAAGAAAAGAGGGGTGGTTGTCGGTGTCGGCTACCGGGGCCCCAATCCGGAAGAAAAGAGCGTCAATCCATTTGCCGCGCAATTTTGTGAACTCGAGGTCAATACGAAAACGGGGGAAACACAGATTCTGAGGTTTTTGGGCGCCCATGACAGCGGGCGCGTGCTGGATCGGCTCACTTATGACAACCAGGTATTTGGCGGCATTGTCATGGGGATCGGCTTCGGGATGACCGAGTTCCGGCAGCTTGACGGGAAACAGACCGGCAAGCTTTTAAATAAGAACTGGCATGACTACAAGCTGCCCACCGCCCTGGACGTGCCGGTGGATATGCAGAGCCTGGCCATTGAAATTGATGACCCGGAAGCCAATAATACGGGGGCCAAGGGCCTGGGTGAGCCGGTGACCATCCCGACCGCCGCGGCAATTGCCAATGCGCTGTATATGGCAACCGGCATCCGTTTCAACGAGGCCCCGGTCAACCCGATTGCCATGCGCCGACGCCTTTCGGCAAGAAAGGAGGGATAAACCGTGCTGCCAAAATTTACATATGTCCGGCCGGACAAGTTAAACGACACCGTCAAGCACCTGGGCACCCCCGGGGCGGCCGTTCATGCGGGCGGGACCGATTTGCTCGGGTGCCTGCGCGAAGGCATCCTGGATGTGGACAAACTTGTCAGCTTAAGCGCCCTCCCGGATCTTTACGGGATCCGGGAGAACGCGGAGGGCGGGTTGACCATCGGTGCGCTGAACACCATAACGCAGGTCTCGGAGAGTGAACCGGTCCGGAAAAAATACCCCGGCCTGGCGCAGGGCGCATCCGAGGTGGCCAGCCCGCAGCTGCGCAACCAGGGTACCATCGGCGGCAATCTCTGCCAGAAACCCCGGTGCTGGTATTACCGGGGGGAATTCCGCTGCCTGAGGAAAGGCGGGGACACTTGTTATGCCCTTGCGGGGGAGCACCAGTTTCATGCCATATTCGGCCATGACCGGATTTGCTTGATTACGCATCCCTCGGATACCGCGCCGCCCCTGATCGCTTTTGGCGCAAAGGTCCGCACCATCGGCCCTGACGGCAAGCGCCGGATACCCGTGGAGCACCTCCATGTGCTGCCGGCGGAAAATGCGCAGGCTGAAACCGTTCTAAAACCCGCAGAGGTGATCACCCATATCGAATTGCCGCGGCCTCCAAAGAATCTGCACAGCGCCTATCGCAAGGTCCGGGCCCGGCGGTCATGGGATTTTGCGCTTGCCGGGGCGGCGTTTGCCCTGGAGATGGAAGGCGATCGGGTCAAAAACGGCCGGGTCGTCTTGTCCGGTGCCGCCCCCGTTCCCTGGCGAAGCCAGGCCGTGGAGGAAGTGCTCCGCGGCCGTCAATTGAATGATGCCACCATTGGCGAAGCGGCGCAGGCGGTGCTTGAAGGGGCGGAGCCTCTTCCGGGCAATTCCTACAAGCTTGATCTTTTCAAGGGCGTGATGCAAGAGGAGCTTCAAGCCATACGCAATGCCGTGATTTAAGATCATGCGGAGCAGAGGGAGACGCAATTGGAGGCGACCAACGTATTTGAGGCACTGGAAACCCGACGGAAGCAGGGCGTTGCGTGTGCACTGGTCATCCTGGTAGACAGCCAGGGGTCGGTGCCGGCCAAAAAGGGCGCCAAAATGCTGGTTGCTGCGGACGGCAGCACCACCGGCACGGTCGGCGGCGGGGCAATGGAGCAGGATGCGGTTCAGACCGGCCTTCAAATCATCACCGAAGGCGAAGCCCGGCTGGTGCATATGGATCTGACGGAAGCGGCCGGCTATGCCTGCGGCGGCCGGGCCACCTTGTATATTGAACCCATACTGCCGGCACCGCGCCTGGTGGTATGCGGTGCGGGCCACGTGGGGCAGGCGCTTTGTCATGTAGCCGCGTATGTTGGTTTTTCCGTAACCGCCGTCGACGACCGCGAATCGTTTGCAAGCCCCGATGTGCTGCCGGATGCGGATCATGTGGCGGTGCATGCCTTTGACAGCCTGTTTGCGGATATTCCGGTAGATGAGGAAACCTTTGTCACCGTCTGCACGCGGGGCCATGCCCATGATTTTAACGTTGTGCAACGAGCGCTTCAAACTCCTGCGCGATACATCGGGCTTTTGGGCAGCCGCCGCAAGCGGGATACGTTTTTTGAAAAACTCCGGGACGCCGGATTTTCCGATAATGATCTGGAGCGGGTATTTACACCGGTGGGGCTCGATATCGGGGCCGGCTCACCCCGCGAAATTGCGGTGAGCATTGTCGGCGAACTGATTGACCAAAGGAGGTGTCATGCCCGCAAACCTGGGGGTCCTTCTCCTGGCCGCCGGGGCGTCCAGGAGGATGGGAAGCAGCAAGCAGCTGCTCCCTGTGCAGGGTGAACCGGCGGTTCGCCATTGTGTCCGGCAAATGATGCATGCCGGCCTGGAGACGATCGTCGTGGTTCTCGGCAGCAACCGGGCGCAGATCCGCCGGGTGCTGGAGGATCTGCCTGTTGATACGGCGATTAATGACCGGGCGCAAAGCCACATGGCCGAGTCGGTGAGCTGCGGTCTCGCAAAAATGCCCGGGGCGGTTACCGGCATCATGGTGGCGCTGTGTGATCATCCCCTGGTCACCCCCTCCACCTATGCCGCATTAAACACCCTTCATCAAGAATTGCCGGAGAAAATTCTACTGCCGGTCTACGACGGCCGCGGCGGTCATCCGACGGTTTTTCCCCGATCCCTGTGCAGCGCCGTTGACCAGGGTACGCCGTTAAACCGGGTGGTACGGGGCCATCCGCAGCTGGTTTGCCGTGTTCCGGTCGATGATCCCGGGGTGGCCTATGACATGGATACGCCGGCTGATTATCGGCGGATGCTTTCCAAAAATTGTCCTGCTTGACCTAAGTCAAGGAAATCCGTTTCCGCTTGCCTTATAAACGAACTTAAACGGTGAGAGCGGCATCGTAAATTCATTTGGAAACACACAGCATCAAAAAAAGGGAGGCAAGCAATGTTTTGTTATCAATGTGAACAGACGGCAAAAAACGAGGGCTGCACAAAAATCGGCGTGTGCGGCAAACAGCCGGATGTGGCGGAACTGCAGGACCTGTTAATGTATGCGGTCAAGGGGCTTTCCCAGATCGCGGTGGAAGGCAGAAAAATCGGCCTGCGGGATCAGGCCATCGACCATTTTGCCTGCGAGGCCATTTTTTCCACCCTGACCAACGTGGACTTTGATTCGGATCGGTTTGTCGGGCTGATCAATCAGTGTGTCCAATACCGGGAGCAGCTGAAGCAGCAAGTGGCCGCTGCCGGCGGATGGACCGATTTTGCCGAGGGCCCGGCAACATTTGCGCCTCCCGAGACCAAGGCGGAAATGGTGGCCCAGGGGGAAAAAGTCGGCGTTGAGGCGGAAACCGATCTGGACCCGGACATTCTGTCTTTAAAGGAAACCCTGACCTACGGGCTCAAGGGGGTGGCCGCGTATGCCGATCACGCCGCCATCCTGGGACAGACGGACGATGCGGTCTTTGACTTTATCCATGAAGGCATGGCCGCAACCCTGGATACCAGCAAAAGTGTGGATGAGATGCTGGGTCTGGTATTGAAATGCGGGGAAATCAACCTGCGGACCATGGAGCTTTTGGATGCGGCCAACACCGGCACCTATGGCCACCCCGTGCCCACGTCGGTGCCTTTGGGAGCGAAAAAGGGAAAGGCCCTGCTGGTCTCCGGCCATGATTTAAGGGATTTGGAACAGATTCTGCAGCAAACCGAGGGAAAGGGGATCAACGTCTATACCCACGGGGAGATGCTGCCCTGCCACGGGTATCCGGAGTTGAAAAAATACCCCCATTTCTATGGCCACTACGGAACAGCCTGGCAGAACCAGAAAAAGGAATTTGCCGATTTTCCCGGCGCCATTGTAATGACCACCAACTGCATCCAGAAACCCCAGGATGTGTATCAGGACAATATTTTTACCACCGGACTCGTGGGCTGGCCCGGGGTGCCCCACATTGCCAACAAGGACTTTACACCGGCCATTGAAAGAAGCCTTGAGCTGCCCGGCTTCCCTGAGGATACGGACAAGGGCGCGGTGACTGTCGGATTTGCCAGAAACGCGGTCCTTGGAGTGGCCGACAAGGTGGTTGCGGCTGTCAAGAATAAGGATATCCGGCACTTCTTCCTGGTGGCCGGGTGTGACGGGGCCAAACCGGGGCGCAACTATTACACGGAGTTTGTTGAGAAAACCCCCGGCGACTGCGTGGTCTTAACCCTTGCCTGCGGGAAATTCCGGTTTTTTGACAAAGACCTGGGCGATATCGGCGGCATTCCGCGGCTCCTTGATGTGGGTCAGTGCAACGATGCCTATTCCGCGGTCCAGATCGCCTCGGCCCTGGCTGATGCGTTCGGCTGCGGGGTGAATGATCTGCCCCTGTCCATGGTGCTCTCCTGGTATGAGCAGAAGGCGGTGGCCATCCTGCTGACGCTTCTGTATCTGGGTATCCGCGATATTCGGCTGGGCCCCAGTCTGCCGGCCTTTGTCTCGGAGAACGTTTTGAACGTGCTGATCGACAAGTTCAATATCATGCCGATCAGCACGCCGGACGAGGACCTCCAGGCGATCCTGGGATAGGCCGGCGTCCGTTAAAATTGGCAGAAAAACGCCATGAGGGATGATACAACATCGCACCGGCGGTTGATTTAAAATAAGCGGTATATCCGCTGCGGCCGGCAAAACGTCTGCCGCTGCGGATACCGCCAGCAGGGGGCGGATTGAAAAATCCGTTTCCGGGAGGGTATTGGCCAATGATGAAAAAACATGAACTGTTCAAAGAAGTTGGGTTTAGGGATAATGCGCCGAACAACTACCTTGTCCACGACTCGCCGTATTTCAAGGTGATCAACTTTAATTTCAAGGCCGGCCAGCAATTGCCGGTCCATTCCCATGACATTGAGGGCCAGTTGACCATTGCCGTTCTTGAAGGCAAGGGGAAATTCCTGGGAAAAGACGGTGCGGAGCTGCCGGCTGAAACCGGTGATGTGCTGGTCTCAGACATCGCCGAACCCCACGGCATCGAGGCTGGAACCGACATGCGGGTCCTGGTGACCATTGCCCCGCCCATATAAGTAGGATGGACTTCCTAAGTAACTTCAAAAAAAGTCAGTGGTATATCCCGGGCCTGGCCCGGGGGGTACTTCCTAAGAAGTCTGATTTTAGATGCCGCCATAAACAGCTCTCGTAGATACTATGAGGGATGCAGCGTAACGCAGATTTCGGGCTTTTTACGGTGCCATCAGGCATGGCTTTGAAAAACGGCTGTTAATGCGGCCTACAGTGTTGTTGCAACCTCTCAGCATCCACATAGCCGTGCTGACCCCCCTGAAATTAATGCACGGCCCGGACCGGGTCCCGTGAGCGGCAGCCCGGCCGTCTTTCCTGCCCCTTGCCCCGCTTGCTGTTTGACTTCCCGTGAAATTTTGGCTATGTCCTTATAATTTACCCAACTATTCAGGGAGACGCGAAATGAACCAGGAAAATTGTCGTCTGATATTTACCGGTAAGTTCGTTGATGACATGAGCCTTGAGAGGGTGCATCAAAACCTTGCGGACATTTTTAAGGCGGATATTGAAAAAATAAAAAAAATGTTTTCCGAACAACGACGTCTTGTCATAAAAAAAAATGCGAACCGGCAGACCTGTTTGAAAATGCAGAAACGGCTTCTCGATGCCGGTGCCATCTGCGACATTATATCCAATGAAGCCGAAGATGGGGGGCGAGAGTGCCACTCCACCGAAAATCCCGCCGCAGCGCCCCGGCAGCCCGAACCCGGCTTAAATCCCTATGCCCCCCCCCGTGCGGATCTGCAGCCGGCCATGGTCCAGGGGAGCCAGCATTTTATCGCTCCCGAAAAACGGCCGGCCTCCCACGGGGCTTCCTGGTTTTTTCAGGCGGTTTCCCTGTTTTTGAAAAGCCCCTTCCTCTGGATATTGACCATGATCTGTTTTTTTCTCGTGGGACTGATACAAATCATTCCCATTCTCGGCCCCATTGCCATGAGCCTGTTGGGGCCGGTCTTTTTTGCCGGACTTATTCTGGGGGCAAAAGCGCTTGATGAAACCGGCCGGCTGAAAGTGGGGTGCCTTTTCCAGGGGTTCCGGCAGGGATTCGGGCAGTTGGTGCTCCTGGGGCTGCTTTTTCTGGTCGCGATGATCATCGGCGCTGTTTTGTCGATGGGCATCGCGTTTGCCGCCATGGGATTTGATTTAAGCGGCCTGCAGGGGCAGATGATCCAGGGCGGGTTTCCGACAATGGTAATTCTACTGATGATTCTGCTGGTTGCAGCAATTTTTATACCCGTGATGATGGGATACTGGTTTGCCCCCGCCCTGATCGCGATTAATGAAAAACCGGTTTTTGAAGCCATATCCCTCAGTTTCAAGGGTTGTCTGAAAAATATTTTACCGTTTCTGGTTTACTCCCTGGTTGCCATGGGGGTTATGATCGGGTTGATGGTTTTGGCAGGGCTCGTTATCGGCCTGGTCGGGGCAACGGGCGCCGGAACAATGGGCATGCTGGCCGTCATTATGCCGTTTATTATAATGCTGCCCGTGATGCTTGCCATCATGCCGATTTATGTTTCCTCCATTTATACATCGTATAAGGATATTTTTTACCATAACTGATCCCCGGTTTTTTTCATGCACAGCAGTCTGGACACGATAAAATATCATGAAACTCCCGAGGGGATTATCCTCAGGCTCAAGGCCGCAGGCCCGGTGCCCAGGGCCTGTGCCTGGCTGATCGATCTGTTTGTCAAGGGCGGTCTCTGTTTTGTTTTCCTTATCCTGTTGTCCCCGCTGGAAGCCATTGGCACCGGCCTCTACCTGCTGCTGCTTTTTTCCATCGAGTGGTTTTACCACCTTATATTTGAATGGGTCGCCGGGGCCAGCCCGGGGAAAAAAACAATGGAACTGCGGGTGATAAACGATAACGGAACGCCGGTCACTTTTGCCGCCGCTGTCCTGCGCAACCTGCTTCGAGCCGCTGATTTTTTTCCCCTTTTTTATGGCTTCGGAT
>P_1C_Sed_2_UnCtyDRAFT_1000232_pt1 | contig 17568 bp, 16 predicted proteins | sample Pon1CUnioCityCA_4_FD_10229 | JGI IMG/M metagenome (IMG submission 10229) | reverse complement strand
TCGTCCGAAATCGACTTTTTACGATCCCATCATATTTGAATTTATTGTAAAAACTTCTTAAAGCGTCGCTTAAATATATAACAGTTTAACCATATAATATTATTAAGCAACTGTTTGGATGATAAAATTCGGGCGGCTTATTGCGGAAATTTTTCGGCCAGGGCCCGGCCATAATCCTGGGCGGCCTTCAACCCCTCGCCGGTTTCAATGACCGCTTCTTTCAGGCTCAGCGCCTTGAGGTCCGTCATGTCCATCTTAAAAACAAACTCCATGGTATCAAAAAGCATGGGTGCGGACTCCCCGCTGTGGGTATAGGCACCAAAGGCGCCGCCTATTTTCCCGACAAGGTTTAACTTTTCGGCCAAAAACAGGAAGTTTTTCATACCGGGCGTCATATCCCGGTGGTATGTCGGGCAGCCGAAGACATAACCATCGTAGCCCTCCATTGCCTCCTCATTTAAATGATCATCTTTAATCAATTGTTTCAACTAATTAATGAGGAAAAGGGGTAGGTAATGGCTTTTGGGCGCGTGTCTCATAATCAGATTATATGAAACATGATGTTTCGATGAGACACTCCGGAATAGGGGGCTTCGATCGCATCGCAGGGCGTGAAATTTTTTTGTCTCTGCAATTACACTAAAATTGGAACATCATCACGGTTTTACCTGGAAATTATAGAAACGGCACGGTGGTTTGGAAATGGGGTCAGAAAAATCTTATATCCTAACAAAAAAAGGGATTTACGGTTTTCCGCAATCCCCTTATTCTATTAATTATTTTGTGGTAGCGGGGACAGGATTCGAACCTGTGACCTTCGGGTTATGAGCCCGACGAGCTACCTGACTGCTCCACCCCGCATCATTTAAAGACATACTTATAACTAGAAATATAAGGCTTGTCAAGGACCTTTTATTCAAGGAGTGCCGATAGTTTTTCAAGCAGTCCTTTTTCCTGTTTATTGCGGGGTTCCTGATCCGTGTAAGCGATAAAAATCTGCTTGCTGCGGCTTGTGCTGCCGGCGACAAGCTCGATATGGGATTGAGGCAGACGCAGTTGCTTGGCAATAAACTTGATGCACATCCGGTTGGCCTTGTTGTCCGCGGGCGGAGCAGTAATCCGGATTTTCAGGGCATTGTTATGAATCCCCGCGATTTGATTTTTAGCGGATTTGGGCTGTACGTAAATATTGATGAGCAGCCCGTCCGGTTTTTTCTCAACCGGCAGCATCTTTTTTTCCGGGGCCGTCTGCGCCAAAAGTCGCCAAATCCCCGCCCGTGGCCTCCTGGATCAATTCCCGAAGCCCGTCATAGGTCTCGGTCCAGGCAATCCCGGGGTAATCATCGGTAATTTTTGCCGGCGGCCGAAACAGAAAAGAGGCGTCCGCCTCTTTTAACATGCTGATATCGTTGTATGAATCACCAAATGCAACAACCGTGAAATTAAGACTTTTCATGGCAAGGGTGGTTTTGCGTTTGCCGTCGTTTTGTCTGAGCCGGTAGCCGGTCACCGCCCCGTCCGGGGAGACGATTAAGGAATTGCAGAAAAGGGTGGGCCAGTCGAGCTTTTTCATCAGGGGGCCGGCAAACTCCACAAAGGTATCGGAGACGATAATAATCTGATACCGCTCACGAATCCATTCAAGAAAATCACAGGCCCCTTCCAGGGGTTCTATTTTTTTTATGACGGCCTGGATATCCTGCAGTTTCAAATTGTTTTCCGCCATAATGGCAAGGCGTTTCTGCATGAGCACGTCATAATCGGAAATATCCCGGGTGGTGAGCTTCAATGCTTCGACCCCGGTTTGTTCGGCCACGTTAATCCATATTTCGGGGACAAACACCCCCTCAAGATCCGAGCAGAGTAAATACATTTCACCTCGCCAATCGTGTTGAGAATATTAAATAGTCAGCTTTTGTTTTCTTCAATGCGTATCAGGACCGGCGCATCGGTAATAACATCCAGGGCCGCGATTTTTGCCAGGGCGGATTTAACCATCCCCTCCCGTGCGGCATGGGTCAGCATAAATATCGGTACGCCGCCGTTTAAGGGCCGCTCGATCTGGTGGACGGATTTAATGCTGATGCCATGCTCGCCCAAAATTCCCGAGACTTTGGAGAGCACGCCGGGGTTGTCTAAGGCGGAGAACCGGAAGTAATAATGGGTGGTGATCTCATCGATCGGCCGCACGGCAATTTTGCGGATACGGCTCATCTGAAAGGAAAGGATGGGAACCCGGATGCCGCCCCCGGAAAGGATGTTTCGGGCGATATCGGCAATATCGCTCAAGACTGCGCTCGCTGTTGGCATCATTCCCGCCCCGTGGCCGTAGAGCATCATGTCTCCCACGGCATCGCCCTTGATGGTGACGGCATTGAGCGTGCCGTCCACCTTGGACAGTGGATTGGCATCGGGTATCATGGTGGGGTGAACCCTTACTTCCGCGGCATCCTCAGTCTCATCATACTTGGTGATGGCCAGCAGTTTGATCTGATAGCCGCATTGGGCGGCAAACTCGATATCCATGGGGGTTATCCCGGAAATGCCTTCCATGTAGATATCGGCAAAGTTAAATTCCATGCCGTAGGCCAGGGCGGAGAGGATGGCCAGTTTATGCGCCGTATCAATGCCGTCCACATCCAGGCCCGGATTGGCTTCCGCGTAGCCATGGGCCTGCGCCTGGGCCAGTGCATCTTCAAAGGTCGCACCTTCTGCGCTGATTTTTGAGAGGATATAGTTGCAGGTGCCGTTTAAGATGCCGCAGATGGAGTGGATGCGGTTGCCGACCAGGGCCTCGCGCAGGGTTTTGACGATCGGCATGCAGCCGCCCACGCTGGGTTCAAAAGCAATATTGACCCCTGCGTCATGCGCTTTCTGAAAAATTTCAATCCCTTTTTCGGCCAGAAGGGCTTTGTTCGCGGTCACCACGTGCTTGCCGTTATCAATGGCGGCATGAATGAGTTCCAGGGCGGCGCTTTGACCGCCGATCAGCTCAAGCACAATGTCAATCTCCGGGTCCTCTATGATATCCTGGGCCCGCGTGGTGAGCACGCCCTCGGCAAGCCGGATGCCCCGGTCTTTTTCAATTTCAAGATCGGCTGCGCGCTTGATGGTCAGCGGCGTGCCCACGCGCCTGGCAATCAGGTCCGCGTTTTCGGTCAGCAGCCGGGCAATCCCCGTGCCGACGGTCCCCAGTCCCAGAATCCCGATGTTGATTTCCTGTTTCATAATTAGAGTAACTTTTTAATTCCGCGGACCGCCTGGTTGATCCGCATGTTGTTTTCAATCAGGGAGAAGCGTACGTAGTCATCTCCGTATTCGCCGAATCCGATCCCCGGAGAGACCGCAACCTTGGCCTCCCGAATCAGAAGTTTGGAAAATTCAAGCGAGCCCATGGCCCGGTATTGCTCCGGAATCTTGCCCCATACAAACATGGTGGCTTTGGGCAGGGGGATATCCCAGCCGACACGTTCCAGCCCCCGGATTAAGGCGTCCCGCCGGCACCGGTAGGTCTCCACGATTTCCGCTACGCACTCCTGCGGCCCGTTTAGCGCAATAATGCCGGCGATTTGGATGGGCTGGAAAATCCCGTAGTCCAGATAGCTTTTGATCCGCCTGAGGGCGTGGATGGCCTCCGGGTTGCCGACACAGAAGCCAACCCGCCATCCGGGCATATTATAGCTTTTGGAGAGGGAAAAAAATTCCACGCCCACATCCTTTGCCCCTTTTGCCTGCATCAAGCTCGGGGGCTTGTAACCGTCAAAAACCAGGTCCGCGTAAGCCAGATCGTGGATTACCAGCATGTCATGGGCTTTGGCAAAATCGACGATTTTTTGGAAAAACTCGAGATCCACGGTCTCCGTGGTCGGGTTGTGCGGGTAGCTGATGATCAGCACCTTGGGTTTGGGCCAGGTCTGTTTGGTGGCGTTTATCAGGTTTTCGAAAAAGTCGTTTTCCGGCCCCACCGGTATCCCCCGCACATCCGCCCCGGAAATAATGGCAGAATAAGGATGGATGGGGTAGGTGGGATTGGGTGCGAAGACCACATCGCCGGGCCCGATCGTCACCAGCATCAGGTGCGAGATCCCTTCCTTGGCCCCAATCGTGGCAATGGTTTCGTTTTCCGGGTCGATATCCACGTCAAACCGGCGTTTATACCAGTCTGCAATCGCCATGCGGAGCTTTCGGATCCCCATGGAGGCGGAATATCGATGATTATGAGGCTTCTGGACGGCTTCGATTAATTTGTCCACAATATGCGGCGGCGTCCCCTGGTCCGGGTTGCCCATGCCCAGGTCAACAATATCTTCGCCCGCATGGCGGGCATCCATTTTAGCTTGATTGACTGCTGCGAAAACGTAAGGGGGCAGCCGGTCCAGTCTGGCGAATTTTTTCATAATAGCCTCTTATTCGGAATATCGGCACGAAATGGGGTAGTGTTGTGTTTAATTACACCAATGGCCGCTTGTTGTCAAAAAATTTGTTTTGACATTGGGGCGGGTTTACGGTACCAATTCCTTTTTTTCGGGAATAATTGCAGCCTCGTAAAAAGTCCGCTATAGTATAAAATATGTTGCCAATGCCGTGCGGGGGCGGCAATCGTTGTGCAGGCAGGGGCCTTTTTATTTTGCTATCATAATTATTACTATAAATTCAGGTTAATAAGATCCGATGAGTGATTCAGACAAGTCTTTGACATACGCCGATGCGGGTGTAAATATCGAAAAAGCCGGCAAATTTGTCCAATCCATCAAAAAGATCGCCGCCAAAACGCCCCGCTCCGGGGTAATGGGAGAGATCGGCGGTTTTGGTGGACTGTATTCCCTGCATACCGAAGGCCTTGATAAACCGGTGCTGGTAAGCTCCACTGACGGAGTGGGAACAAAGCTGAAGATCGCCTTCATGATGGACAAGCATGACACCGTGGGGATCGACCTGGTGGCCATGTGCGTCAATGATGTGGCGGTGCAGGGCGCAAAGCCGTTGTTTTTTCTGGATTACCTGTCCATGGGGGAATTGCGCACGGAGATCGCTGTCCAGATCATCGAAGGCATTGCCGAGGGCTGCCGACGGGCCAACTGTTCGCTGATCGCCGGTGAAACCGCCGAGATGCCCGGGTTTTATAATTCCGATGAGTATGACCTGGCCGGATTTTCGGTCGGCATCGTGGATAATAATAAGATCGTGGACGGCTCCGAGATCCGCGTCGGCGATAAGCTGGTCGGTATCGCCTCTTCGGGGCTGCATAGCAACGGCTTCTCCCTTGTCCGCAAGGTTTGTTTCGATAAGCTGAAGCTTAACATCACCGACCACATTCCCGAACTGGGCCTGCCCCTTGGTGAAGCCCTGCTTACCCCCACGAAGATCTATACCGATGTTATGCGGCGGCTGGTAAAGAATCTGTCGATCCACGGCCTTGCCCACATTACCGGCGGCGGCATTGAAGAAAACGTTTTACGGATTGTCCCGGATGCCTGCGGCATTGAGATGTTCAAGGACTCCTGGGATGTCCCGCCGATATTCCCCTTCCTTCAAAAGGGCGGAAACATTGCCGATGAGGAAATGTGGCGGACCTTCAATAATGGTATCGGACTGATCGCCATCGTGCCCGCGGCCGAGGCTCAGGAGGTGGTCGAGCAGGTGGGCGGCATGAAGGAGCAAGCCTATATTATTGGCCGGGTGGTGCGCAAGCGCAAAGGCGCAACGCAGCGGATCAAGTGGGTTGCCCATGATGGTGCCTGCTAAAAAATCCATTCTTTGGTTTAGCCGCGGCTGCAAACGGTTTTTAAACTGGATTGCCAGGGGGCAGCAAAAGGCAGGCGGGTGCCGTACATGAGTTGTGCCCTCCGGTAAACGCCCGTCGGGTGGTAGCAAAAAAGGACGTTAAAGGCGGCGGTGTTTTAATCAAATGCGGGTTGAGCCGGGTTTTCTCCCCGGCTTTTTTATTTTGCCGCCTGAGTTGACTTTTTTATAGTGTGGTAGGTACGAAACAGCATGAAAATTCTGGGTGTTGAAACCTCTTGTGATGAAACGGCCGCTGCTGTTGTGGAAGACGGCGCCCGCGTTCTCTCCTCGGTCGTGGCCTCGCAGGTGGCGGTGCACCATCCTTACGGCGGGGTTGTCCCTGAACTGGCGTCGCGCAAACATATTGAAGCGATCGTTCCGGTGGTGACCGAAGCCCTGGAAGAAGCCGGGATTACGGCATCCGGGGTGGATGCGGTGGCTGTCACCCGGGGCCCCGGTCTTGTCGGGGCGTTGCTGGTAGGGCTTGGGTTTGCCAAGGCCTTTGCTTATGGCCGGGCCGTCCCCTGGGTAGGGGTCGATCACCTGGAGGCTCATATATATTCGGTATTTCTGGCCAGGGAGGCTCCTGATTTTCCTTATGTCGCGCTCCTTGCTTCCGGCGGCCATACCAGCATCTATCATGTCAAGTCCCATTGTGAGATGACCTGCCTGGGGCATACCCGGGACGACGCTGCGGGCGAGGCCTTTGACAAGGTGGCCAAGATGCTTGGGCTGGGTTATCCCGGCGGCAGCGTGATAGCCGAGCGGGCGGCGCAAGGAACCCCCGGAAAAATCCATTTCCCCCGCGCCTATATGGATAAATCCGCATTCGATTTCAGTTTCAGCGGCATTAAAACGGCAGTGAACCGCTTTATTCAAAAACACCCCGAGGATTTTCAGCAGTTGATCCCTGACATTGCGGCTGAATTTCAGGATGCGGTCACCGAGGTGATGGCTTATAAACTTATTCGTGCCGCGGAGACCACGGGCTGCCGTAATATCGGCGTGGTCGGTGGCGTTGCCGCCAACCGCCGCCTGCGGGAAAGGGTGTTTGAGGCAGCCGCGCAGGCGGATCGCCGGCTTTATGTTCCGGCCATTGAACTTTGCGGGGATAATGCGGCCATGATCGCCGGGTACGGATATCACGTGTTAAAATCCCAGGGTCAGGCCGCCGGCGGTCTTGCCATGGATGTTTATTCACGGGCGGCGAGGCGATAGCTGATATTTTCGGACCGCCTGGTTATGTTCCTGGAGCGTTTCGGAAAATTGATGCGTTCCGTCGCGCCGGGATACAAAGAAAAGGAACTCCGTATCAGCGGGATAAAGCGCGGCCCGGATCGATGCCAGACCGGGATTGGCAATGGGGCCGGGCGGAAGCCCCCGGACCTGGTAAGTGTTATAGGGGTTGTGCTGCTTTAAATGCTCGCGGGTCAGATTGCCGTCGAAATCTTTGATCCCGTATATGACCGTCGGGTCGGTTTCCAGGCGCATGTTTTTTTCCAGGCGGTTATGAAAAACAGAGGCGATAATTTTTCTCTCCTCCGGAGCGCCGGTTTCTTTTTCAATGATTGAGGCCAGGGTAATGATTTCATGGACGGAAAGTTTCATTTCGCGGGCCCGGTCCTGCCATTTCTCAGGAAAATGCTGCCATAGCTGCCCGGTCATGGTTCGAATAATTTTTTCCGCGGAAACGGTTTGGGCAAAGGCATAGGTATCCGGGAAAAGATAACCTTCCACCGTGTCCGCCGGGATATTGAGTTTTCCGGCAAGTTCCGGGTCGGTTGCCGCGGCAATGAAGGCATCAACATCCGCCAATCCCTTAGCTGCCATCCGGGCGGCCACCTGCCGGATATTAAACCCCTCGGGAATGGTCACCCGGTGAAGCATCACCTCGCCCTTGTTTAACGCGCTGAGTACTTCCAGTGGTGTCATTTGATGGGATATGCGGTATTCACCTGCCTGGAGATTGCGCGCAAAGCCCTTCCAGCGGGCGGTAATTTCAAATTTCAGCGGGTGATCCACCAGGCTGGCCGCTTGCAGTTTTTTCACGATTACCCTGAAATGGTCACCCGGTTCAATTTTCATGCGCGTCGTTGATGATTGGTCTTCCAGTATCGGCGTGTGCATGTAGTGATAAAGATCCATGGCTCCGTAGGCAAGGGCGGCAGCCAGCATAACAAATCCGATCAGCAGGACGATTAGCGTTTTTTTCATTAGAATTTCCGAGGGCTGTTTGTTGCCGCCCGCGGCTCACGACGTTGCGGCGCAAGCCTTGCCGGCCATCAGCGTTGATATTTATGGATTCATCCTTATTTTCTATCCTACATTAAAACATTTCCCTTTGTTATTGCAATTGGCATAATAAAAAATTGTACTGGACGGTGTTGGGAAGAATCAAACAGGAGTTGGCATAAATGAGTGAATCAGTAAAAAAAACAGATGAATATAACGGTTTTGAGCAGGGGCCCATACGACCGCCGAGTGAGGCGCACAGCCTGTTGATCCGGGTGAGCCGAAATTGTCCGTGGAATAAATGCAAGTTCTGTCCGGTCTACAAAACCCGGAAGTTTTCTTTGCGCTCGCCGGATCACGTGAAAAAGGATATTGATGCGGTTCATCGCCATTTGAGCGCCCTGCAGGCGATGAGCGACGGCTCTGGGCGGATTTCGCGCGATGATATTGACACCTACAGCGGCAGGCTTCAATCAGAAGAGCGGCAGGCGTTTATGGCGGCCTTGAACTGGTATGCCGCGGGAATGGAGTCCGTGTTTCTCCAGGATGCCAACAGCCTGATTGTCAAGCCCCGTGATTTGATCGGGATTTTATGGCATTTAAGAGAACGGTTTCCCTGGATTGTCCGCATTACCTCCTATGCCCGGTCCCGGACTGTGGCCAGGATCGATGATGCGGATTTAAAGGAGTTCGCAAAGGCCGGTTTGAACCGGATTCACATCGGGATGGAATCCGGCTCCGACGAGGTCCTGCGCATGGTTCGCAAAGGCACCAGCAAAGCCTCGCAAATCAAGGCAGGGCAAAAAGTGGTGGGAGCGGGTATCGAACTGTCCGAATACATCATGCCGGGCCTGGGCGGAAAAGAGCTCAGCCGCACGCACGCGCTGGAAACAGCCGATGCCTTAAACCAGATCAATCCGGACTTTATTCGCATCCGCACACTTGCCATTCCCCAATCCATACCCCTCTATGAAGACTACGCGGCCGGTCGGTTCGAAAAATTGAACGATTATGAAGCGGTCGAGGAGCTGCTTCTGCTGCTGGAAAACCTTGAAGGGATTCAAAGCCGGGTGCGCAGCGACCACATTTTGAATCTTTTCCAGGAACTGGAAGGCAGGCTGCCGGATGATAAAGAAATCATGATAGAGACGCTGCGCACCTTTTTGAATATGCCTGCCAAGCAGCGGATGCTCTACCAGGTGGGGCGGCGCCTGGGTATGTTTGGCCGCTTGAGTGACCTGGACGATGCCGGGCTTTTGGCAAAGGTGGCGCAAACCTGCCAGCAGTACGGGATCACCCCGGAGAATGCCGACGAGGTGATCAACGATTTGATGCAGCGCTTTATCTGATTCCGGAGGCCGCAGCTGAAGCAACTTAAATTCCAATCATATGATTTTTCTTAAAGCCTCGTCAGGGTTCCTCATTGGAAACTTTGGAACAAATAGCGGCGGGCATTTACGTGCATGTGCCGTTTTGTCAACGGAAATGCCCGTATTGTGATTTCTATTCCATAACGGACAGGCGATGGATGGATGCCTGGCAGGCGGCGCTGCTGGATGAAATCCGCATGGCACCGGGATTAAGCGAATCCGTGGATACAATTTATCTCGGCGGCGGCACGCCCTCGCTCTTGGATGGCACCTGGATCCACATTCTGCTGGAAGCCCTAAGCCAGCGGTTTGACATTGACTGCCAGGCCGAGATTACCCTGGAGGTTAACCCGGGAACGGTCTCTGGGGAGCAGTTGCGCGGGTATCGGGAGGCGGGCATAAACCGGCTGAATATCGGTGTTCAATCCTTTAATGAGGCTGCCCTGCGGTTTCTCGGGCGCATTCACTCCGGAGAAAAGGCGGCCGAAACCCTTCGCCAGGCCCGGGCGGCGGCTTTTGAAAACATCGGCCTGGATCTGATCTACGCCCTGCCCGGTCAAACCATGGCGGACTGGGAGCTGGAGCTCAAAACCGCCCTGAATTTTTTTCCCGAGCATTTCTCCTGCTATCTTTTGACCTATGCGCCCGGCACCCCCCTGGCCGGGGAGCTTGATCAAAAAAAGTTTTCACCCCTTCCTGAGGGCCGCTGCGGGGAGATGTTTCTGGCCACCCATGATTTATTGACGGCCCATGGTTATCACCATTATGAAATATCGAATTTTGCGCGAACGCGCGGCTTCCAATCCCGGCATAACAGCAAGTACTGGCATCATGCGCCTTACCTCGGCCTGGGGCCGGCGGCGCATTCCTTTGCCGGCGGCAAACGGTGGTGGAATACCGCCTCAGTGGAAACCTATGTGAATACGCTCCGGGCCGGGCAATTGCCGGTTGCGGCGCAAGAAGAACTGAGCGTCGGGCAGGTGATGATCGAGGCCATATATCTGGGGCTGCGATGCTGCGGCGGAATCCGCTTGGAATGCTTTGAGCACCGATTTGGAGTGGATTTTCAGGCACGGTTCAGCGGTGTGATTGAGCGTTTCCGAAAGTCCGGGCACCTGAAGGTGGCAGGTGGGCGCTGTGCCCTTACCCGGGCGGGTATGCTGTATGCGGATGGTATTGCCGCAGATTTTATTGAATCCGTTTAGCGCCGGAATAGAAACCGCCTTTTTCTTTGCCCGCCAGCTGCCCAAAATCAGGTCGAGAGGGTTTTTACCATGACGCCCACGTAGTAGCGGGCGTGACTGATGTGAGCGGCCATGTTGGCCCGATGGTTGGCCAGGATGCCGTTATAACCGGCTTCGGTGACCATAAGCCAGGGTTTGATTTCAGCTGCGTGATGGGCGGATTCAATGGCATGATGCATGATATCCTTGGTGCCGCGGGTTTCAAGGAGCCCTGAGAATTCTTCATCCACTGCATGCAGGATAATGGTCATGGCCTTGGCCACGCCCTTGGCATAGTAGAAGTAATTGTCCGCCTGAAAGGTGCTGACCGGTTCGCCGTTGTCTTCTTTTTGTTTCACCAGGTTTTCATCACAGCTTCCCAGCAGCTCTTCAAGCGTTTGCAACAGAGGGATCAGGCTGTCTGAACGGGTATAGAACGGGGCCTGGTCGTTTACCAGCTGCTGCCTGTATTTTTTTAACTCATCGATGGCCTCGTTGTATTTGGCCTCCGCTGAAGGCATCCAGTAACTGTTGGCGTTTATCATAAAACCGTTCATGGCGTTTTCAAGGTGCGGATTAATCGATGAGGCACTGCCTGCCCGCGAGATCTTCTCCGTAAGCGCCACCGTGGCGCGCCGCGTGACCTCCAGGATGCCCAGCTGCATCTCGTTGACGTTATCGGTGAAGTTGAGGATGTCATTGGGCCGCCAGCCCCAGAAGCGCTCGTTAACTTCGTGGTTGATGGGCTGGATGAGGGCGTCTGTGAAGTGAACCCCTTTTGCTGCGTGCGCTTCGGCGGTATCCCCGGACGGTGCGGCATGGGTGGCGTCCGGTTTATGGGAATCGACTGCCGGCTCCGTTGCGCCGTGACCGGCTGCGCTTTTCTCCGTTTTTGCGGGTTCCTCAATGGATTCCGGGGAGGCCGTACTGGTATGCCCTTCATGGGATGGGGCGGCCATTTGACTTTCTGTCGACCCCGATTGTTTGGAGAATTTAAGCGTTTCAGTAAGCCAGGTGATTGCCCACAACACCGCAACAGCAAGGACAAGGGCCGCAATGATACGAAGCCAGGCAAATTTTTTAAATTCCGGGTCCCGGGTATCGATACCGCCGTTGTTGATTGAGTTCTCCATCTTGTCTCCTTTGCATGGGTACCTGTGGTGGCGCTTTTTCTGTTTGGCTCCGGTTGCAGCTCGTATTTTAATTGTTGTCCGTCATCGCCTGCCTTGCCGGGATCATTGGGACTTGCGGAGTTTCCGGTTGTCGCCGACCCGGATGGTGATATTGGCGGAGTCGAAATACTCCAGCAGCGGAATGGTGTATTTTCTGGATGTCCCGGTCATCTCCTTGAACGCCGGGGTGCTGATCTCGCCGTTTGATCTGAGGTAAGCCACCAGCCGCTGCTGAAGCGTGTTCAAGGTGTCGGCATGAAAAAACAAATCATCCTTCGCCTTTACCAGTTTGCCTTCGTCAACCAGAACCATCACAATATTTTTAGCGATTTCCGGCCGAATATTCAAGTGATTGACAAGATCCTTGAACAAGGGGGGCTGCAAGCCGGCCTGCCGGAAAACCTCAAGGAGCTTCTCCTTTAAATCCGATTCATCTTCCGCCAGTTTAACCTCATGCTCCGGCAGCCGGATGGTATTTTCCGTCTGGCAGATGGTTTTGGACTGCACCATCTTGTGGATCAACTGGTTGAACAGTTTGTGACTCAATATCCGCGGGAATTTGGATTTGAGCTCGCCCTTGGGCATACCGGTTTTTAGGGGGTGCTTGCGGTGATATTCGGACAACCGCGCGAGCACCTGGTTTTTGAATTGCTCCAGGGTCTCCTGATGAATGTATCGCCTGGGCTCTTTATCCGTCTGGATGAGGACCTGCCTGGAGAGCAGCGACTGGATAGCGGTTTCCAGCTGGTTGTGCGAGAGGTTGGTCATGATGCTCAGATCGGTCAGGGAAAGCTCGTTGTAGGCGCTCTCCTGAACATGAAAGGGGATCAGTAACTCGGGATCCCGTGTCAGCAGGTTGCCCAGCCGGTCAACGTCCTTTTTTCGGAACCGCTTGTGTTTTCTGGGTACCGGGTTCAGAATTCGGCCCCCACCCAGGGTCCGGACCGGGGAGTAGCTGCGAAGGACAAAACGGTCATCCCGGACACAGGCAACCGGCGAATCCAGGCGCAGCTGCACGATGGCGGCCTCCCCGGCAATCATCTCCTCCCGGTCCAGCAGGATCACATTGCAGGCAACCTCGCTGGTCCCGGTGTGGAGCCTGACCTGTTCCCGATTTTTAATGGGCCTTTCATTGCTTTCCAGGTAAAGCAGTTCCACATCCAGCATGTAGCTTGAGCGCAGGGTGTCCGACCGGGCCACGACATCGCCGCGGTTGACGGTGGCCTTTTCAATGCCCTGGAAGTTTATCGCGGTTCGCATGCCCGCCCCGGCCTCGGTCACGCTCTGATCATGGACCTGAAGACCCCTGACCTTGGTTTTGATGCCGGAGGGATAAATCATGACCGGCTCACCGGTACTGATTTTACCGGATATCAGGGTGCCGGTGATCACCGTGCCAAACCCCTTGATGGTAAACACCCGGTCGGCCGGCAGGCGGAACAGGTTGGTCGGTTCCCGTTCAGGAATCTGGCTGCAATAGGCGTCCAGCGTGCGTATGAACGCCTCAATCCCTTCGCCGCTGATGGAGGAGACCGGAACAATGGGGGTGTTTTCCAGGAACGTGCCTTGGCAGAACTCCCTTACATCCTCCATAACCAGTTCCAGCCATTCCTCATCCACCATGTCGATTTTGCTCAGGGCGACAAAGCCGTGTTCCACTCCCAGAAGGTGGCATATTTCCAGGTGCTCGCGGCTCTGGGGCATCACCCCTTCATCCGCGGCAATGACCATGACGACCACGTCAATACCGGAGGCGCCGGCCACCATGTTTTTTACGAACTTTTCATGCCCGGGAACATCCACAATCCCGATATGAGTGCGGCTGGGCAGATCAATGGCGGCAAAGCCCAGCTCGATGGTAATTCCCCGTTGCTTCTCCTCTTTCAATCGGTCGGTGTCAATGCCGCTGACCGCCCTGATCAGGCTGGTTTTCCCGTGGTCGATGTGGCCGGCGGTACCCAGAATAATTTGTTTCAAATTTTTTCCATCCATATATTATCGGGATTTTCTCTTCCGGAGATATTCAAAAACGTAAGATAATCCCACAAGAAAGATTGCCAGGACGATGACGGCAGGTATTCCGGCAGCCGGGCGAAATACCTGGCAGAGCACATAAGCCAGTATGCCGCCCAGAATGGCGCGTAAAATAAATATTTGCGGTTGGTTCACGAAACCCCCTCAATTGATTGCGGTTTGAATTGAAATATTTAATAAAAATGGCGGATAAGGTCAACAACAAGTTTTCAGGGAAATTCCCCGCCGGCAAGGGCTTCGGCCCTGGCGGGGGCCTTGAAAAAAGTCCTTGAAATATAAAGGCTACCTCTGCTACAAGAATTATCTTTACGGTGAGTGTAGCTCAGTTGGCAGAGCACCAGGTTGTGGCCCTGGTGGCCGTGGGTTCAAGTCCCATCACTCACCCCATTTTACCTCAAGCGCCCGTAGCTCAGCTGGATAGAGCGCCGGACTTCGAATCCGTAGGTCGCAGGTTCGAATCCTGCCGGGCGTACCATATATATGTCAGACCAGTCCATGCCGGATACCATAACAGTTATAACGATCGCGCAGAAAGAGAAGGGCGGATTTTGTGGCCGGAGTCAATAATGATGGCTTCGTAAAAAGCCTGCCGCATAACGGGCATAGGGCATGATTTAAAAGGGATTGTGAGGATTCTCATAATCCCTTTTTTTGAAGGCCGCGCCCATCACGGGTGTTGTTCCAGGCAGATTCAACGAAATCGTCAATGAAGGGGGAAGAATTATGCCGTATTTTAAAATCGAAACCAACCGGGACTTAGACCAACTGGGGCAGGAGACCTTCGTAAAAAATTCGACCCGCTTTGTTTCGGAGCTTCTGGCAAAGCCGGAGGAAAGCGTTATGGTCTCGCTTGTTGCAAATATTCCCATGCAGTTTCAGGGAAACGAAAACCCCACCGCTTATGTTGCATTCAAGAGCATCGGGCTGTCCCGGGATCAGTGTCCCGAGTATGCCAAGAAAGTCTGCGAGTACCTGGAATCCGCCCTGGGTATTGCCCCGCAGCGCATCTATATTGAGTTTTCAGACATTGACCCCAAGATGTTCGGATGGGATAAATCCACTTTCTAAGGGGCCAGGCGGGATGCAGATTGTATCCGTGGACAAATTAACCGACTGCCGGCATCTTAATCTGTATTCGGTTGCCTATCAGGATCGAACGGATAAGCCCCGCTCCTGGGTCATGGCCTCAAGGACCGATCCGCCCAGGTGCGTTTCCGGTGACCTGGACGCCCCTGATGCCGTGGTGATTGCCGCGTTTCATCCCAAACATGGCAAGCTTGTGGTTATAAAGGAGTTCCGGGTCCCCCTGGGCGGGTATCAGTACGGGTTCCCCGCCGGCCTGATCGATGCCGGCGAGACCCTGCAGACGGCCTGCAGCCGCGAATTATATGAAGAAACGGGGCTGACGGTGGCGCGCTTCATCAAAATCAGTCCCCCGCTTTATTCATCCTCCGGCATGACCGACGAGGCGGTCTCCATGGTTTACGTGCAATGCACGGGGGAGATTTCCAACGCCGGCAATTCAAGTTCCGAAGATATCCACCCCTTCCTGGTATCCCCCGAAGAAGCCCTTGCGTTATGCCGCCGCCCGGACCATACCGTCGATGTCAAGACCTGGCTGGTGCTCTCCGGTTTTGGCCAAACCGGGCGGCTCTTTTAACGATGGGCGGCGTCCGGATTTTGTCCTGTTTTTTCGGGCAGCCGGGCAAGGGCCAGAATTTCCNCATGATGGGTCTGCGGGAAAAAGTCGTAGGGGGTGATCTGTTCGACCCGGTAGCCTTTTGTTTCCAGGTCCTTGAGGTCGCGCTGTAATGTGCCGGCACTGCAGGAAAGGTAGGCTATCCTGTCCGGGCGGCACAATGAAGTGATCCAATGGCAGAGCTCGGGTTCGATCCCGGTTCTGGGAGGGTTGACGAAAAGCAGCCGGCGGCCGGCGCATTTTTTCAGCTCGCGGGTTAACTGGGGCAGGCGGTGGCGGCAGGATCCGCGGTAAATAATGGCGGCCGGGGCATTCTCCCTGGCGCACGAAATGCTTTCCCCGCTCAATTCAACGCCAATGACATGCCCTGAAGCGTGGCACCACCGGCTGAGCCCGCCGCCCGTACCACAATAAAGATCCAGGACAAGATCATCCGGCCCGGCCGTCAGAAAGTTTTGCGCCTCATCCAGGGCCTGCTCGTAGAGCTCGGGGATAAGCTGTTGAAATGCGGTCGGCCCGTAGGCAAGCCCCTGGCGGTCCATGGAGCGCGCTTTTCCCCAGAGAAGATCCCACCAGTTTTTGGCAAACACCCGGCGCCCGGCGGACGGATGGCGGTGCAGCCACACCCCTTCGATGCCAATATTTTCTAACCGCGCGCTAAAGGGGGCATCCAGCCAGGAAATGGCTGGCATTTGCCTGGATTTGACAACAAGTGTGACCTGGGCGCCAGATTGGGCATAATAGAGCAGGGGGAAATCCGATGATGGGGGCAGGGCGCGGGCAAAACAGGTTGCCGCTGCGTTTGTCCGCCGGCTGTGGACCGGGCATTTCGGAATCGGGACCACGGCATCCCCCGAAACCAGGCCGATATGCCAGATTTGGCCTTCCCAGCTGGCAGAGAGGCAGACCTTGTCCCTGTAGCCCGTGCGGGCTTCCGGGGAAGGGCCCTGAATCGGCGCGATCCGCTCCTGCCAGCGGGCAAGTTTTTGGCGGACCCATTGCGATTTGCGGTGCAGGCTTTGCGCTTCAGACAACTCCCTGTGGGAGCAGCCGGGGCAATATCTCGGGCAGGCGTGGTCGGCATTCATCCTAAAATCAGACTTTTTACGAGTTCATCATCATTGATTGTTGCGCTTGTTGTGCTTTTAATTTGACTGCTTTCGGGGAAATCGATACAGTTTGTCAATCTTCTTGTATCATCGTCAACGGAATTTTTTCAAGCTTGGGCAAAGTGCGGCATTGGAGGACCTGATTGGTATGAACCAGGTGCGCATGCGGATATCCACCGGGGTCAGTGAGCTCGACCCCCTGCTCGGGGGGCTTTTAATCGGGGATAACGTGGTTTGGTACGATGACGCGGGCAGCCTGGCGGCTGTTTTCAGCCTGAACTTCATCCGCGCTGCCCAATCCCAGCAAAAGCCTTTTATTTATGTCAGTTTTGATCGTTCACCGCGAAACCTTATCGAAAAGCTGGGTCCTCTGGCTTCGAGCCCCCACCTGAGCATTCTGGACTGCTTCACTTATGGCAAGGGCAAGGGCGCCGATATTTTTCAAAAATTCTATGAAGACGGTGATGCCAGGGGGTGTCAGCTGGTGCCGGTGGAGGCGCCTCATGACCCGGAGGTGGTGATGGAGGGGTTCCATCGCATCCGTTCAGAGACTGCTGGTGATGTACGGTTCGTGTTTGAAAGCCTGACCGGGATGCAGGAGCTGTGGTCGGGCGAGGAGCAGATCAGCCGTTTTTATTCCCACACCTGTCCGCGCTTGTATGAATTAAATACCATCGGGTTCTGGATTGTTGAGCGAAAGGCCCATTCCAAGCGGCTTAAGGCGTCGATCAACCAGATCGCCCAGGTGGCCATTGAATTGACATTGAAGCGCGGAAAAACAACGCTTTCAGTATTAAAGGCGGAAAACCGGGAGGTGGATGCCCTCCATACGCCCTATAATTATTGGAGCAAAGGTCTGGACGTGACGTTTAGCCCGGCTAAGCAGCGTGCGGCCAGTCAGATGGATATCGGCGGGCGTATTCGCAGCCTGCGGGGTAAAAGGGG
>P_1C_Sed_2_UnCtyDRAFT_1000231_pt1 | contig 17577 bp, 13 predicted proteins | sample Pon1CUnioCityCA_4_FD_10229 | JGI IMG/M metagenome (IMG submission 10229) | reverse complement strand
GGGTAACACCGTTGAGCATCACAGCATATTTGAGGGCCGGCAGATCGAGCCATCCGCAACGGCGGGGCCGGCCGGTTGTGGCACCAAATTCATTGCCCTGCTTTTGAAGCCTTTCTCCCTCTGCATTGTTCAGCTCGGTAGGGAAGGGGCCGCTTCCAACCCGGGTGCAATAGGCTTTGAATACCCCGTAAACCTCGCCTACGCTTTTGGGTGATACCCCCAGGCCTATACAGGCTCCGGCACAAACAGTATTGGAAGAAGTTACATAAGGATAAGATCCAAAATCAATGTCCAGAAGGGTGCCCTGGGCGCCTTCGGCCAGCACCGATTTTCCCTCCTGCATCAGCCGGTTGATGGTGTGTTCGCTGTCTACAAACCTGAACTGCTTGAGGGTCTCGATGGCCTCAAACCATTCTTTCTCCTTCTCCAGCAGATCCTGCTCATATTCATAATCATACTGGGCCAGCAAGCTCATGTGTTTCTGTTTCAGAAACTCATACTTTTCCCGGAAATCTTTGCTTTCTATATCTCCTGCCCTCAGGCCGTTTCTCCCGGTCTTATCCATGTAGGTGGGGCCAATGCCTTTCAGGGTGGATCCGATCTTCGACTTGCCCTTGGCTGCCTCGGAGGCAGCATCCAGTATACGGTGACTGGGCAGGATCAGATGCGCTTTCCTTGAAATGCAAAGGTTGCTGTTGATGTTGATGTCTTTTTCTTTCAGCTCATTGATCTCTTGCTGAAAGATCACCGGATCAAGCACTACCCCGTTGCCAATAATGTTTTGGATGTTCTTATGAAAAACCCCGGAAGGGATGTTGTGAAGAATATGCTTGACATTGTCAAACTCCAGCGAATGACCCGCGTTGGGACCTCCCTGAAACCTGGCTACAACATCATATCGCGAGGCAAATACGTCGACGATCTTTCCTTTGCCTTCGTCTCCCCATTGCAGCCCTAATAATACGTTTAGATTCATAAGGTTATTTTTTTATTTAATTAATTGGTCATATGTAACCCCCATGGTTAACCATGTCCTTGTTGTGTAAGTTCGTGCATGTGGGTTTCATAAGGTTATTTTTTAATTAATACTTTGGTCTTATGTACCTTCCATGATAACCATGGCTTTTTGTGTTAAGGTATCATGAAAGTTTCATATGGGTATTTTTTTATCTAATGTTTTGGCCTTATGGAACCTCCATGATAAACATGTCTTTTTGTGCTAAGGCATCATGAAAGTTTCATAATGATGATTTTGTAAAATGGTGATTGTTTTAAAAGCAGAACTTAAAAATAAAAAAATCCCCTCTCATAAAAAGGGGATTTTTATGTTTTTTTTAATCGATATAGACTCTAATGCTTCCTGTTAAGTTTTTTGCTTTTGCAATCCTTGCATGTGCCGTAGAAATAGAGGGAATGATAACTGATGTCAAAATCCATGAGATCGGAGATGGTATTTTGTATCTCCTGGATGCGCGGGTCACAAAACTCGATTACCTTTCCGCATTCCTGACAAATCAGGTGATCATGTTGTTTGCATTGATAAGCTTTTTCGAACTGGGCAATGTTTTTCCCAAACTGATGTTTGACCACCAGGTTGCTTTCCAGCAGAAGCTCAATGGTATTGTACAGGGTAGCTCGGCTGACCCTGTAATTTTTATTCTTCATGCTGATATAAAGGGTCTCTATGTCGAAGTGGTTATCCCTGGAGTAAATTTCGTCCAGAATGGCGTATCTCTCAGGTGTTTTCCTATGCCCACGTTTTTCCAGGTAGCTTGTGAAAATTTTTTTGACAGTGTCTTTGGTTTCACTACATACCATATGTCCTGAACATTTTAAATTTTAGTATAAAATTAGGGTAAAAATTTGGAATAACCCATAATTATTTAGAATTATTTTAAAAAAAAATAACGCTAAACGTCCTCAACTCTTTTTACGGAATCGACGCCTTTAATTTTACTGGTGTTGAGGATTAGGTTGTTCAGGTCGGAGACATTGTGGACATAGAGTTCGATGTATCCACTGAATACACCATCGGTTGATTCAAAGGAGATCTTGCGGATGTTAGCACTGAGTTCATTGGAAATGAGTGTAGTAATGTCTTTGGCCATGCCGATGCGATCGATGCCTTTAATGTTGAGTTTGGCCAGGAAGGAGAGGTACTTATGGGTGGTCCACTGGGCCGGGACAATATATTGGCCCTGGCTGGACATCAGCTTAATGGCATTGGGGCATTTGGCTTTGTGGACAATGATCACATCCGATTGGGGATTTTTGTAGCCGATTACGTCGTCGCCGGGAATAGGGTGGCAGCATTGGGCAACCTGATAGGGCAGCTGTGTTTCATCGACATCTTCGCGAATGATAAAGGGGGACTTATAGTCGAAGGATCTTTCCCTGGTGCTTTGATTTCCACCCGGCTTGGGTATATTCTTCTGGGCCGTGCGCGATATTTGCAGGCCCCAGTAGCGAATGAACTTGCTCCTGGAATGCTTTTTAATGACCTTATCGAGGCCATCGAGTGAAATGATGCCACTGCCGATTTTACTATAGAGTTCCTCTTTGGAGGAGACCTCGTAAGCGTTGATTATCTTGCGCAACAGGTTGGAGTTGGGCCTGAGGTCCCGCTCTGTCAGTTTTCTTTTCAGTTCATTTTTACCTTTGAATATGCGGTTTTTTGTTTCTGCCTTGATGGCGTTCGTGATGCTGGCTTTGGCTTTGGCTGTACGTGCATAATTAAGCCACTCGTGTTGTATTTTTTGGTTTTCAGATGTCAGGATCTCGATTTGGTCACCATTTTGTAATTCGTGGCTCAGGGGCACGAGCTGGTGATTGACCTTAGCCCCGATGGCCTTGTTGCCCACTTCGGTGTGGATTTCGTAGGCAAAATCAAGAGCCGTGGACCGGGCCGGCAGGGTGATGGTGTCGCCTTTGGGGCTAAAGACAAAAATTTCGGAGGCAAAAAGGTTCAGACGGAACTCATCGAGAAATTCGATGGTGTCGGGTTTGGGGCTGTCGAGATGCTCTTTGATCTTGGTCAGCCATTTGTCCAGTTCGTCGTTGCGTTCATTCTCGTTTTTGTATTTCCAGCGGGCGGCGAAGCCTTTCTTGGCAAAGTCATCCATGCGTTTGGAGCGGACCTGAACTTCCATCCAGTGGCCGTTAGGGCCCATCACCGTGACATGAAGGGCTTCATATCCATTGGATTTGGGTGAGCTGATCCAATCGCGAATGCGCTCGGGCTTAGGCACATAAATGTCGGTAAGCAGGGAGTAGACATCCCAGCATTGGGCTTTTTCCGATTTATCTTCGGCCGGGTGGATAATGATCCGGACGGTGAGGATGTTGGAGATTTCATCAAAGGTGATGTTCTCCTGCTGCATTATGTTCCAGAGCGAATAGACGGTCTTTGGCTTGGCTACGGTGTGGTAGCTTATGTTGCTGGCATCCAGTTTTTTCCTGATGGGAGCTATGAATTCCTCTATTTCTTTTTCGCGTTGATGACGGGAGGCTTCCAGCTTTTCCTGTATCTCCTGATAGGTGTTGGGGTGTCGGTATTTCAGGGACAGGTCTTCCAGCTCATTCTTGAGGGAATAGAGGCCCAGCCGATGGGCCAGGGGGGCATAGAAATAGATGGTTTCACCGGAGATTTTGATTTGTTTGTTTGGCGGCATCGAATCCAGAGTCCGCATGTTGTGCAGCCTGTCGGCCAGCTTAATGATGATCACCCGCACATCGTCGGTCAGAGTCATCAGGATCTTGCGGAAATTCTCTGCCTGGAGGGATTTTTTCTTATCAAACACCTCGGCGATCTTGGTGAGTCCGTCGATGATCACCCCGATGCGTTCGCCAAATTGCTCTTTGATATCCCCGATGGTGGAAGGGGTATCCTCAACTACATCATGGAGCATGGCCGATGCCACGGATTCTGCACCCAGGCCAATCTCTTCGTGTACAATACGCCCCACAGCAATGGGGTGGATGATGTAGGGCTCTCCCGACTTGCGGTGTACACCCTCATGCATCCGGTAGGCCAGCTCAAAAGCACGTCGAATCATTTCCAGATCCTTTTCTCCCATGGATCTGGCACAACCGTCCATGAGCAACCGGAATTGCTCCTGAATATAACGGTCCTCCTTGTTGTAAATTTGGGTTGTTTTTGACGTGGTACTCATCTCTGGTTGCCCCCTTTGCGTATTTCACCTTCTCCCCCTGGTTGCTAATATATAAATTATATTCCAAAATGACTCGACATTTGTGGTTCGATTCAAAGAATCAACCCCTCGCCAGGTTAGCTTAAATCCTTAGTGGATGCTTGAAAGAAAAACTCTTTTTACCCCCCTTTTATTATTTTAGCAGAGGATTTCCTCATGGGTGGTTTAGCTGCAATCGTTTGCGACAAATGATATCTGTTGGCCCTATTCCATATAAGAGCAAGCATTATGCCAAATAATGAGGCCGAATGGGTTTTTTTTATTGTATGGCCTCTGCGACTTTGCGGGTTTCCTGGAATTCAATCATTCTATTTTCGGGCATATATGCCGATATGCCTTTTTGGGTGGTGAATCTCCTACATGTTAGACGAATTTGTGGCTTATTCGTTTAATTGCAAGAGAGGCGAAGAGGGGCTAAGGGTAAATAAGGGTTACTTCTCCCTGCTTCCGGATTATTTTCTGGCCCGGGTTGGACACTTCCAGGTACCAGGTATAGGTACCTGAGGGAGCTTTTTTACCTCCCCGCATACGGCCCCTCCAGGATGACTCCGGATTGCGGGATTCAAATACCTTCATGCCCGAGCGGTTGTAAACAATGAAGAGGTAACTTTTTGGGAGGAAGGTGAATATGGGCTTAAAGGCATCATTGTCTCCATCATCGTTGGGAGTGAAAGCGTTGGGCACGAAAACGGAAGGTTTGATATAGAGGCAGGCCTTATTGGAGGTGGCCTGTGAGGCTCTTCCACTGCGGGTAAATTCGGCTGTGATGGTATAGCAGAATTCGCTGCTAACGCGGTCGCCCCTGTACGTTTCGATATCGGTGTCCGGAAAAGGAGAGTTGTAGCTTGTTTGTAAAAAGCTGAAGGTTGGTTCGTCCCCTCTTTTCCTGTAGATATCGAACCGGATGGGATTGCCTCGGATGTGATCCCATTGATTCCATGCCAGCAGTCCCGTCATATTCTCTTTCTGTAATACCAGCCTTAGGTTGCTGAGGGTATCCGAGCGGGTGGTCAGCGCATCGCATTGGTTGACGGAGGCCAGTTGGTAATAATAGATGTCTTGCCGGGGATTAATCTCCTGATCGGTGTAGGAGAGGGCATAATCATCGGTGTTGTATGTTTCGAGGGTATCGTAAGGTCCTTTCAGGCCGGACGAGCGCAAGAGGACATATCTTCGTAGCTGGGAATCTTCGGATATGTTGAATTGCAGCTGTGTTTCTCCCTCACCGGCCCTCAGGTTTTCAAAATGGATATAGTCCGGGTTGTCGGGCATGTCGGTATGGATGCTGTCGCGGTTGGATTGCGACTTGATGCTGGTGTCCGAAGCCAACACCCCTTCCACGTAATATTTGTACTTATGATCGTACGCGATGTTCGTGTCGGCGTAAGTGGTGTCGCCGGTTACGGTGGCGATATGTTGGTAGGGGTTACTGTCTGCCGACCGCCATATGCGGTATTCTTTTATCTCGAGGGAGTCATTGAAGTTTCGGTAGTAATTGTATTCCGAAGGATTGATGATTTCTACATGCCGGGTCCACAGGAGGTGTATGTTTTTTTGGCAGGTATCCATTTTAAGGGATAGATGGGTGGTGTTGAAATAGTTGCTGCCTTCGCGCTCGGTTTGCTGATAGATGGTTAATTTGTAGGCCCGGGGGCGGGTGTTCGTCCCCGAGGATGCATCTACCCACGTGCGATGTGTGGTGTCATAGATCACTTCTATTCTTTCCATTGAATAATTAGCGATGCTATCCCGCCAGACCGCCAGCGTATCGCCCTGGCTTTCCCAGGTGAGTCGTACATCTCCCCGGTCATTAATGACGGTGGCATTTTTCAGCACCGGCTTTTCATCCTGTGCCTGAAGCTCCAGGAAGGTCAGCATCCAGCCGGTCATCAAAAGGCAAGTAAGGAGTGTTTTGTTGCTCATTCCCTTTGTTTTCCAAAAAATCTACTGGCACTTTCCGGCCACCGACCGGATCAGGGTCTGTTCGTCAAGATACTTATTGGCCAGTTCCTGCACATCACCCGCAGTGATGTTGTTGATGGTGTAGACCATTCGTTTGTAGTAATCATCCTGCAGGCCCATCTCCAGGAGTGAAAACCAGGTGGAGGCGGTGGGCAGGGGGCCGTCGAAAGCACGCAGGAGCTGTCCCATCATGTAATTTTTTACCATACTCAGTTCCTGCTGGCCCACCTTTTCGTTTCTCAACTTGCTTATTTCCTGGTAGATGTCTTCGATGGCCTGGCGGCAAACATCCGATCCCACTTCCGAGGCAATGGAGAGGTAGCCTTCATTGACCATGGGTACCATCATGGAATAGATGCCGTAGGTATATCCTTTCTCTTCGCGGATTTTTTTCATTAGCCTGGAGCCGAAGTAGCCCCCCAGGATGGTGTTGACCACCTGCATACCCGGGAAGTCGGGATGCCGCTTATTGAAGAGTATCTTGCCCATGCGCAGGGCCGATTGAAGGGCTTCTTCCTTTGGGGTAAACACTTCTGTATCGGTGGTGGTGAAGGGCCTGAAATCGGGTGTTTTCTTCTCCGCTCCTTCCTTTTGCCAGTCATCTTCCCCTAAAAATTCTTCGACGCTTTGGTGGACCCATTCGTCTATGTGGCCGGTCAACAGCAGCTCGCTTCTTCCGGTAGTGTAAAAAGCCCGGTGAAATTGCCTGAGGTCTTCGGCGGTTATCTGGTCGTGATCCTCTTCCTTTGTGATCTTACCATACGGGTGATGGCTGCCGAAGAGGGCTTCATTGAACTTGACCCTCGAAAGGGTGTTCACCCTGGAGTGTTCCAGCAGAAAATGTTGCTTTTTATTGCTCAGATAGGTGCTCAGCTCCTTCTCGGGGAAAGATGGATTCTTAAGGACATCTGCCAGGATAGCCAGGGATTCCCGCAAATATTTCTTCAGGGTTAGCAGCGAAAGGGTGGCAATATCCTTGTCGGCTGTGGATTTGAGGAAAGCCCCGTAATAGTCAAGCTGGCCGGCTATTTCTTCGGATGTATAATGGATGGAACCTTCGGTAAGCATTTCACCGGTGGCTGCCGCTACCAGGGGCTTAGGCTGAAACCAGCTTCCGGCACGGATTAAAAGATCCACTTTCACGATCTCTTCGGTGCCCGATTCAATCGAATACACGGGCAGGCCGTTCGAAAGGTTGAATTGGTGAGCCCTGGTTATATTTATATCCTGGATGGTTTGTATTTCCGGTTGTTGGGTTCTGTCGATGGATTCCATGTTCATTGATTTTTTGCTGAATAATAGAGGGTGGAACAATTGGACGGATCAAGGATCTGTCGGCTGACGCGCTGGATGTCTTTGGGAGTGACCCGCTGATATTTTTCGTCCTCGGTGTTGATCTGGCCGGCATCGCCGAGCAGTTCATAATAGGCCATGTTCATGGCTTTATGCAGGGCGCTGGTTCGGGTGTATGTTTTCACTGCGATGACCTTGTTTTTTACCTTTTGAAGCTCTTCTTCGCTGACAGGGGCTTTTTTCAGCCGATCCAGTTCCTCGAGCAATTCCTTTTCGGCTTCTTCCATGCCCATTCTCCTGGCCAGGGTACCGGTGATCATCAGCAGCCCCTCGTCCACATCGCCCGTGATGTAAGCATCGATAGAACTAAAAACCTGCTTTTTTTTCACCAGGTTCTGATAGAGCCGTGCCGAATTTCCGTTGGCCAACAAATCCGAAAGGAGGTCACTGGCATAAAAATCGGGATGGTTTCTGTCGCACATATGATAGGCTTTGTAAAGGACATTATGAGGTACATCTCTGGTTACTGACTTGGTCCGTGGCTCTTGTTGGGGCGGCTCCTTGGGAATAGATTTTTCAGCAAGCTCCCTGCGGGGAATGATGCCAAACCAGCGATCGGCCATCTGCCTGACTTCCTCGGGATCCAGATCGCCTACCACCGTAAGGAAAGCGTTGTTGGGGGCATAATGATGGTAGAAAAATTCCTTCACCTCCTCCCGGGTGGCTTGCTCTATGTGGCTGATGTCCTTGCCTATGGTCGACCATTGGTAGGGATGCTTTTTATAGGCCATCGACCGCAGCAACATCATGGCATCGCCATAGGGTTGGTTGCGATACCGTTGGTTATACTCTTCAATGACCACGTTTTTTTGTACCCTGATTTTTTCTTCCGTAAGCTTTAATCCAAGCATCCGGTCAGATTCCAGCCAGAAGGCGGTCTCCAGGTTTTCTACCGGGAGGGTCAGGTAGTAATTGGTGATGTCATTGGAGGTGAACGCATTGTTTTCACCCCCGGCCCTTTGTAACGGGGTGTCATAGGAGGGAATGTTCACCGAGCCCTCAAACATCAGATGCTCGAAGAGGTGGGCAAATCCGGTCCGCTCGGGGTTTTCATGCTTGCTACCCACATTGTAAAGGAGATTGAAGGTGGCAATCGGTGTGTAAGGATCGGGATGGACAATCAGCGTCAGCCCGTTATCCAGAATATATCTTTTAAATTCAACCATAATCATTGATTTAGTGCTATACAAACTTAATCATTTGATCCCATTTAATGAAACCTGCATCCAAGAACTTACACAACAAGGACATGATTCTTTCATGCAGGTTCCGTATGTCCAATTATTTAGATAAAAAAAATAACCATATGAAAAACAGCGGTCATTTCTTTTTGTTTTTAGACTCCCTCGCCAGATAAGCAGAAGGCTATCCGGGAGTTGACAGCTTTGTGGTTTGCAAGCATCTGTACGTAAAAGGATTAGGTTTAATGTGCTAAAAAAATGAGCTTATATGGACAAAGCTAGCAAGGAAATATTAATTTTGTGGCCATTATGAAAAAACCTACACGACTCAGCAGACTCTTAGTATGGCGGCGTCAGCACATCACTGACAAGCAGCTCATTATGATTTTGAGTGTCATAGTAGGGATTACCTCAGGATTTGCTGCTGTGGTGATAAAAAATACCGTTCATTTCATAAAAACTTTTGTAACCAGCGGTTTTGTCCAGCAATATCAGAATTACATGTATGTGGTATTGCCTGCCATTGGTATTTTGGTGGCGATCCTTTTTATGCATTTTATTTTAAAAAGGAAGGTAGGCCATGGAATACCAATTACCCTGGCTGCCATATCCAAGAGCGGAGGACGGATCAAGCGACATAACATGTATTCATCGGTGATCACCAGTGCCTTAACCGTGGGTTTTGGCGGATCAGTGGGATTAGAGGGGCCCACCGTGGCTACCGGGGCAGCCTGGGGATCCAATATCGGACACTTTTTTAAGCTTAATTACCGCCAGGTGCTTCTTCTGCTTGCCTGTGCCAGCGCAGGAGCCATGTCGGCCATTTTTAAGGCGCCTGTTGCCGGGATCGTCTTTGTGCTGGAAGTGCTGATGATCGATTTGACCATGTCTTCCTTGATCCCCCTTTTGCTGGCCTCGCTTACCGGAGCTATCGTGTCCTATCTGTTTCTGGGAATGGATGTGCTCTATCCCGCTGAGATACAGCATGAATTCCTGATCAGTGAGGCTCCTTATTATATCCTTCTGGGCATATTTACCGGTTTTGTATCCCTGTATTTCACCCGCATGTATAAAAAGGTGGAGCAGACTTTCGACCGGTTTAAGAATCGGTATACCAAATGGATCATTGGAAGTGTCGCGCTGGGGGTGATCATATTCTTTTTTCCTTCCCTTTATGGTGAAGGGTATGAATCCATCAACGCCAGCCTCCATGGTAACTACAGCTATCTGTTCGACCGGAGTTTGTTCTATGGCCTGGATCAGAACATCCTGGTTGTTTTCCTGTTCTTTATACTAATTATTCTGCTTAAGGTGATTGCTACCTCCATTACATTTGGTAGCGGGGGTGTAGGAGGTATATTTGCACCTACGCTGTTTATGGGGGTAAACAGCGGCCTGTTTTTTGCCAAAGTATTCAATTACTTTAAGATTCATCACCTGACGGAGAATCATTTTGCCCTTGCAGGCATGGGTGGCTTGATTGCCGGTGTGCTGCACGCTCCGTTGACGGGTATGTTCCTGATTGCCGAGATCACCGGAGGCTATGCCTTGATCTTCCCCCTGATGATCACCGCTACTATTTCCTATGCCCTTATAAGACTTTTTGAGCGTTATTCTGTGTATACTTACCAGCTGGGCAGAAGAGGAGAGCTTTTTACCCATGACAAAGACAAAGTGGTTCTTTCCATCATGAAGGTCAGCAACCTGATAGAAACAAACTTTCATACCATCAATGAAAATGCTACCCTGGGTGACCTGGTGCGGGTAATTGCCAAGTCACAGCGCAACATTGTACCCGTGGTCGATGAAGAAGACAATCTGAAAGGCATCGTTTTCATCAACGACATTCGCCACATTATGTTTGATCGCGAGCAGTACGACAAGGTAAACGTTACGGAACTCATGTATATGCCCAGCCCGGTGGTTACACCCGATGAGTCGATGGAGGATGTGGCCCAGAAGTTTCAGACCACCAAACATTACAACCTGCCGGTCATTGAAAACGGTAAGTATAGGGGTTTTGTATCCAGAGCCAATGTATTCTCAGCTTACAGAAGGCTGTTGCGCTCGTTCTCAGAGGAATAATCTGCAAGACGGTTTATCGGCAATAGACCAACCGTCACCGAAAATTTACTATTTGCCGGTGAATTTGGCGGCTTCTCTACCCTATTTTCGTATTCCCCTTATTAGCAGGATTTCAGCGAAAAATCACCTTATTGCCTTATTTTACAGTTATTTTTTGGTGGAAAAAAATAAAGCAATAAGGTTGGGTTGATGGGTACCTTTCTACTACTAAGGTAGAATACAAGAATAAGGTAGGATCTTGTTGCAAACTGCTGCTGAGGTTGAATACGGAAATAGGGTGAAATACGGGAATAGGATTGGAATATGTTCCCGTTTCACAAATATTCCTGAATCTTTTCCTTATAAATCCGGTAGTTTTCATCATCGAAACAGACAAAGAAGACTTTCTCGATGCCGGAATCCTCTTTAAGATAATCGATCACGGTGCTGATAGCTACGTCAGAAGCCATCTCCTTTGGGAAACGGTAGGCCCCTGTGCTGATGTTGGGGAAAGCGATGGTCTGAAGACCGTGGCGGGTGGCAAGTTTCAGGCTATTGTAGTAGCAGTGCCGGAGAATTTTCCACTCCTCGTATTTCCCCCCTTTCCATAAAGGGCCCACTGTATGAATGACATATTTGGCAGGCAGGTTATAGCCTCCTGTGATCTTTGCCTGACCGGTTTTGCAGCCTTTAAGGACCTTGCACTCTTCCAGCAGCTCAGGTCCGGCTGTTCTGTGAATGGCCCCATCCACACCACCACCCCCAAGCAGCGATTTGTTCGCGGCATTGACGATGGCATCCACCTTCAGTTGGGTAATGTCGTCTTTGATCAATTCAATCTTTTCCATGAGGAGCATTTTTATCGTATTTCTGCACCCAGCTTTTCTTTGAAGGTGCGGATGAGCTTATCCATAATCTTGTCGATTTGTTTGTCCTTGAGGGTTTGCTTTTCATCCTGAAGGATAAAACTCACGGCATAGGACTTTTTGTTCTTACCCAGTTTTTCCCCCTGGTAGACGTCAAAAAGGGAAACCTCCCTAAGCATTTTTCTTTCGCTTTGATAGGCCAGTGTTTCAATCTGGTCGAAGCGTACATCTTGTTCCACCAACAGGGCCAGGTCCCTTCTTACCTCAGGATATTTGCTTACCTCACGGTATTCCACCCCGTTGTTCCGAGAGTATTGCAAAAGCTTGTCCCAAAGGATATCTCCGAAAAAGACCGGATTTTCAATGTCGAAACGTTTGAGCAGCTTGTTGTGGACGATACCTATCTCGGCCAGGGTTTGCTTTTTAATTTTGTAGCGTAAGGCCTGGCTGTAGATGTCGTTTTCAAACTCCTCTTTCTTGAATTTGCCTACGTCGAAGCCCAGTTTTTCCAGGATGGCCTCCACATATCCCTTCAGGTGGTAGAAGTTGACCGTGTTTTTGTCCATCAGCCAGTTTTCCCGGGCGAAAGTGCCGGTCATGAACAGGCCCAGGTGGGTTTGTTCATGGTATTGCTTTAGGGGATCGCTCTCTTCAACAGCTTTGGGATTTCGGGAGTAGCAGTTGCCCAGTTCAAATAGCTTAAGGTCGGGTCTTTGCCGGTTGACGTTGTGGATCACTGCCTCAAGCCCTCCAAAGAGAAGGGTCTGCCTCATGCAATTGAGGTCCTGGCTAAGGGGATTGTGCAGGTATACCAGTTTTTCTTCGGGATACGTTTCCAGGGACTTATAATACTCGGATTTGGTCAGCGAATTGGACATGATTTCGTAGAAACCCTTGCCGGTAAGCAGGGTGGAGATGGCATCGGTATACTTTTCATTGTCCAGCCCCTCTGGGATGGTTAAGCTGGTATTTAGCTTGTCGGGTATTTGTATTTGGTTGTATCCGTATATTCTGAGTATCTCCTCTATAACATCCACTTCACGGGTTACGTCCACCCGGTAGGTGGGTATTTCCAGCTCCAGGCCCTGCTCATTTTCAGATACCGGTTTGATGTCGAGTGACAGCAGGATGTTTTTAACCGTGTTCACGGGTATTTCCTGACCGGTGATCTTACAGAGATTCGAAAAGCTCAATGTAAGGCGGGCAGGGTGAACGGGTTCGGGATACCGGTCGATGATATCTGAGGTGATCTCGCCACCGGCCATTTCCTTAACCAGCAGGGCAGCTCTTTTAAGGGCATAGAGGGTCATGTTCGGATCGGCCCCTCGCTCGAAACGGTAAGAGGCATCGGTGCTGATCATATGTCTTTTGGCAGTATTCCGGATGCTTTTCGGTTCAAAATAGGCACTTTCGATAAACAGGTTGGTTGTTTGTGAGGTGACACCCGATTGGGCACCACCAAGGACACCGGCAATACAGAGGGGTTTTTCTGTATCGCAGATCATCAGGTCCTGGCCGGATAATTTTCTTTCTTCTTCATCGAGGGTGGTAAAGGGTGTCCCTTCTTTCAGGCGCTGTATGATCACTTTTTGTCCGGCAATTTTGTCGGCATCGAAAAAGTGGAGGGGATGGCCGGTTTCCATCAGCACAAAGTTGGAAATATCGACCAGGTTGTTGATGGGGTTCAGGCCGATGGCTTTTAGCCGGTTTTGGAGCCATTCGGGGGATGGCCCGACCTTCACGCCCGACAGGGTGATTCCGCTGTAGCGGGGGCATCTTTCCTTATCGGCTATCGTAACATCAATGGCGAGCCCGCTGCGGTCTTTGCCGAAGGCATCTACTGATGGAAGATGCAGGGGGGTGTTTGCCTTCAGGTTGAGCACGGCAGCCAGGTCCCTGGCTGCTCCTATATGGCTGGCTCCGTCGATGCGGTTGGGGGTCAGATCAAATTCAAGCACCGTGTCTTGTTCGACAGAGAAATAATCTTGGAGGGGTTTGCCCACGGGGGCATCCTCATCCAACACTATGATGCCTTCATGGGTATCGCCCGTGCCGACCTCATCTTCAGCACATATCATGCCCTCGGATGGTTCGCCCCGGATTTTGGTTTTTTTAATCTCGAATTGCTTGTTGTTCATGTGCAGTGTGGTTCCCACAGGGGCTACCACCACCTTTTGGCCTTCGGCTACGTTGGGTGCACCGCAGACAATGGGCAGCTCCCTGCCGGAGCCAATGTCCACACGGGTGACGCTTAGCTTGTCTGCGTTAGGATGCTTATCACACCAGGTAACCTTCCCAATGACAAAGCCTTCCAGTCCGCCCTCTATCGAGCTGAATGATTCCATGCCTTCTACTTCCAAACCCGTGTTGGTCAGTATTTTTGCCGTTTCTTCCGGGGTGAGGTCTGTTTTTACGTAGTCTTTGAGCCAGTTATGGGATATTTTCATAAGGTTATATTTTATCTAATGTTTTGGCCTTATGGAACCCCCATGCTTAATCATGTCCTTGTTGTGTAAATTCTTGCATGTGGGTTTCATAAGGTTATTTTTTAATTAATACTTTGGTCTTATGTAACTTCCATGATAAACATGTCTTTTTGTGTTAAGGTATCATGAAAGTTTCATACGTGCATGTTTTTGTTGGTGTCATAAACCATCCGGGATCGGTCAATGAAGAGCCAGCCGGCTGATCATGCCGGAGGTTATCATGGCCCGGGTAGCTTTCTATGAACATCAGTATTTCAATGAATTTTAGAGCAAACAAAAATAATAAATATTTGGTTAATCAGCGGTTGACAGGTTTCTAATTTTTAGCGCTGAATTTGTTTGTGGATATTGATATTTGTATACATTTCCATATCTTTGCCTTCTTGTAATCAAAGAGGATGAGAAAGGTTGGAAACGAACAGACCCCTTATACTTGTAACCAACGACGATGGGATTGAAGCGAAGGGTATCCGTTCGCTGATCGAGATGGTAAAGCCATTCGGTGATGTGATCACGGTAGCTCCTTTTCATGTCCATTCCGGCAAGTCACATGCCATAACCGTGGAGCTGCCCATTCGTTACCGGTTGCTGCGCGAATATGAGAACGTGAAGGTCTACGGATGCACCGGCACCCCTGTGGATTCTGTGAAGCTGGCTTTCAGTGCCATCCTGCCCCGCACCCCCGATTTGATTGTCTCCGGTATCAACCATGGATCCAATGCATCGGTGAGTGTTGTCTATTCTGGTACTATGGGAGCCGTGATTGAAGGGTGCCTCAATGGCATTCCCTCCGTAGGGTTTTCTTTGCTTGACTTTGACCCGGATGCGGATTTTAGTGCGGCTCAGCAATTTGGCAGAAAAATTGTACAGCATGTATTAGGCGAGGGCCTGCCCGATGCTACCTGTCTGAATGTAAATATTCCACCGGTGGGGATGAACGAGGTGAAGGGTATCAAGGTATGCCGCCAGGCGAGGGGCGTATGGAGGGAAGAGTTCGAGAAGAGACTGGATCCTCGTAAAGGCGAGTATTATTGGCTTACCGGTTACTTTGTCAACCACGAGAATGGCGCTACCGATACCGATGAGTGGGCGTTGGAAAACAACTACATCTCCGTGGTACCTGTTCAGGTTGATTTCACCAATTATAGGGCTATGGAACGCCTCAAGATCATCCAGGATGATTAGAAAGAAAGGCAATTCGGTGAAGCTTGGCCTCCTCTTAGGTGTTCTGCTTCCCATCATCGCGATGGCCCTGGTTTATCTGGTTAAATTTTCGGGCTATCCCATCGATTATTTCAAGGAGCAGATTCTTGAAATGAAACTATTCTCCAAATTTCTTAGCGTCTGCGTTTATCCCAACCTGGGGTTGTTTTTTATTTTTATCTGGGCCGACCGTCTGTTGTCGGCTCGCGGGGTGCTTATGGCTACCATCTTTCTGGCCATTTTGGTCTTTGTTTTGAAATTTGCCTTGTAATTGCTTCCCTTCCCCGCGGTTGGGTTTCAAGTTTTATGCTCCTGTTTCAAAAACCTGTTTTCCCAACCTTTGTTTGCGCTTAATTTTTTACCTTTACCCTTTAAATCCGGGTTAGATGATACGCCCCGCCAATGTGGGATCGGTTTCATAAGGCCAAACAGTTTAAACAACGACATGAAGTACTATTTGATAGCAGGAGAGGCTTCGGGCGATTTACACGGGTCCAACCTGATGCGGGGCTTGAAAGAGGTGGATCCCCGGCCCCGTTTTCGATTCTGGGGCGGGGATCGCATGCAGGAACAGGGAGGTGAGTTGGTAAAGCATTACCGCGACCATAATATCATGGGTTTTTGGGAGGTCATCACTCGTTTGGGAAAGATTCGTGACAATTTCCGTATATGCAAAGCTGATCTGCTGCAGTTTCGTCCCGATGTGCTCATTCTCATTGACTACCCTGGCTTCAATCTTCGGATGGCCAGGTTTGCTCAAAAACAGGGAATAAAGGTTTTTTATTATATATCGCCCAAGATATGGGCCTGGAAGGAATCCCGCATCCGAAAGATCAAGGCTTGGGTAGATCAGATGTTCGTGATTTTTCCCTTTGAGGTTGATTTTTATGCCCGGCACAATTTCTCGGTCGTCTATGAAGGCAACCCTTTGATTGATGCCGTCGATGGCAAGATAGAGAACAAGGCCTCGTTCGGGGCGTTTGTTCGAAGTCAGGGGCTGGAGGATAAACCCATTGTAGCCATTCTGCCGGGAAGCCGTAAGCAGGAGATTGACCGGAACCTGGGAGAGATGATACGGGTTATTCGCCATTTTCCGGACCATCAATACGTCATTGCCGGGGCGCCTTCCATCGACCGATCCTATTACGAACAGTATCTTGATGTTCCCAACCTAAGCTTTGTACATGACCAGACTTACGAGTTGCTGAGCCATTCCGGTGCTGCCATCATCACCTCCGGTACGGCAACCCTCGAAGCAGCCTTGTTTGATGTGCCACAGGTGGTTTGTTATAAGGCCGGTGTGATATCCTATCATATTGCCCGTCATTTTGTCAAAGTACCTTATATTTCCCTGGTCAACCTGAACATGAAGCGGGAGGTTGTAAAAGAGCTGATCCAGGATGATATGAACGACCAGACCCTGTACCGGGAATTGAGCAGGTTGCTTTATGACAGCGACTATACCGGGCGCATGCTCTCAGGCTATGCTGAACTGCGGGCTAAGCTTGGAGGGAGCGGTGCATCCCGCAAGGTTGCAGCTGCCATGTATGCACGTGTGAAGAATGGCGATCGACAGGTCTCATAGTCCAATCAGCTCACCGGAGGCGGTTTGTTCAAAGATGATCTCTGCCGGCTCGCCATAGTAGAACACATCGCCTGAGCCGGATGAATGAACCTGCAGGGTATCGCTGGCCCGGATGTGGATGTCTCCTATTGATTGCTGACGGATCAGGGCATTCTTTGTAAGGAGGCTGTCGGCCTGCAACCTGCCGGAACCGTGCAGCTCAACTTTGTATTGTTGTGCTTTTCCGCGAAACCGGAAGTTGCCGGTATTGGTAGTCCAGTTCTCCAGGTAGAGATAACCGGCATCCACCATCAGATCAATCTCGGAGAGTTCATTGGCCACGATCACCTCCAGATGGTTGCTGTGTATGGTGTCGGCCGAGGATAACCGGGATGGTTCCTCGATCCGGAAATACCGAAGGCTGGTAAAATGAAATTCAAGCACCGGGTTGCTTTTGCTGCTGTACCAATGGTTGGATAAATCCTCTGTCACCNTTGTTTTTCGTTTGTTTTGCGTCACGTGAATGTTGTTCACCATTTGCCGGTGCCCCCGGATAATAAGTTTGTTGGTGGTGTCCTGGACAAGTCTTATATCGAAGAGTCCATAGGTCCAGATGGCATCGCGCGCTTCCAGGTTCACCTGCCTCACTATTTTTTTTTCATCCAGCCATAGATCGCCCGCTTTTTC
>P_1C_Sed_2_UnCtyDRAFT_1000230_pt1 | contig 17617 bp, 14 predicted proteins | sample Pon1CUnioCityCA_4_FD_10229 | JGI IMG/M metagenome (IMG submission 10229) | reverse complement strand
ATCAGTTCCACCTGCCCGCCGTAGTTTTGAACGATTTTGGCGACCAAGAGGCTGGGGCGGGCATGAAACCCAAGATCCTGCGGAATGTTGACGGTAATTATACCGCGCTCGACATTTTCCTTCAATATCTGGCGGGCCACCTCGCTTCCGGAGGAAAAGTAATGATTGACATAATAGAGGCCGTAATTGATGGTGCAATCCAGCAGCATGTCCGGGTCAACCAGATCGCTCAACCGCTCACGGGCCATTTTATAGGCCTGCTTGTAACCCACCTCGATCAAATGACGCTCGTAGAAATGAAGGAGTCGGCCCATGATCTGCAGGAGGTGGAAAATAACGGAAAAATACGCGCGCAGCTGTTTTAACCGCCGGTTGCCGTAACGGAAACCGCCATGGATCACATAGGTATCAAAGGATGACTGAAGATTGTGGACGAGCATTTCAAACCGTCGGATTTCAACTTCGTTAACCCGGCTGGGCACCAGATCCCTTACCTCATCCTTGTTATAGACATCATAGAATTCATAGGAATCAAAATCATCGGCAATGGACAGGAACTCGTTGGCCACCCAAACCAGATGCTTTTGCTGAAGATCTTTTTCCTCGTCCTCAAAATCATAATCCAGAACTTCGCCGGTGGTGACGCCCGGAAAGTCTTCGGTCGTGTAAGGGGTTTGCGGCATCTGAATTTTAAGGCGCTCAGCTTCTTCAATAATGACAGGGGCCAGTTTCATCAGGGAATTGGTCATAAATTCCAGGACGAATTCCCCATGCTTTCGGAAATCCTCCTTGTTGTCGATATCGTAGAAGACCAACCGGTTGACGATATGCTTCTGGGAATACCCGCCAAGACTCAAATGGCGAATACCTGCCGCAAGTTCTCGATAGAAGTACCAGTTGGAGTTATTCTTGGCGCCGTGGAAATCCAGGAAATCCTCGAGCAGATGCGATGTTGTGATCAGTTTGGAAAAAAAACTCTTGGTGAAAATATTTTGCGGGGAATCCTGTTGGGCCAGGTACAGAAAGGCTTTCAGGTAATCAGAAGAATAAAAGCGCACTTTTTCGCCAAACGTAATATCGCACGCGCCGGTGACCTGATTGTCCGATTTCATCGTGACCTACATCATATCTTTCTGGGTTTCAGTAACCGCCTTGTCAATCTCTGCCGCCAGGGCCGGGGGCAGACCCTCTATATTAACATTTAGAAAGCCCCGGACGATGGTTGAAACCGCTTCATCTTCATCCAGTCCCCGGGCCATCAGGTATTCGATTTCGCGCTGGTCAATCTTGCCCACTGCGGCCTCATGCGACATATCCACACCGGGCACATGCCCTTGCAGTTCCGGGATGGCGTGCATCAGTCCGTCACTTAAAATCAGTCCCTTGCATTCCAGGTGACCTTTGCAGCCGGCCACCTTACCTATCATCTCACCTCGGGCAATAATGGTGCCGCCGGCCGTAATGGCTCGGGAAATAATCTCGGCCCGGGTATCCGGCTCATTTAAAAATACTCTGGAGCCCACATCCAGCCAGCTGCCATGGGTTGCTACAAGAATACTGTTAAAGCGTGCGACCGCGCCTTTTCCATCAAGAATTGTCGTGGGATTCATCTCAAGCGACCCCAGGGGGCGCAACGATATGTAATTGGAAACAATCACCCCGCCCGCCTCCACATGAATTGCCGTTCGGGGGCGCACATCCACCTGCTCCCCCCAGTCATGAATCATGGTGAAATGAAGCGTCGCCCCTTTTTTCACATAGAATTCCGATATCCCCAGATGCAGGCCGGAGGTAACATGCGAGGAGGTCGCACAACCCGTAATTATGTGCATCTCAGAGTCTTCTTCAGCAATGACGATGTTGTGAACATTCTGAGTTGAGCCCTCTTCCGCCAGATACAGGCAGGACTGAACCGGCTGGGATATTTTGACGCCCGGTTTTGACCGGATGAAATACCCGTTGTGGGGCACCTGGCTGGCATGTTCGGTAAACGGGTCCTTCTCCGGGCTTATGTGCCGCCACAGGTAATCCTTCAGCCAGTCATAGGTCTCCAGCGCCTCGGTTACGGGCATCATCTCAACGCCTTCCATCGAAGCCCGGGAATGGACCACCGAAGCGTCCTTTTGAATAAACGTCGCCGCCCGATTGCTCTCCGAGGTATCCACGCCCACGCTCAACCAGCGCCTGGCGTCCCCCGGGTCAACCAACTGCAGATCCTCGACATAGGCGTGGGACTTGGTCGATTTATTATATTTGGACGGATCCGGGTCACGGAACCGACTCCTGTCTATACCATTGCGCATCGAATACACTCCTCATAGCCATATTCCCGGATCCATTTCAAAATTTCCCGGGCATTTCTCACACAGCACAGATGGCCATCGTATAATACCTGCCCCTGATCCGCCGTTATATAGTCCAGGATATGCCCCGTGTGCGTGATAACCAGGGCAGACTTGGTCCGCTTCTTCAGATGGGTATGCGCATGCTCCCGCGTAACCCTGGGGCATTTGATACCCCGCTCCAGCAGGCTGTTGACCACGTCGCCCAGAAGCACGATATTTTCAAGGTCCACCCCGGATTCCGGCTCATCGAGCAAAACAAGATCCGGTTGCTGCGCCATCAGCTGAAGCATTTCGGAACGCTTGATCTCCCCGCCGGAGAAATTCAGATTAACATCCCGGTCCAGGAAGCCCGCTAAGTTGACTTGATCAGCCAAAGTTTCAATATCGACTTCCTTCTCTCGGCTGCACAGACCCACCAATTCCTTTGTCTTGAGCCCGGCAATCGTCGGCGGCCGTTGAAAGGAAACCCCGATACCCAGGCGCGCCCTTTCATGGATCGGCATATAGGTGATATCTTCACCTTTAAAAACAATACGCCCGCCGGTCACCGTGTATCCGGAGAACCCCATGATGGTCATCATCAGGGAGGTTTTGCCGGACCCGTTCGGCCCAAACAAAATATGGGTTTCCCCTTCCGGAATCTCCATATTGATGCGATCCAGAATTTTCTTTCCCTCGATTTCGACAACAAGATCTTCAATTTTCAGCATTGATTAAGCCCTTATTTCCGTTCAATAAAAAAAGCGGGCGGCGGTGCCCGTAAGCCGAATCCTGTTTCCAGCCCTCAGGTTGCCCCGGGCCGGACAACGATCATTCATCTTTGGATAACGGTTGCCCGCTATCTCTTGCGACCTACCCGGAAGCTCGGACGGGCCGCCCTAAAACGCTTCCCTACTTGGTCTTGCACCGGGTGGGGTTTACCGAGCATCCCCGGTCGCCCGGGGATCTGGTGCGCTCTTACCGCACCGTTGCACCCTTACCCCGAACTCACCTTATAATTAACCGGGTTAACCATAAGAGTGGAATCGGGGCGGTATTATTTCTGTGGCACTAGCCTTCACGTTGCCGTGACTCCACGTTATGGAGCACCCTGCCCTGTGGTGTTCGGACTTTCCTCCGGAGCAATGGCTCCAGCGATCGTTTAGCCACCACCGCCCGCAACTTAATTATATAACATACAACATCCGATGGCAATGGGGGCAAAATTTCAATTCATCGCCGCGGTGAAGTTCATTGTACAATTGAGGTGGAATATTCATGTTGCATCCCATGCAAATCGCATCCCTTGCCCCCACAATAGCGCTACCACCGGTCTGGCCGCGCACGAAGCGGTATTTTTTCATCATATCCGCCTTAATATGCACGGCTATCTCATCACGCTCGGCAATCAGCTTTTCCTGCTCCTGACGGAGATTTTCCGCATGTGCGGAAAGTTCCCTGCGCTGCTCCGCAATGCTTTGCTTCTCCCTCTCGAATTCGCCATTGAGATTGGCGATGGATTTTTCCGCTGCCTCCATATCATCCAGGCACTGCAGCATTTTGTCCTCAATAGCGGAGGTTGCGGATTTAATATCACTGATTTCCTTTAAAAAGGCCCGGTACTCCTGATTGGTCTTAACGGAATGCAGCTGCGCCTCCCGCTTCTCTATACGCGACTGATGCGTCTGAATTTCTGTTTCATGCGCGCGGTAAATTTTCTTCAACTCCTCAAACGCCGATTTTTGAACCTGGAGTTGTTCTTCTATCCGGGTAAGTAGCGACGCCATCTCCTCAATCTGTTCCGGAATCTGCCAAATCTCGGCCTGGATGCGGGCCGCCGCTGCCTCTTTCTGCTGCAGGTCAATTAATAACTCAATTTGCTCTTTTAATTCGTTGCTATCCATATATAAATATCCCAACCTGATATTTTCAGTGCTGTGCAATCAAATGACAAACAGCTCAGATGAGAAACAGCAAAAGTGAAAAACGGCTATAGCACAGTTACCTGTCCGACGGCAATATGATAAAGTCATCAATTGATAGCTTCACAGGAAGTCATTAACGGATGATGAAAGGCTCTGACTCCTGTTGGGACCCGATCACCAAAACATCCCGGGAGCTCTCGGCCAGGGCCGAGGCCAACCGGCCGCGGATTAAATCCACCATCAGGCGCTCAGATGCGAAATGCCCGATATCAATCAGGCCCCGCTGGTTAATCTCAGCATCCCGGGCGTCGTGGTACCGCAAATCACCGCTTATAAACACATCGGCAGAGCTGTCGAAAAAGGCTTTGAGCAGGCCCGAACCGCTGCCGGTGCAGACCGCAATCCGTTGAACCTCCATATCCGCAGAACCAACCACCCGCACGGATCCGAGGCCAAGCGTGACCTTGATTTTCCCGGCCAGGCCCGCCAGATCCATCGGTTTGTCCAAATCACCAATACGTCCCAGACCGCTTTGCCTATCCTCCAGTTGCTCCGCACCATCCAGGGGTGTGAGAATCGTAACATTTTTGAGGCCAATGGCGTCGGCAAACGCATCGTTTAACCCCCCGCTGACCCAGTCCAGATTGGTATGGGCTGAAAAAACAGCCAGCTGATGGCGGGTGGCCATTTCAATCATCCGGCCCAGCGGCGTACTGTAGTCGATTTGTTTGATTGCCTTGAATATAAAGGGATGGTGCGTAATTAGAAGATTCACTCCCTGTTCACAGGCATCCGCAATCACAAGCGGACTGGCATCCAGCGAAACCATGACCTTTTTGACAGGCCACTGCGGATTGCCGATCTGCAGCCCCGGATTGTCCCAATCCTCCGCCAGGCGGGGAGGGGCCAGAGCGTCCATCAAAGCAATAATATCAGAAACGAGCGGCATCGTCTGCTTACCTCTCTGAAAACCTTCAAGATGCAAGGATCCACAAGAACCCTTCAAAATAAAAAAAGACGTGAGGTTGTAGCCCACGCCTTTGCATCCATTGTCCGGCTCATGGTTATCTTGTTGCCGGGCCGGATAAGATCCCCGTATTTGTTTTCGCGCCAAACCGGCGACTGGATTCGACCTCCCAAAAATGCCTCCCTTGTAATTCTCCCGAATTGAGCGACCAAACTGATTATTTTTGCTGGAATAACAGAAATAAACAGGTAACGCAAGACAAAGAATCCTTATTGAGTTGCGCAATGGGTCAGCTTCTGGCAAAATGATAGCCATGTCGGTGCTAAGCGTAATCAAAAATTTTCTGCGAAGGGCCCGGACCGGGAAGGACAAGTCAATTGCGCCGGCAACGGATATGACTTATAAGGGCAGCAACGGCGCAGCTTCCAAACAGTGGACAGGTATTGATCTGGACGGCACCCTGGCCCTCTATGACGAGAATTCCTCGCTCGCTGCCATAGGGGCGCCGGTTCCGGATATGATGCTGCGGGTAAAAGCCATGTTGGCTGAGGGGGAATACATCAAAATTTTTACCGCACGCGCGGCAGAGCCCCACCAACTGGTCATGGTCCGGCAATGGTTGAAGGTAAACGGACTGCCGCCCCTGGAAATAACCAACGTCAAGGATTACAACATGCACCGCCTCTATGACGACCGGTGCATCCAGGTGGAGACAAACACCGGCAGACTCATCATTGCCGGGGAGTCTTCGTGATATACCCGGACTGCATTGCCCCCCCGAATCCGGCAATGTCTGCCGGCTGCCTGCCGCAAGCCCCCGTATCATCGGCACACAGGCTGCACTTGACGAATTCCAACACTCCCTGACAGGGCAGAAGCTTCGCAAAAGCGCCCCTGAAGCGGCACCGGCTTATGTCATGTACATCCCGCCATTGACGTGGAAGGTCTGCCCATTTATATAGCTGCCCGCATCAGAGGCCAAAAGCAGGGCCAGGCCGATAAAGTCTTCCGGAACGCCGGGGCGCTTTAACGGAATTCGCTGTACCAGTTTATCACGCTGGGAAACCGGCATCAGATCCAACATGGGCGTGTCCACCATGCCCGGAGCTATAAGGTTCACCCGGATCCCATGGGGCCCGGCTTCAGCTGCAAGGCTCCTGCTAAACCCTTCAACGCCGCCTTTGGCTGCACTATAGTGGGCGCTGGTCTTGCCTCCGGTGCTGGCAACCATAGAAGAAAAATTAACAATGGCGCCGCTGCCTTGCGCAACCATAAAGGGAAGCACTTCCCTGACCAGCAGAAACACCGATGACAAATTGACATCAATCATCCGGCGCCAGGTTTCAAACGTCATATCCTTCACACTGCATGGCGTACTAATGGCTGCAATATTCATCACAATATCCGGAGACCCGAATTCCCGGATGCAGGATGTAACAACGCTGGCTATCCTTGCCGGGTCGCTTACATCAGCCACTGTACCATGCCAGCCGGGCAGCCCCTGCTTTGGCGGGTCAACAACGGATTCACTGAGGTCAAGCGCCACCACGTCCGCACCCGCTTCAGCCAGTGCCACAGCAACCGCCTGGCCGATCCCCTGGGCGGCCCCGGTAACGATGGCGCATTGACCGGAGAAATCGAAAAACAACTGCTTCGACTTTTGCATAAACCTTCCATCTATGAATGTTTGTAAAGGTTTCTTCGCAGCCCTTACCTATATACCTTAGAGGCCGAGATAGGTTGTTTTAACGGTTTCATCTTTCATCAGTTCGGCACCACTGCCTTCAGCGATGACCCTGCCCTGGGAAAGCACGTAATTCCTGTCGGACAATTCGAAAGCATAGCTGACGTCCTGCTCCGCCATGAGAATGGTAATCCCCATGCCATGGACTTTTGCCAGTCGCTGAAAGAGATTTTCCTTTATAATCGGCGCCAGACCGGTAGAAGGTTCATCAACCAGCATGAGACGGGCATTGGACATCAGGGCGCGGCCTATGGAAAGCATGGTCAGCTGCCCCCCGGAAAGCGTTCCCGCAACCTGCTTTTCTCTTTCTTTAAGGATTGGAAAAATTTCGTAAACCTTCTCCAGATTATCGGCAATCTCGCGCCTGTCCTTTGAAAGGTAGGCCCCGACCAGAAGATTGTCCTTAACTGTCATTTCACGAAAGGGCCGGCCTCTTTCCGGGCTGAGGATCAATCCTTTTTCGGCGATTTCATGAGGCGGCCGGCCCATGATGTTCTCCCCGTCGAATACAACCCGCCCCTTAAGATCAATCTTTCCCAAGCGGGTTCCCCGCTGTTCTTCTTTCTCCCACTTGACCAGTCCGGCGATTGCACGGAAAAGCGTACTTTTTCCCGCCCCGTTGGGGCCGACGATACTTACGAACTCCCCCTGGTGCACTTCCAGGCTAACCTGGTTGAGGACCATTGCCGTATCATAGCAAACAACAATATTTTCCGCCTTAAGAAACAAGTTTCTCCCCTTCCTTGCCGATGTAGGCCTTGATCACCTCCTGGTCGTTCACTACTTCCCCGGGGGTTCCCGAGGCGATGATGCCGCCAAAGTTCAAAACGATCACCCGGTCCACCATCTTCATCAGGTAGGATAACTTATGCTCCACGATCAGGATGGCCGGTCCTTCACTGTGCAGCCGGCCAAACCGGCCGCCCTTATGAAGGCGCTTGAGAGATCTGGCAATCAGCTCGGTTTCCGCGGGATTGAGTCCGCCGAAGGGTTCATCAAGGAGCAGAAGATCCGGTTCGGTGGCGATGGCCCTGGCAAGTTCCAGGCGCTTGAGATCGCCATGGGACAACGTGGAGGCCCGCTCCAGGGCCATATCGGCAATACCGCAGAATTCCAGCGCATCCTTTGCCCGCTCCTCAACCGTTTTGACCCATTCGCCTTTCCGGCTTGCCCTTTTGGACAGGGTTGAGACCATCACGTTATGAATTACAGGCAGGTTTTTAAAAGGCTTGGTCACCTGAAATGTCATGGCCATCCCGAGGTTGGTAATGGCAGCGGTGCTTTTTCCCGTGATATCTTTGCCCTGGTACAGGATCCTGCCTTCAGTCGGCCGGAGAATCCCCATAAGCAGCTTTATCGTGGTGGTCTTGCCTGAGCCGTTCGGTCCGATAAGGCCGACTATTTCATCGCGGCGGATCTGAAAGCTGTTTCTGTCCACCGCCTTAACCCCACCGAAGTCCTTGGCTAAATTATTAACTTCAAGGATCATCTCACTCATTATCCCCCCTTCTATAAATCAAAGCGCAACTCCCGGCGGGACACCTTGCCGACATCCGTCTTAGGAATCTCCCCCACGAACTCGATCACGGAGGGAATCTTGTAGTGGGCCAGCTTCCCATTGAGGAATTCCTTGACATCCTGCTCCGAAATGCGCCCCCTTGCATCACTTTCCGGCACGACAAAGGCCTTGACATATTCACCCACCCGGGCATCGGGAATCCCTACAACACCCGCCTCCTTGACCTGGGGGTGGCTCCTCAGGACCTCCTCCACATCCCTGGCATATACCCGGTAGCCCTTATACTTTATTAAATCCCGCTTTCTGTCATAGAAATGGAAAAACCCATCCGTGTCCATCCTTACCAGGTCGCCCGTTCGATACCATAAGACCCCATCGATTTCGGCCATAACCTCGTTGGTGGCCTCGGGGTTTTCCCAATACCCCTTCATGATTTGCGGGCCCCTGACCACGTGTTCCCCGATTTCTCCCGGCTCAAGCAGGGTGTCGGCCTCAGGGTCCGCAACCGCCGCATCCGTATTCGGCACGGGAATGCCAAAGGAATTGATCCGCGCATGCGCCAGCGGATTGGCATGGGTCACCCCGGTGCTTTCGGTCATTCCATACATCTCGACAATACGGGTACCGGTCCGCTCCTGCCAGTCTTTAACCGTATGTTCATGAAGGGTGTCCGCCCCGCCGAGGATGATTTTAAGCTTTTCCCACTTTACCCGCCCGGTTTTCTCATGGGTCTTGAGCAGCTCGAAAACCGTGGGGGCACCCCCGAAAAAAGTGGCTTTGTAGGTGCTAATACATTTCAGGATTTCCTCGACATCCGGGGTGGTAAAGATGATCGACGTCCAGCCGAAACAAATGGAGCAGGTTATCTGCCACTGACCGGCGATATGATATAAGGGCATATAGGCGATAAAGGTTTCCTCGCCCCGTTTCAGAAACGGATACAGGGCCAGATTCTGCACCAATGCGGCACTCATGTTCGCATGGGTGAGCATCACGCCTTTGGGCAGGCCGGTGGTACCGCCCGTATAGTGGAGGGTGGCGATATCCGCTTGTTCAATTGGCGTATCCGGGGTTGTTTTCTCCGAGCTCCGGATCAGGTTTTGAAAAGAATGGAATCCCTTTTTTTCTTCGATATTAATGACAGGGGTCTTCATCTGTTGATAAACCCCCGAGAGGACGCTGCTGCCGGCAATCTTTTTCAGCTTTGGCAAATACTCTGAAATGTTGGTCAAAATCACATTGTCCAGCTCGACCCCGGCCTTCTCGATGGCTTCGTAGAGAATATCCAGGCTGATCACGGTGCGGGCCCCGCTGTCCTCCAGCTGGTGCTTGATTTCGGAGGAGACGTATACGGGGCTGATCGGCGTTACAATCGCACCGATCCGCAGGGCGCCCAACATGGCAATAACATATTGCGGAGAGTTCAGAAGGAGCAGACCGATACGATCGCCCTTTTTGATGCCGAGTTTTAATAGGGCATTGGCAAATCGGTCGGATTCCGCTTTCAGATCCCCGTAACTGATTTTTTTGCCGTAAAAAATAATCGCCGGCGTTTTGGGTGATTTCTCGGCCTCCCGGTCAAAAATGGTGACGATGGATTCCTGGGGTATTTCGATGTGCTCACCGACGCCTTCGGGGTAGAAGGCGAGCCAGGGTTTTTGTTGATAGATATGCTCTGCCGCCATAAAAATGTCTCCGTTTTTGCTAAGCTCAATGATGATGGACTCGTAAAAAATCTGATTTTGGATGGCCGGCATCAAAGCCATCACTATAAGTTTGCCATTTTCGGGGGTAACAGTTTATTCACCGCCGTGCTCAAGATGCAGCTGCGCACCGCAGGCGCGGCACTTTTTCCGCCGGGCATAGTTTGTCAGCTTACATCGCGGGCATTCGGCCTCAATCTTGTCGAGCACCCACACACTGATCCCTTCCGGCATAAAAAGCAGGGTGAGGATCAGCACAACAGACAGAAGAAGGAAGCGGATTTCCTCGCCCAAAGGGTGAACCCCCAAAAATTCAGTAAGGGGAAACAAAAGGCACACCCCCACCACAGGGCCGAAAATGGTTCCCATGCCGCCAAAAATGGTCCATAAAATGGCATTGAAAGAAAACAGCAACTCAAGGGTCGAGGGGCCGACAACCTTAATAAAATGGGCATAAAGCCCCCCTGAAACACCACAGAAAAAACCGCTGCCGGCAAAGGCGAGAAACTTATAAAATGTGGTATTGGTGCCGCAGGCCCTGGCGGTGATTTCATCCTGGTTGATGGCCCTGAAAATGAGGCCGGTCCGGACCATTTTGCTTTTAAGGTCCGTGAGCTTCCACATTATCAGCACCGATAAGAGCATAATAATCAAAACGATATAGTATTCCGCAATACGGGAAAAAGCCAACGGGCTTATGCCGAACAGTCCCAGTTCCCCGCCTGTATAATCGGGAAACGCATAAACCAGCCCCTGCAGCATAATCGGAAAGGCCAGGGTCACCAATGCCAGATAGATCCCCCTGAGCCTCAGGGCGGGGGCGCCGATTACAAGACCCATGACCATGGCGATAAAGCTTCCCACCGGTATTGTCGCCCATGCCGGCCAGCCAAAGTTGCTGTTTAGCATGGCCGTCGCATAGGCGCTTATTCCGAAAAACGCCGCATGGCCGAAATTCAAAACGCCAGTAAAGCCGGAAAGAAAATCCCAGCTAACGGCAAAGATAATGTAAATGCTCATCAGGATCAGTATCCGGAGCAAATAAGGCTCAGAATTGACAAGCGGCAGTAGAAAAATAAGGGCAATGAACACAAAAGCGATGACCCGCCCCGGGATGGCTCCCACATCTTCGCGGAAAAACCAGTAAAGTCTATAAAGAGCAGCTCCCATAATCGCCTACAACCTTTCTTCCTCAAAGACCAATCCGAATAAACCCTCCGGCCTTATAATTAATACAGCGGCCATCACCCCCAGGACAAAGGCCCCCTGGAGATAAGCACCCAGGGGAATCAGGAAAACGACAAGGGTTTCCACATAGCCCAATATAAATGCGGCAATAATGCTGCCTTTGAGGCTTCCGAGGCCGCCCAGAACGATGGCCGCCAGGATCACCAGCAACGGAGGGATCCACATATGCGGCTCCAGTGGAAGCAGCGGGGAGACCATTACACCGGCAATGCCGGCCAAGGCCATGGCGATACCGGTTGTTATCAAACATATGCGGTTAACATTGATGCCCATGAGATTGGCCGTCTCTCGATCCTGGGCTACCGCCCGGATGGCGACCCCCAGGCGGGTTCGGGCAAGAAGAAATTCCAGGGCGCCGATGACGCCGATGCTGACAATGATGGTAAAAATTTTCTGGTAGGCCACCCGGACGCCCCCGAGTTCGAAAAATCCCTCTTTGAACGGCGGTATGCCCCGGAAATCACCGCTGAATATTATGAGCAAAATTTCCTGGAATAGCATAGACAAGGCCAGGCTGATAATCATCACGGTGAGTTCATGGGCCTTCACCCGGTCAATGATCAAGCGGTAAGACACAACGCCCAGGATGGTTGTGCCCAGGATCGAAAGGGGACAGGCGATGATGAGGGGAACACTGGTAAAATTGCTGAAAATATAAACCATATAAGCTGTTAACATGAAAAAGCCGGTATAGCTGAGATTCAGTATCCGAGCCACACCAAACATCAAGGATAAACCGGCAACCAGAACAGCGTATATGCCTCCCTTTACAAAACCTGTTATCAAAATCTGAATGAGCATGTTTTTTCACTTTTGGGTTGCCGCGCCGGATGAGCGCTAAAGCGCTGCCGGCGCAGCGGGTTTACGTGAAGACGCCTGGCTACTCCCGGTCCTTCCAATAGGCCACCACCCAGGGAGGCAGCTTGTAATATTCGGTCCCCTCGTATTTTACGCCTTTCCATTCGCCGCCGGGAGGCGGCCAGACGCATACCTGCGCCTCATCGAGCCACTGGATAAATGAAGTGGTGACGTATCCCGGTTCAATTCGCATATCATGGGTATACTTGTCATCCCTGTCCGTGAAGCGGATTCTTCCGACTGCCGCCACGTGGTCCGTCTTTTCCAGCTCTTGGACCACCCGGTCGGCGTCTAAATTTCCCCCGGCCCTTTCAATCGCTTTCTTTAAAATGTATACCGCCTCATAAGTCTGGGAGTATACGGAGGGGGCGGTGTTATTAATTTTTTTGAATTTTTCAATATACGGAAGCGTTCTTTCAGTCATCGGAACCGGTGGAAACGTACTCCAGGCGGCCTCATACTCAACGTTTCCGTTTGTTTTTTTCCAGAATTCGGAATCCTGGGCCGGCACGTTAATACCTATGGCTGCCGCGGGGATTTTCATCTCCCCCCATTGTTTTGAAAAAGTTTGCGCAACGGGCCCTGAGGCAATGTCATAGATGACCTGCGCGCCTGCGTTCTTAATCCCGGTGAATTCGGCGGTCAAATCATTGGATGAATAAGAAGGACGCCATTCACCGACCACTTCGATTCCGAGTTCAGCGGCATGATCCTTGATCAGCTCAAAGGTCGGGTCCACCCACATCAGCTTTTCACCCAAAAGCGCCACCTTTGGCTTTTTGATCCCCAATTCCCGGGTAACCGCGTCGGTGACCATCTTCAGCGCCGCCAGGTGTATCTGTTCGGCGAGTTCCATGTTGCACGAGCCTAAACGGAAGAAATATTTATATTTGTCGTAATCCTCGTTGACGCGTTGGGTCAGCTGCGGGTGGCCGGAGCCGACGTTAATGAAGATTTTTTTGTATCTGCTGGCCACATCCTGCATTCCCAAAACCGCTTCGGACCGGAATCCGCCTACCACAAAGTCCACCTCGTTGGAGGTAATCAGCCGCTCCATAACACCGATGGCATCCGGAATGCTTTTCATCTCATTGGAATCGGCCTGGACCAGTTCGATGGAACACTGCTTCCCGTCCAGATAGACGCCGCCGGTGGCGTTAATCTCTTCAGCGGCCATCTCCGCGCCCATCCAGTGGTGCCTCCCCTGCATATAATCCATCGGGCCGATAACACCAATCTTGATCTGGGTTTTTTCGGCAAAAGCCTGTGAAGCCGCAAACAGCAGCACAAAAGCAAGCACCAGGGTCACAAAAACCAGTACATCGCTGGCTTTAAAGTTCAGACTGCCTTTTTTTTCCCTGCAGTAAAACATGTCGCCCCCTCCTTTTAACTCGATGATTTACGAAACGTGCGTGTATGTAAGCACCCTGTGACTGAAAACTTGGATGTTTGGATGTGATAATGGCTGTGCAGGTATTGATTGAAATGCGGGGAATCGTTCTTCAAGCCAAACTCCCTTCCGTGCGAAAGATGCCGCTGTTGAAGAATTCGGTCATTTTGTCCATTTTTTAAAGTTTTTTTTAGCGTGTTGTCAAGAGAAAATTCGAATGACAATAAAATAAATCAATAAACAAAACAATCATTCAATTTTTTAAATTTTAACTTTTTATTTTTTTTCTTTTGAGGTAAGAACTCTAAATAAAAATGATACCATAGACTGCTTTTAACGGCCCCCTTCGGGACCAGCGGAACACAGGAGAAGAAACGAATCATGGCGGCAAAGGAGAAACAAGGCAGGCTTGACCGAAACGGGCGCCGTGAGGCGATACTTGAGGCCGCACTTCAGGCATTTGCTACAAACGGATTTGAAAAGACCACCATCTCTCAGGTGGCATCCGACTCCAGCGTTCCGGAAGCCTCCATTTATGAATACTTTCGAAATAAAGAGGATATTCTTTTCAGCCTGGGCGACCAGTTTATCCAAAACCTACAAAGTGACCTCACGGTTCATTTTCTCGGGGTTGAAGGAACGGTTAACCGCTTGCGAAAGTTCCTGTGGCATCATTTATATATATTTCAGGAGAATCCGGCGTACTGCCGCCTGTTTTCCCTTGAACTGCTGAACAATCCCCGGTACCGGACATCCCCTGCCTGCCGGTCCTTAACTCAATACCGGCTTGAACTTAAAGCAATTATCGAGGAAGGCATTCGGGAAGGTATTTTTTTTAAGCAATTAATGCCTGAATTGGCAGAAATAATGATTTTCGGAACCATGCACCACATGATTCTCTCCAAGGTAGTGCTCGGAAAACCCCTGGACCTTGTTTCCCGTGCGAACACGCTTTTTGAACTTTTCATGGCGGCCCTGCTGGCCGAAAATTACCCCCGGCAAGAAGCGATAGGCGCCGAAAAAGGGAAAAAGGGGGATATCCTCACGGCAGCCTTATACGAGTTCCGTGAGTCCGGCTTTCAGCAGGCCACCATTTCAAAAATCGCTAAAAGAGCCAGTGTTACAGAGCCGACTATCTACGAAAACTTTACAAACAAGGAGGAGCTCCTTTATGCGATTCCGGAGGCTGTAATGAAAGGCCATTTAGTGGAATCCGTGGATGCCGACCTTTCCAATCATGACACCCCCGTAAACCGGCTTCGCACCTTCCTGCTGCATCAAATCCGGTCAGCCCGGGATTTCCCGGTTTATTACTATTTGCTCACCACCGAACTCCGCAGTCACATCAATTTCTACAAATCCTCCCACTACGACTCGCTTCGGGAATACAGCGCACGCCTGACCGGTATACTGCAAGAGGGGATGGCGCAAGGACTTTTCCGGAAAGACCTGGACATTGCAGCTGTCCGGGATCTCTATTTCGGAACCCTTGACGAACTCACCCTCTCGGTGGTTATTGTGGCCGGCTCCGATCGTATCATCAGCTACACCGAAGACCTTTTCGACCTGATTTTGCATGCAGTGATGGCGCCGAGCGAATAAACTCCCGAAGCCAAAGGAGGCGCCGCCGCACCGCCCCTGTTACTTTCCCCCCCCCATTAAAATACCCCTTCAGACACTATTTTCCCAGCTTTTTTCAAAAATTCGAATAAAATTATAACTTTTATCTTGACACCTTAAAAAAAACTGTGCTTATTTTCGAATGGGTATAAAAAATTCAAAGTTAATTTACTACTATTTAGTTTTGCATAACAAAAAACCTGTTTTTGGCCAAAACGGCAAACCGTTTGGCCACAGGCATGCCGGCCCGGGTTGCTGGTTAAAATTGCCCCTTGACGACAATGATCCTTGTCCAAAAGACCGATTTTTGTTCCGGCATCACCAAACATCCAATAATATCCGGAGACATTGCTCATGGATAATTTCAAAGGCAAGGTGGCAGTGATTACAGGGGCAGCCAACGGTATTGGCAGGGCCATTGCCGAACGTTGTGCGCATGAAGGCATGGACATTGTCATAGCTGACATTGAAGCAGCCGCTTTATATGAACTCGAAGAAAATCTGCGATCTGCAGGAGTTCGTGTCTTACCGGCAATTACCGACGTTTCAAAATCTTATGACATGGAAACCCTTGCCGGCAAGACCCTTGATGCCTTCGGGGCAGTTCACCTGCTGTTCAACAATGCCGGCGTGGCTGTTGAAGGGGTTATCTGGGAAAATTCCCTGGAGGATTGGGAATGGGTCCTGGGGGTCAATCTGTGGGGGGTCATTCACGGGATACGGACGTTCACCCCCATAATGCTTAAACAGGATGTGGCCTGCCATATTATAAATACCGCATCCATTTCCGGATTGTTCTCGGATCTGGGACTTGGGGTTTACAAGGTAAGCAAGCATGGCGTGGTAACGCTGTCGGAGACCATGTATCATGAATTAAAGAAAAAAAAATCAAAGCTGAACGTCTCCCTGCTCTGCCCCGGCCCGGTCAACACCAAAATAGCGGATTCAGACCGAAACCGAACAAACGGTTTTCGCAACCAGGAATTCGAAAGCCCGGAGGTTGAAAAGAGAATGAACATGCTACGCAAAGACCTGCAGGCAGGCCAGTCCCCCTCATATACCGCGTCAATTATTTTTGATGCGATCAGGGAAGAGAAGTTCTACATCCTAACCCATTCGGAAAGAAATTTTGCGATAAAAAACCGCATGGAGGACATTCTCCAGGGCCGCAACCCCACAAACCCTTGGAAACCATTAACGCAGGAAATGGAGCCTGAATCCAAATGAGCCGCGCAATGTATTTTTCCAAAGATCATGAAATGGTCCGCAAGGCAATCCGGGACTTTGTCAACAAAGCCATTAATCCTTACGTGGAGGAATGGGAGGAAAAAGGGATCGCCCCCCTTCATGATTTGTTCCGAAAAATGGGCGAGCTTGGATTTCTGGGAATTCGCTACGCGCCCGAATACGGGGGCGAGGGCCTTGATTACTGGTATGAGCTGGTTTTTCTGGAAGAGCTTGGCAATATTGACGCATACGGCATCAGCATGGCCATCAGTGTTCAGACCAATATGGCCACACCCGCAATCGCTGAATTTGGGAGCGAATTTCTGAAAGAGACGTATCTGGCAAAAGCGATATCCGGTGAAATGGTCGGTGCCATCGCGGTGACCGAACCGGGCGGCGGATCCGATGTTGCCGCAATTGCCACCACCGCCGAAAAAGACGGGGATTCCTATGTATTAAACGGCTCGAAAACCTACATTACCAACGGGGTCCAGGCGGATTTCTTGACCCTGTTGGCGCGAACCAGTGATGATCCGGGGTATCACTCATTTGGCCTTTTTGTTGTCCCAACGAATCTGCCGGGCTTTACGGTAAGCAAAAAACTGGACAAGCTTGGCATGCGCTCCAGCGATACGGCGGAACTGTTTTTTGACAACCTGAAAATCCCTGCAGACCATTTGATCGGCGAGCCGGGTGAAGGCTTTATATACCAGATGAAGCAGTTCCAGCATGAGCGTTTTGCCGCTATTCCAATGACCTACGTTCAAGCCAAAAATAACATCGATATGACCGTGCAACACCTCAAAGACCGCATGGTCTTCGGCCAGCCCCTGCTTTCCAAGCAAGTGCTGCGGCATCGGATCGCGGACTGGCTGACACGGATAGAGAGCCTCAAGGCCCTGGCCTATCATATAGTGCAAATGAAGATGGCGGGTTTGGAAGCCACCAGGGAGATCACCATGGCCAAGCTGCTTGCAGGGCAGGTGGGACCCGAGGTGGCCAATGGATGCCTTCAGATGTATGGCGGTCTGGGATACATGAATGAAATGAAGATATCCCGCCAATTCAGGGATTCCCGGCTTGTCGCCATCG
>P_1C_Sed_2_UnCtyDRAFT_1000229_pt1 | contig 17622 bp, 13 predicted proteins | sample Pon1CUnioCityCA_4_FD_10229 | JGI IMG/M metagenome (IMG submission 10229) | reverse complement strand
GGGCGAGACGGTGACCCCTTACGGCAACGTCAGCCTCAGCTACAACATATACAGCGGGGGTACCCGCAAAAGAGCCGTTGAGGTGGCCCGGGTCAATGAACAGATCACCCTGACCGAAACCGAAGAGATCAGACACAGCCTGATCAATGTGTTGTACAATGAATATGATCTGTACAACGTACGCTCCACCCTGCTGGCGGTAGCCGATGAAAACCTGGAAGCTGCCGAGCTCAACCTGAAAATCGCCGAAGATAAGTTCAGGAGCGGTGCCATCAATTCTTTCAATTATCGCGACATCCAGCTGATCTACATCAATGCGGCGCTTCAGCGTTTGCGGTCGGTCTATAACCTGATCGATTCCAGAACCAACCTGACCCGCCTGATCGGTGGTTTTGTCGACGAGGAAGTGTAAAGCCCGCGGGCAGGTTTTTCAGCCGGCTGGTGTTTTATTTTTGTTGGCCAGGCGCCGTTCCTTTAATTGAGGTTTTGTTCGATCACTTCGAACAGGTGCTTTTGGCGCACCGGTTTGCTGATATACCCGTCGCATCCGTGTGCCAGCGCCCTGGGCTTATCTGAGCTCATGGCATAGGCTGTTTGCGCGATCACCTTAATTTTGGGAAAGGATTCCTTTACTTTTTGAGTCAGTTTGAGGCCGTTGTAGTCGGGCAGCTTGATATCCATCAGGATGATGGAGATGGATGGATCGTGCAGGATTTTCTTCCAGGCAGAGGTCCCGTCTTCGGCCAGGATGATCCGGGCCCGGGTGGGTTTGATCAGCTCCTGCAAATAGCGCCGGCTGAAGGAATCATCTTCTACCACCAATATCGTCCGGCCTTCCAGGTCGGGAAAAGCCGGCTCTTCCTGATCTCCCTCCTGTTCTTCCTCGTGGGAGCCCACCGAGGGAATGGTGAAGTAGAATACCGAGCCCTGCTCCCTTTCCGACTCAAGCCAGATATGGCCACCCAGTATGCCCACCAGCTTTCGGGTGATGGCCAGCCCCAGGCCGGTACCCTCGAAGGTACGCGTGAAACTCTCGTCGACCTGGCGGAAACTCTCAAAGACAATATGCTGCTTGTCTTTGGGAATGCCAATCCCCGTGTCGCTGACATAGAACAGCAACCTGTCTTTTTTATACGGGCGGCAACCCAACCGGATGCTGCCCTGGTGGGTGAACTTCACGGCGTTGTCCAGGAGATTGGACAAGATCTGCTGCAGCCTGACCTCATCGGTATGCACAATGGCCTCCTGGAGTCCGTTCATCTCAAGTTCCAGGCTTATGTGCGTTTTTTCTTTGCTTCTCAGCAGGTTGGAGTAGAAGTCGATTTGTTGCTGAAGGACTGCTTCGATGGAGGTGTCTTTTTTCTGTATGTCGAACTGATTGGCCTCTATCTTCGAGATATCAATGATGTCGTTTATGATTTGCAGCAGATGATGCGATCGGGACTCGATAATCTCCAGAAACTCTTCTTTCTTTTCCTGACTGATATCGTGGTTTTTTAACAACTGGGTGAACCCCACGATCCCATTCATCGGTGTTCTTATCTCGTGGGAGATGTTGGCCAGGAAAGCCGATTTGAGCCGGTCGTTTTCTTCGGCCTTTTCTTTGGCTTCCTCCAGTTCTTTCATTAACTCGTGCATCTCGGAGATGTCGCGGCCGATGCCTACCAGGCTGTGGATCACTCCCTTTTCATCGTAGATGGGAGACAGAGAGGTCTGGAAGTATCGCTCGCCCGAGGGAGAAGGAATGCGCCAGGATAAGACCCTGAATTCCCCCCGGAAGGCTTTCTGAAGGGCTTCGATGTGCACTTTTGTTGTTTTGCTGTCAAATAACCGGGTGATCTGCTTGCCCTGATAATCTTTTTGGTTGATGCCAAGTTTGCGGAGCCCTTTGCCATAGAGGCCCCGAAGAATATATTGCTTGTCGATCAAAAAGATGATGTCTTCTGTAGACTTTACCAGGGCTTTGAATTTCTCTTCGCTTTGTTTAAGCCTTTTTTCCGTTTCCTTTCGCCGGGTGATGTCGCGCACGATGCCTAAAATGCTCTCCTGGTTGTTGTAAACCAGGGGATAGGCTGTCAGCTCTACCACCGTCTCCTGTCCTTCTTTGTTCAATATGGTAAACTCCTCTGGCCGGGTGCTTTCTCCCCGGTTGGCCTGTTCGATCTTTCGACGGAACGTCTCTTGAAAGCCCTCCGGTATAAGGTTTAGCTCGATGAAGTCTTTCCCAATCATCTCTTCCTTTCTGTAACCGATCAACCGCTCAGCTGCCAGGTTGGTATCTATCACCTTTCCATTGGGGTTCCTCAGGTAAAAAGCATCGGGGGCCTGGTGAAAGAGCATCTCCAGGCCTTTTTCATTTTCTTCGCCGCTGCTTTGAAGGCGCTGTAGTGAGGTTCTGTACCCTTTGATTTTTCGGTAGGTTCTCACCGACCGGCTCATGGAGGGAACCAGCCGGTGTACCTGGTCTTTTAAGATAAAATCAGCAGCCCCTTCCTTTAGGCAATCGATGCCGGCTCGCTCGGACGAGTGGTTGGATAAATAGATCAGGGGGAGATCCTCGTCATTGGTCTGAACGATACGCAGGGCCTCCATCTCAGCTAATCCCGGAATGGTAGAGTCGCACAGGACTATATCAAACGCATACTCCTTCAGTTTTTTGATCAGCTCCGATCTGTTCCTAGCTCGGATGATCTCTGCCTGAAGGCCTTCGTTATATATGGTGTCGGCTATAAGCTCTGCATTGAACGAATCGTCTTCAACCAATAGAACTTTTATTACTTGCTCCCGGATATTCACTGCTCCCCTCTCTTTCAAATATTTAATCCCAATAGTTTTAACGGATGCAAATATTGGCTATTTTAAATGAAATATATGTCATCATTTTTTTCATCATGGGGTCAAAAAAAATACGACAATATCCGAATAGGATGTCTGACAATCTGATGGTAGCGGATTGTATGACAGAATGCGGGATGCCTCAGACCTCCATTGAGATGACAGGGTGACCGCTAGTCAATCAAGCAGGTTGTTTTTGATTACATAATGAATCAGCCCGGCGTTGGTTTTTATGTCCATTTTTTCCAGGATTCTTTTTCGGTAGGTGTTCACTGTGCTGATGCTTAGGGAAAGTTTTTCGGCAATCTCGGTAATGGAAAGGCCCCGGCCAATTGCCAGCAACACCTCGAACTCCCTGTTGGACAATTCTTCGTGCAATTCTCCCTGGTTTTGTTTGCCCAGGTGGGATAGGATTTTTTCCGACATTTTTTTGCTGGTATAGCGTTTGCCTCCAGCTACCCGCCGAATGGCCCTTATGAGCTCCTGTGGGTCGGTATCTTTTGAGATGTAGCCGGAAGCATTGGATTTTAGTACCCGCAGGCCATAGCGATCTTCGGGATGGATGCTCATGATCAGTATTTTTACTGCCGGGTATCGGGCCTCCAGGTCCCTGATCAGTTCCAGTCCGCTTTTACCGGGCAGGGAGATGTCCAGGACCAGCACATCGCACTCATGGTGGCGGAGAAAGACGAGGGTTTCTTTTGCGTTGGCAGCCTCTCCTACAACCTCCATATCCGCTTGCCTGCTGATTGACTTTTTGAAGCCTTCGCGGATCAGGTAATGATCATCCGTGATGCATATCTTAATCATGATCGCTTTTGTTCTATAGGAACCGCCACTTCAATGGTTGTCCCTTTTTGTGTTTGGCCTTCGATGGACAATGATCCTCCCATATCATTGACTCGTTCCTGCATACCGAGTAATCCCAGGGAGCTCATCTTATTCTTATCCGCCTGGTGGATCCCTTTGCCGTCATCCTGGATTCTTAGCTCCAGATGCTTTCCGGCTTTGCCAAGATAAATTTCCACCTGTGAAGCACCAGAATGCCTGCGCACATTGGTGAGTGCTTCCTGCAGTATGCGAAAGAGATGAGTTTTCATCTCACTGCCTGGTTCATAGACGACTGATTTTTCCCGGAAGGTTGTATGGATGCCGGATTTTTTTTCAAAATCCCGGCTCAGCCATTCCAGCGCTTCATTTAGGCGCATATGATCGATGACTACCGGCCTGAGCTCGGAAATAAATTGCCGGGTGGTGTGGATGGCCTGGTCGGTCATCTCGATCATCGCCTCCATTTCATTACGAATTTGTTCCCGGGGAGGGGAAGAGGTGTTGTCGGAAAGATCCTTTTTGAGAGATTGGAGGTTAAATTTGAGTATGCTGAAGATTTGTCCTGCCTCATCATGTATTTCGCGGGCTATACGGGTCCTTTCCTCCTCCTGCACTTTTTGAAGGTGCGAGGTCAGGTGTTTGAGCCTTTTGCTGTAGGATTCAATTTGCCTGATGTATTGTTTTCGCTCGCTGATGTCCCGGATAATGCTGACTACTCCCTGTCTCCAGCCTTTTTGTTCATCCAGCGGGGAGATGGAATGTTCGGTGGTGATGATGCTTCCATCCTTGCATTTCATTTGATATTCCCCGTGAAAATAGCCTTTCTTGTCAAGGGCCTGTTGGCTGATTCTACCAAATGCCTGGTAGTGGCTGTCGTCGATGTGCAGGTGGCGGGTGGATTGTCCGATCAGTTCTTCCGGGGTATATCCAAATACATCCTGAACAGCTTTGTTGCAGAGGGTAACATTTCGGCGTTTTTTAACCCCTACTACCATGACTACCTCTTTGAGCGAATCGAGTGTCCGCTCCAACAGCCGGTAGGTGTCTTGCAGCTCTTTTTTTGTCTGGTGCTGGTCGGTAATATCCAGGCCCACGCCCAGTACACCGGTAATACGGCCTGCAGAGTCCTTTTCAGGAACCATCTTGATGTTGATGTATCGTCCGTTCATCCGGAATGTGCCCCAGAGCTTGTTGCCTTTTGTTACATGATCCAGTCCCCCGGCAATGGTGTGGATGTCTTCCCTGGTGGTTTCAAGTGCCAGATTACCGTATAAATGATAGGCCGACCGGCCTACAAGTTCATGGGGTTCCAGGTTTATCCTTTTCATGCCCATCCCCATCAGGGTTGTGTATACCCCCTTTGCATCCGTTGAGAAAAGAATGACTGGTAAGTTGCCCAAAAGAGCATTGATTTTTTCGTTCAGCCATTTAAACTCGCTATGAGATTGTCTGTTCGTGCTGATGATCTTACTGAAGACAAAAAGTCCCGGTGAGGAAGAATGAACTTTTGTTTCAAATACGTAATGGGTACCTCCTCTGGTAAATGTTTGTTCGAAACGTTGACTTTTGCCTGTCTTTATTGTCTTTTGAAAAGCGGAAGGGGCTGTTTCATCGCGCATCTCCGGGAAGAAATCGTACAGGGAATGACCGATGACAGCATCGGACTCCACCCCTGTGATAATCTCTGCCTGCCGGTTCCAGTAGGAGACACGAAGATGTTCATCCAGGCAGTAGAAAATATCGTCCATTTTTTCGGTCAGTTCCCGAAACAATTCTTCGCCGTTTCCCTGGTATGTGATGCCCTGGGGTTTCATACGCTTATCTTTTATTTAATTATTTGGCCGTATGTAACCTGCTGCTTAATCATGTCCTTGTTGTGTCAGTCGTTGGATGCAGGTTTCATAAAAAATAGTTGATGCCTCTTTTGCATTACCCTGACCTATGATATGGAGTTGCCGGGAGTAGTTTTTTGATTCATTTAATTCTTTCTGCATTCTTTTGTAAAACAAATAAAAGCATCTATAGTTTTTATGATTCATAAATCGGTTTGCTTTTTCCGGGTTTACTCGCCTGTGCTAAAGCTTCTGCGACAGGGAGAACAGGGCTTTCAGTCATGCACATTCGTGCACCTCATTCTTCATTTTATGATCAAATTCCCATCCAGAAACCTTCACAACAAGGAGATGCTTAAACATGGGGGTTCCATGGCAGAGGTTTTCGAAACATTCAAATCATGCTTTTTTATTATGCTAAACAACAGGACTTTTAGCAGGACTTTATCCAAATCATTAATCGGGTTAATAATACTATTATTTAGATAAAAGATAGTTAAATTTTGATTAATGCTTCAAATAATCAATGATATATTTGGATTGAATTATTTTATCCTATATATTTATGCCCATAATTTTGCAGTCACAATATCATATTTTAGCGTTCGTTCTTTAACTGAAAATGTTGATGTTCAGATATTTGCTTTTGTCATTCATTCGGTGTATATTTAAAATATATTGAATATATTTTAAATTGCCCTTGATAAAAGATCTTCTGTCCATCATTGTTTTATATTCGGATTATTGATATAGTAAGCGGTATTGTATCTCCGGATGATATGAGCAGTTCCAGAAAGAGTTTATCCAATTTATTGATAGCAAAATTAATTTATACATGTATGTTTCACATCCAATTTTATATTCATTAAACAAATCGTATTATGAATGAACAAGAAAACAATTCCAAGATTAATTTAAAGGTAGGTGACATAGAATTTACCATTGAAGGATCCAGCGATTTTGTTGCCAAGCAATACCGGGAGATGGAGAAGAAGCTTGGTATACAGGAGAAGCTGAAAGGTGAAAAGTCTACGGAAACCGCCACCAAGACGACGACCAGGAAAAAGAGCCCTGGCAGGCCCAAGAAGAAGACGACTACTAAGTCTGCAGCCACCAGTAAGTCTGCCACCTCCACCGTTGCGAGTCAGGTGAGTCAATGGATGAAGCAGGTGCCCAAAAAACTGAAAAACACCGACAAGGCACTGGTAGCTGCTTATCTGAATCAGCTGGCAAGTGGGGAAAACACCTTCCGGGTAAGGGATGTGAGCAACACCCTCAAGGATTACGGGATTAAAGTGAGCAATCCCTCCAACCTGATGAAGAATGCAGAGAAAGCCCGTAAACTGATAGAGGAAGTTGCCAGAGAAGGCAGACAGGCTCAATATCGCTTCACCAAAGAGGGTGAGGAGTATGTAAGGCAGAAGTTCCCCGGTCTTAGTCAGAAGTAAGCCGCAGCTGGATTATTAAGGGGTTTAATACCGGCCCTGGTTACCGGTTAGGATGCCGTGCAAAATCGGGCCGGTTAATTTTTTCATATTATACCAGACGGCATGATATAGCCGTTCTAGAGGGCTCTTTGAACAGAGAGCCCTTTTAATTTGTATCCATAGCACATGATAAAAGATGTTAAAGTGATCGGCTTTGATGCCGACGATACCTTGTGGGTAAATGAACCCTATTTTTACGATACTACCAGGCGTTTCTGCAGGATGATGAACCAGTTTGCCTCGTGCGAGGAGGTAGAGCAGATGCTTTATCGTACGGAGGTGGGAAACATCCCGCTGTATGGATATGGCGCAAAAAGCTTTATCCTGTCTATGGTAGAGACGGCCTTGAATATCAGCAACCATCGGGTGGATACCACAACCCTGGAGAAGGTGATTGACCTCGGAAAAGAGCTGATCAGTAAGCCGGTTGAGCTTATTGAGGGCGTGCCGGAAGTGCTGGAAGCCCTTTGCCGGGATAATTACCGGTTAATTGTGGCCACCAAAGGGGATTTGCTGGATCAGGAGCGGAAGCTTAAGAAGTCCGGGCTGCAGGACTATTTTCACCACATCGAGATTATGAGTGACAAACAGGAAGCGGACTATCAAAAGCTGCTGAGCAATCTGGATGTGGATCCCAAACATTTTATGATGGTAGGCAATTCTTTAAAGTCGGATATATTGCCTGTCCTGAATTTGGGTTCCTATGGTATTCATATACCTTTTCATACCACCTGGAAGCATGAAGAGGTGGATGCATCGAGTTTTCCCCAGGAGGGTTTTATCCAGGTCAACGATATTTCAGAAATACCGGGAATCCTAAACGGGGCAGATCACCGGTAGTCTTCCCTTACCGGATGGAAGACATCCAGGATACGGCAATCGGTGATGGCTTTTCCGGAATGGGGAATGTTGGAGGGAAGCACCACCACGGAGCCGGGCTCCAAAACCTGCTTTTCTCCGTCAACCGTAACTTCAAACCGACCTTCCAGCAGGTTCAACACCTGTTCGTGTTCATGGCTATGGTCGGGCAGGCTCGATCCTGCCTCTATATCCCAATAGGCAAAAGTCATGGCAGGTGAATGAACAAAGCGGGCATGAAACCCGGGTACCATCTCTTTGGATTCAATCTGTTGCAGTTTGTAGCTTTCCATGTGAATAAGGATTGATTCAGTCGACAAAGATAGTTTTTTGAAGAGATATGCCACTAATGCACGGATGAGATTTTGAAGAGAATAATGCCACTGATGCACGGATGAGATTTTGAAGAGATAATGCCACTGATGCACGGATGAGATTTTGAAGAGAATAATGCCACTAATGCACGGATGAGATTTTGAAGAGAGTAATGCCACTGATGCACGGATGAGATTTTGAAGAGAATAATGCCACTGATGCACGGATGAGATTTTGAAGAGAGTAATGCCACTGATGCACGGATGAGATTTTGAAGGGAAAAATGCCACTGATGCACGGATGAAATTTTGCTCCGCTATGCGGAGCTTTTTGAATATTCTGGAAAAGCATGAACAAATGGGGGGATGCATTGGTATTACCCCGTGATCTTTAAGATGAAACGGTGCTGATGGAATAGAAGTCGAACATGTTAATATAGGATGATTTATGGAAGGATTTAAGTTTGATCCGGAGATGCTGGAGCGGTTGAATGACCCGGAACGGTTAAAAGATATTCCGCCCCAATGGATTTGGGATAAGCTGGATGTCAGGGAGTCTTCCACCGTGGTGGATTTGGGTGCCGGTACCGGCTTTTTTAGCAAACAATTCACCGCAATGCCCGGGGTGGAAAAAGTGTATGCCCTGGATATTTCCGAGAAGATGATCGAATATATGCGCACCGGGGTCAACCCCCAATACCCGCAGGTTATTCCCATGATCATGGATGAATCCAGCATCCCTTTACCTGCAGGCATGGCCGATGTGGTGATTATGATCAATCTGCATCATGAGTTCCATGATCCCCATACGATATTGGCCGAATGCAGCCGCATCTTGAAGCCGGAAGGCAGGATGGCCATCGTTGATTGGGCAAAGAAAGAGACTGAACACGGTCCCCCGCTGGAAAAGCGGTACACCGCAGAGGCTGTCCTGGAGCAGCTGGAAACAAAATCTTTCCAAAATATACGCTCGTACCACACCCTGCCCAACCATTTTTTGATCACGGCTGAAAACGGCAAATAAACGCAGAATAGTTTTTATCTTTGGTGTGTAATTTTATGGGATGGAGACTCCTTTTCATCAGTACACGGAATACGACCCCCTGCTAAAGGTGATTGTCGGCAGGTATCAGGAATATGCCCGCGATACAGCTTATGTGGAACGGATAAATGAGGATCAGAAAAAAGGCTTACCCGGGGTGGATCAACTTCGTCCTGAATTTGATGGTCTGTGGCATGTACTGAAGGATCATGGGATTGAGGTGTTGGAACCCGCCAACGTGGGGCCGTTTGTATATGACCAGCTTACCCCTCGGGACCTGGGAGTAGCCATTGGTCATCGTTTCCTTCTTTGTCACATGGCACCCAAAAGCCGAAGATATGAGGCTGCCGGAATTTTCCGCTTTCTGGAACACACACCGGCAGGCGAACCCCTGGTGGTTATTCCCGATTCTCCCGAAATACGGATAGAGGGTGGCGACATTTTGATTGACCGGGAACGGATATGGGTGGGCCTTTCCGGGCGCACCAACCGCGAGGGAGTGGAATGGATGAAAAGAACCTTTGGCGATTGCTTTGAAGTGATCGAAGTTCCGCTTAAATCACCGGAAGAAGGAGAGGATGTGCTTCACCTGGATTGTACCTTCAATATTCTGGACCGTAAAAATGCCATGATTTACCCGGGGGGTTTGAGAAGCATACCTGCCGCCATCCTTCAGGGGTATGAATTAACCGACGTCAGTCGGGAAGAGCAACAGGCCCTGGCTACCAATTTTCTGCCCCTTTCCCCGGATAAGATTCTTACCCGCGATCATCCGCATTGTAAAAGGGTGGGAGGGTTGCTCAGGAATCAAGGCAGGCAGGTGATCGAAATCCCCTTTGATGCAGCCCCCGCCACAGGCGGCTCCCTGCGATGCTGTACCCTGCCTCTTTTCAGGGGCCGCTGACAACAGCCTGAAATTTTATGGCATTCTATTGGGTGGTATGCCAAAGAGTTTGTATTTTAGCCACCTGTTCAGCAACATAACATTCTATATGGGTAATTTCTGGATCCAAATCTCAACCATTTACCTGGCCGGCATCGCCGGCATCTGGAAGGGTGTGCCCGTAGGGTTTGCCATACAGGCCCATCCCCTGATGACAGCCTTTTTTACGGCCCTGGGCTCCATTACCGTAGTTATGGTATTGCTGCTGGCCGGGGAGCCGCTGAAGAGGTGGATCCTGAGTCGCTACAGCGCCGGAAAGCTGGAGCGCAAGAAAGGCCGGATGATGCGGCTGATGGACCGTTACGGTGTGGCCGGTGTGGGCTTGGTTGCCAGTGGCCTGATCGGGCCCGTATTGAGCACCCTGCTCGGCCTGGTGTTGATTCCCAAAACCCGCAAACTGATGTTTTTTCTTATTGCCGGGGTGGTACTCTGGAGCGGCCTGCTCACCCTGGTGGTCTCTATGGGCCTTACGGTGATGTTCAGTGGATCGGCCTAGGTCCTCCCTCGTCACACCCCGCCTTTGAGCCTCCTTCTTCTGAACTCATAATAGATCAACCCCATGGTCACAACGATCAGCAGGTTCCAGCTGACATAAGCGATGATGCCGGCTGTATCATAAAACCAGGCCACCTCTCCGGTGGCAATGATGGCAGAGGCGATGCTGACAAAGCCGTTGGCAATCAGCAGATAGCGGATAGTGCTCATCCTTTTGCTTCCCCAAAAAACCAGGGATATACACCAGGTGGACAGGCCCAGGAAGGCGAAGCCAAACATCTCCAGGGCCCAGGCTACCGACTGCGGGTTGTGCATGGTGATCCTGGCAAGCAAGGGATCTTCTGTACGGACCAGAACCGGAACCCAGGCTACCTGAAGGGTATAGTTAAGACCGATCATCACGGCAAAGGCAGCCACGAAGATCACGGCCAGTACTGCCGGTACTTTCAGGGAAGACAATACAGCCAGCTGGTAGGCGGAGGCTATAAAGAAGGAAAAACCTATGATCAGCACAAAGCCCCCGGCGTAGGGCAAAAGTTGCAGGGGATGGTAATTTTTTATGAAAGTGGCGGCATCCGTCCATTCCGGTTGCGGATGCAGCTGCGAAACCAAAAACACACCGGGTGGTCCGGAAAGGATCATCCCGGCGATGACAACCCCCGCACTGATAGCAATAAGACGGTATAAAACAGATGAGTCGGGCATGGCTTCTTTTTTTGATAACCTAAAGCTACTAATTTTTTCAAAAACAACCAATAACGACTAATAAGTTTCACGTTTCATGTTTCACGTTTCAAGTTGTTCGAAGAAGTTTCATGTTTCAGCCTGCCCGCCTGTCCCAGTCAGGCAGGCTGAAACTTATTAGTCTTCAAGCCCAAACACGCGGGCTACAGCGCTCCGGTAGTTCTTTCCCACCGGCAGCAGCTCACCGGCCACCTCCAGCTGGTTGCCTTCCAGGGCGTCGATCTTTTTGACCGAGACGATATACGACTTGTGGATTCGGATGAACTGGCCGGTAGGCAGTTTTTCTTCCAAATCCTTCAGGGATGCCAGCGCCGTGATGCGTTTGTTGTTCTCCGAATGGAACGTTACATAGGCTTTTTGTCCTTCAATGTAAATAAGATCTTCATAGTTGATCTTGTATAACTTCCGGTCGGCCCGGATCACCAGGTAATCTTCTCTGAAATCGGTTTTCTGTTCCGCTTGTTCCCCGGATGCTCCCGCCTGGTTTCTTTGATTCATTGCCTGGTACACCTTGTTGGCTGCCTTAAGAAACCGGTCGAATGAGAAGGGCTTTAGCAGATAATCGGTTACCTCCAGCTCATAACCCTCCAGGGCAAACTCTTTGTAGGCTGTGGTGAGCACCACGAAAGGCTTTTTTTCCAGGCTTCGGAGAAAATCCAGCCCGCTGATATCGGGCATTTGAATGTCTAAAAAAAGCAGGTCGATTCGGCCCTGGTGAAGGGCATCCATGATTTTCATGGGACTGTTGTACTCGCCCTCCAACTCCAGGAAAGGAATCCTGGAGACATAATCCTTCATGTATTGGCGGGCCAGGTGTTCATCGTCTATGATGGCACATCGGATGGTCATTGTGTTTGTATGTTTAGTACGACCCGGAAGGTCTGGTTTTTTTCTTCGATTTTCAGTTCATGTCTTTTGGGGTAGAGCACTTCCAGCCTCTGCCTGACGTTGGGGATTCCAAGGCCCTGCCCCGATGCCGGCTTGCCTTTGGAGGGCAGGGAATTTTCGATGCGGAAACACAGCTTTTTACCTTTGGTGAAAAACGACATATCCACATAAGCTCCGGAAGCTTCTTCCACCTTGCTAAACTTAAAGGCATTTTCAATGAAAGGAACAAACAGCATGGGGGCGATCAGCGTATCGGCAGCTGCTTTCGAATAATCCAGGGTGATGTTTTGATTGTCCTCTGACTTCATCTGCTGGAAAGCGATGAAATTTTCAATGTATTCAATCTCTTCCTTCAGCCTGACCGTATCCTTGCTACAGTCATAAAAGACATAGCGAAGCATTTCGGAGAGTTTCAGCACGCTTTCCGGGGCTTTCTGTGAACCCGAATAGGTAAGGGCATATATGTTGTTCAGGGCATTAAAGATGAAGTGGGGATTGATCTGGGCTTTTAGCAGCTTCAACTCGGTGCCCAGTTTTTCTTCTTTCAGGTTCTTTTCCCGCACAGCCTGCTCGCGTACGGTGTTGGAGAGATACAGGGTAATGCTGATGAAATTTGCCATCAGGAAAAGAAACAGGGAGCGGATGATGAGGAACAGGGCCGGTGGATTGTCATGGACCTCGTAGGCTTTGTGTGGCTGAATGATCAGCTCATCGGCCAGGTAGTGCAGCAATGTGAGCCCCACGATCAGGGCTGTATTCAGAAGGATATACCGGCTTCGGCTTTTTCGGAAAAAATAGCGGGGCATCAGCAGGTACTCATTGACCAGAAAGAGCAGGATGATCAGAATGGCAGTGATACCACCCATCAAAAGGGTGATTCCCCAGGGAAACAGATTACTGGCCGGAATGACAAGCAGCATCGAGAGGGCCACGATAATCAGGATCTTAGTCAGTAAAGGATTGATATTCTTTTGCATGAATACAAATTTGAATACAAAAGTAGCTAAAATTGCAATGGTCAGGAAAGAATTTCAACCAATGCAGCATTTCATTGAATCAACAGGCTCGGATGTTCAATCAATGATTTGTTTCGCTATTTCCTGACATTGATGCATAAACAGGGGCGGTTCGTTCAATAAATTTTAGCTCTTGTAATACAAGGCTTATTATTGCGTCGAATTCACCGAAAAATTGGTAAGAACATCGAACAGACAAAAAGAAGAATCATGAGAAAGAAGATTATTTACTTAATAGGGAGTCTGGCTATGATAGGAATAGCCATTGGATTGACCGGTTTCTTTATGGAAAATCAGTCGGAGCCCAAAAAGAGCAAACAGGTCGAAAATCTGCTTTCGGTTGAAATTGATACGGTCGCCAGTGAGTTGATGAATCCCGCCATGCAATACGAAGGAAGGGTCAACTCGTATGAAACCGTTTCTCTTTCTGCTGAGGTCTCGGGCCGGATCATGCCTGGTGAAGTACCCTTTAAGGAAGGAGAAGATTTTGAAAAAGGCGACCTGTTGGTTCAGATCTATGACGAAGATGCCCGGGCTGCGATGACCTCCGGGAAGAGCAATTTTCTGAGAACCCTCTCATCCATTCTTCCGGATCTGAGAGTAGATTTCCCCAAAGAATATGACAAGTGGAAGGAATTTTTCAATGCCATCGATGTGAAGGGTTCCCTGCCAGAGTTGCCTGAGATAAACAGTGAACAGGAGCAGGTTTTTCTGGCTTCGCGGGGGGTGCTTTCGGAATACTATTCCCTGAGGAGACAGGAGATCAACCTGACCAAGTATAACCTGTATGCTCCTTTTGACGGAGCTTTCATGAAGGTGCGCCAGCAGGTGGGTGCCATCGCCAACCCGGGGGTGGCCCTGGCTTCGATTGTGCGCACCAACCGACTGGAAGTGGTCGTTCCCGTCCCGACTGAGGATGCTCAGTGGGTGAGCCCGGGCGACCCTGTCAAGCTCGAAGGCAGCAATGGGATTAGCAAAACGGGTACGGTGAGCCGTATTGCTGACTTTGTGGACCCCTCCACACAGTCCGTCAATGTTTATATTCAGTATATACCTGGCGGCAAGCGCAGTTTTAAGGTGGGCGAGTTCGTACAAAGCACCTTTAAAATATCCCGGCAGGTCGAAGGTTTTCAGATACCTCGTGAAGCCCTGCTCAACGATGAAAGGGTATATCTGGTCAACGACGAACACCTGAAGATCCAGCCGGTAAGCGTGGTACGCAAGCTTAGCGATTATGCTGTTGTCAGCGGCCTGAAGAATGGCGAGCTTGTGGTCACCGAATCGCTGGTGGATGTGGAAGAAGGGCAAAAAGTCAAAACCAGAGGGTAGGAATAATGCGTAAATGCGTAAATGCGTGAATGCGCATTTACCCTCTACCTCCAGGTAACCCTGCCCAAGCAGGAACCTTAAGTAAAACGATAGAACAAAAGCGAACGAATGAAACAAGTTATAAAACGATTTGTCGAGTATCCTTTTTACGGAAAGATGGTGGTGGCCATCCTGTTGATATTGGGGACGGTATCCTACCTGAACATGAACAAGGATTCCTTCCCGATCACCGAAACCAATACCATATCCGTGATGGTCAGTTATCCCGGAGCTACCCCCCAGGAGATGAACGAAGGGGTCACCACCCTGATCGAAAATTCTATCCGCGGGCTGCCCGGTATCAAGGAGTTTACATCCAGCAGCCGGGAGAACTTTTCGCAGGTGACCATCACGGCTGAGTTCGGATACGACATTGATGAGCTGTTAATCGATGTAAAGAACGCGGTGGATGGTATTTCCAACTTCCCGGCCGGTGCTGAAAAGCCGGTGGTATCGAAACGGCGTTCCACCGCACCGGCTATGTTCCTCTCGCTGGTTTCCAGCGCCGATGACCCTCTGGCCATGAATGATATGGCCAACCGCATCGAGGATGATCTGCTGGGTTCCGGCGTCATCTCCCAGGTAAGCATTTTCGGGTTGCCCTCGAGCCGCATTGAGATGGCCGTTACCATCGATGAAACGCAGCTTAGACGATACAATTTGTCCCTAGGCGATTTGCAAAATGCCATCCGGAGCAACAACCTGGACATCCACGGGGGCACCATCCGCAATCCCCGCGAACAAATCAAGGTGGTCAGCCGCCAGCGCTCGGTGAAAGCCGAAGAGATCGAGGATATTGTGGTGCAGTCCAACCCGATGGGCCGGCTCATCCGCATTGGCGACGTGGCTGATGTAGAACTGAAGTACCAGGAAGATCCAAGCGAAAGCTACGTCAAAGGCAATCCCAGCGCCACCATCTTCATACAGAAGCTTAGTAACGAGGATCTGGGAGAGATCTCCGAATATGTGAACCAGTATATGCAGGATTTCAATGAGTCGCACGAGAATTTCCGGATCCGGGCCTTGCACGATTTCAATGAAAACATCGATTCCCAGCTTTCCATCCTGATTAATAACGGAATTTTGGGCGTTCTCCTGGTGGTGGTAATGCTTACCCTGCTGTTGAACTTCAGGCTCTCGCTCTGGGTAGCCTGGGGTATTCCTGCATCCTTCCTGGGCATGTTCATTGTGGCCTCGCTTTATGGCATCACCATCAACGTGATCTCCCTGGTAGGAATGATCCTGATCATTGGTATACTGGTGGACGATGGCATTGTGATCGGGGAGAACATTTTCACCCATTTTGAGAGGGGTAAATCCCCCCGGTTGGCAGCCATCGATGGCACCATCGAAGTGTTGCCTGCTGTGCTTACATCGATCACCACCACGATTATTGCCTTTTCGCCGTTGTTCTTCATTGAAGGCAACATGGAAATCCTATATGCCATGGGGTTTGTGGTTATTTTTTCGCTGGTCTTTTCTCTGATCGAGGGAGTTTTTGTGTTGCCTGCCCATGTGGGCAATCCCACGATATTGAACAAACGGGAAAAAACCAGCCGGGCCAGCCGGTTTACCACCAAAGTGATCCACCTGCTCAGGGATCGCCTTTATATGCCGTTGCTAAACAGGGTTCTTGCCCATAAAGGATTTATGCTTTCCCTGGTCACCGCCTTGCTGATTTTGACCGGCGGTCTGATGATCAGCGGGAAGATACCCTTTACCTTCTTCCCTCCGCAGCCTTCCGATATGTTCACCATCGACCTGGCCCTGAAGCCCGGGGTAAACCGGGAGATCACCAAGGAGAAGCTTTTTTACGTGGAAGAACAGCTGTATCAGGTCAACCAGGAACTGATGGAGCAATACGGGGATGGCTCTTCTTATGTACGCACTACCGCCGTTAGCCTCGGCAGCTCATTCAATGGTACGGAATCCGGAACCCACGCCGGTATGATCCGGGTGTTTTTGAATCCACTGGAAGGCTCCGACGTCTCCGACCAAACCATCAAGCGGGCTCTGGACGAGAAGATAGGCGAACTGCCCGGGGCTTATAAGTTTACCATTGGAGGGGCCAGCCGCTTTGGGGCTCCCGTCTCCATCAGTCTGTTGGGTTATGATATGGATAAGCTCAAAAAAGCCCAGGAAGAGTTGGAGACCGGACTGGCCGATGTGGATGCCCTGTTCAACATCAGCAATAACAGCCAGTTGGGCAGTCAGGAAATTCGCCTGAAGCTCAAGCCCAAGGCTTATGCCCTGGGACTGACCCAGGCCGGGTTGATGGACCAGGTGCGCAAAGGCTTCTACGGGGGACTGGCCCAGCGCATACAAGACGGGAAAGATGAGATCTGGTTCTATGTACGCTATCCCCAACACAACCGCGAAACCATGGGGCAGCTCGAGAACATGCGGATCCAGACTCCCCGCGGTGAGTATCCGCTGACAACTGTTGCCGGGCTCACCAAAGCCAGAAGTCTCAGTACCATCAACGGATACAACGGTAAACGCGAGATACGGGTCGATGCCTATCTTAAAGACAAAAGCGATGCTGTGCCACCCATTCTCGATTACGTGGAAACGAACATCCTTTCCGATATCATGGCTAAATACCCGTCCCTGTCTTACGAATACCAAGGGCAGAAGAAAGACACCGATCAGCAGGCGCAAAGTATGACCCGGTATTTTGGGATCGCCTTCCTGGTGATCGTCTTGGTGATCATGATTTATTTCAAATCTTTCCGCCAGGGCACCATCATCCTGCTGACTATCCCGTTGGGCTTCATGGGCGCCATCTGGGGCCATGCCATACATGGCGAGCCGGTCTCGATGCTTAGCCTCTGGGGCCTTATTGCACTGACCGGTACCATCATTAACGGTTCGGTGGTGTTCATGGCCAAATACAACCAGAACCTGGTTGCCGGGTACCGGGTGCTGGATGGGGCAATCGAAGCCGCACGATCTCGCTTTCGGCCCCT
>P_1C_Sed_2_UnCtyDRAFT_1000228_pt1 | contig 17651 bp, 14 predicted proteins | sample Pon1CUnioCityCA_4_FD_10229 | JGI IMG/M metagenome (IMG submission 10229) | reverse complement strand
GACCGCCGGTATTCGTGTCGGCCGCGATCTCGGATTCCGGCTCGCCGGTCCCGCCGGTCAGGCCGGGCGACAGCTCCCGGCGCTGCTCCGCTACCGGTCGGTCATCGGCACCAGCACTTTCGAGCTCCCGAATTCGCGCATCGCGCTCGGCCAGTTCGTTCTCCAGTTCCTTCTGCCGAGCTTCCAGCGCCTCGAGGCGTTCAAGAATTTCGCCGGCATCCGGCGGTGTATCGGCCGCCGCAGCGCTGAAGGCGAGGATAGTGATGACAGCCAACACAAGCATACGCGTACGACCGGTGCGACGCCGGGTCGCCGATGCGGAATGAGCTGGTTTCATTGGTTCTCTCTTCGGTTGTTGACGAAAGCGCCAGGCCCCGCAGTTCGGGGCCGGGCGCCATCACAGAGCTTCGATCGACGCAATCTATTCAGATTCGACGGGCTGGACTTCGTAGGGATTGCCGCCGAGCTTTTTCGAGATGTACTCGATGGCCAATTGCGACTTCACGCTGTTTCCGGCCTCGTCCAGCGGCGGCGCGATGGCCGCAATGCCGAACCGGCCCGGGGACACCGCGACGATGCCGCCGCCGACGCCGCTCTTGGCCGGGAGACCGGTGCGGTAGAGCCACTTGCCCGCATCGTCGTACAATCCTGCAGTAGCCATGATCGCCAGCACTTCCGGCACGTTCTCCGCCGACATCACGGTTTGCCCGGTGACCGGATTCAGACCGCCGTTGGCGAGCGTACCGGCCATCACGGCGAGATCGCGCGAGTTGACGTTGATCGAGCACTGCTCGGTGTAGATGTCGGTGGCCTGGTCCGGGTTCGACTCGATGTGGCCGTAGGCATACATCAGCCGGCCGATGGCCTGGTTGCGCTGGTTGGTGGCCGCCTCCGACTCGTACACCGGCTCGTTCACTTCAAGCTCGCGGCCGGCGAAGCGCGAATGGAAATCGAGGATGCGGTTCCATATGTCGTCGCGTGAATCGCCCGAAACGCGGCTCGTGGTGGCGATGGCGCCGGCATTGACCATCGGGTTCATTTCGGCACCCTTGTACTGCTCGATCGCCACGATCGAATTGAAGACCTGGCCGGTCGCGTCCACACCGACGCCGTCGGGCGCGAAGTCGATTCCTTCCTCTTCCATGACGAGCGCCATCGTGAAGACCTTGGAAATCGACTGTATGGACACCTCGGACGCCATGTCGCCGGCGCTGAACACGCGTCCGTCCGGGGTCACCAGTGCGATGCCGAAGATGTCGGAATCCACTTCCGCCAGTGCCGGGATGTAATCCGCGTTGGCGCCCTGGTCAATACCCGCAAACATTTCCAGCGCCTCGTCGAGGACGGACTGGATCTCGCGATCGGACATCGATGCGACGTCGGCGGCCTGCAGCGGCGAAGCCAGGGCAACGGCGAGGAGCAGAACCGTGGCGGTTCGCCATATCGAGGCGAATAGATTTTGTTGAATCATTGCTTGTCTCCAGTGGGAGTCGTGAATCAGAAACTGAACTTGAAGGAAAATTGAACGCGGGTATCGGTGCCGTCGGCACCGTCGTTCAGATTGAGTTCGCCGTGCTGCAGTTCGGCACCGAGCATGATGTTGTCGGTCGGGTAATGAAGCAGGTTGACGAGGCCGTAGCTGGAGTTGTCGATCGCCGCGTCGATCTGCCCGTCCCGGTTGTCGATGTCGGCTTCGCTCCAGCCGACGGACGAGCTCCATGCATCGTTCCACCAGCGGTTGTAGAACANCAGCCAGCCGAGGATGGGCACGGCGGTGGCGCGAAGCTGCGCATCGGGCGCCAGGTCGGGGCCGCCGTCGTTGAAGTAGTTGCCGATGCCCTTTCCGTAGACGAACTGCCACAGCACCTGGTCCCGGCCGATCGTGTTCAGTGATCCGGACAGGTTGATGCCGTATCCGGTTTCTTCTCCCGAGAAGGATTCCTGGGTCTGATCGTCAAACGCCTCGAATCCGACCTGACGCAGGATGCCGGCCGCCTGGAAATGCCCCCAGTCCTGCTGAATCCGCCAGTGGGCAGTCAGGTCGGGCAGCTCGGTCTTGCCGCGCACGTTCAGTCCCGGCGCGATATCGGGGACCTTGCCCGAATCGATGCCCGCCGAGGGTGATTCCAGCGCGATTGCAAAACGCTGCGTATCGGTCGATATCGGCGTCCAGCGGGCCTGGATGTTGCGGAAGAAGACCATGCCGACCGGGCCCCAGTATTCGATCGTGTTGGGGAAGACGTCGCCGTCCATGAACACCGTGTTCGTCTGGCCGACGCCGAACTGGTTGATTTCGGCCCAGGCATGGCGCAGTCGCGGCGTGATCTTTCCCGCATCGGCGCCGACACCCAACAGCTCGAACTCGAGCTGGGTATTGATTTCACCGATATCGGTCGGTATCGCGGCGCGCACGCCGAAACGCGTCTGCCGGATGCCGAAGATGGTCTCGCCGTCCGTTCCACACCCGGCGTCGCCCGGGCAGTTGACCGGAATCTTCGAGGGCCGCAGGACATCTTTCCAGTCCGGATCCACACGATCGAAATCGTAGATCGTATCCAGCATGATGTAGCCATAGAAGTCCAGATCGATCTCCTGCGACGATGCAGGCAAAGCCGCGCCGATCAGCAGCGCGCATCCGCAAAACCATTTCAGTCTTCTGGATGTCTTGTTACCGTTGCTCATGATGTTGTTCCTGGTTTGTCGAAGTCGAACCCGCAACATTGATTACTGGATTCGTGCTGCCCTGCGCAGCCCGATTGCAATGCTACGGAACGGCGCACTTAAGGGAAAGCCAACAGCGCGGGAATTGACAAACCTTTGCATTCGGGCAAAGACGACCGAGGTCGGAGGCGTGGATACGCGACCGTTTCCGGCACCGGGCCGATGATCGTGAAAGGGATTTGCAAAGGTGGATTGGGTCTGTAACAGGATGCGGCAGCAGCTCGGCTTTGCCCGGGCTCTGCAAGCGGCGGTTCCGCTTGCAACTATTTCTTCAGGAAGTGCTGCTTCAGACCCGTTGCAACCAGTCTGCGTAGGCTCGACATGTAGCCTCGATGGCTCGCTCGAGTTCGTCCAGGCGCCGGCGCTGTATGCTCGCTTCCGTGCCGGCGTCCATTTCCAGCCTTTCCGCCTGACTGCGCAGTTCTACCGCACCAAGACTTGCTGCAGTTCCCTTCAAGCGATGTGCGAACGACTCCAGCTGGTCGGCGTCCGCGCTCAGCCAGGCGCCTACACAGCCTTCCAGTGCTTCCGTGGCGGCCTCCTCGAACAATACCAGCATGTGCTCGGGGAAGTCCGGCCGGACCTCGGCCAATGCGCGGATCTCATCCAGTTGAACCGGGTTCAGCCAGGGTTCGCTCACCGGTCGATGTCCACCGACTCCGCGACCCGCTTCAGGCAGTAACCCTTTTGATACACGCCTTCCAGACGCCAACCGCTGGAGCCGTCGAGGCCGAACAGCTTCCGCAGGCGACTGACGTGCGTATCGATGGAGCGGGTCTCGACGTTGCCGTTCAACCGCCAGACGTGCGTCAACAGCGATTCGCGGGTCACCACGCGTCCATGCCTGCGGAACATGAACAGCATGAGCTCGAACTCCCGGTTGGTTGCATGACGGGGTCGTCCTTCGATTCGGAGCGCGCGCTCCGTGATGTCGAATTCAAAAGGCGGCCAGCTTTCCACATCCCCGCCTTTACGGTTCAGCCGGCGCAACACCGACTCGATGCGCGCTATCAGGATCTTGGCGTCGACCGGCTTGGTCACGTAATCATCGGCACCCGCATTCAAGCCCTGGACGATTTGCTCGTCACGATCGTAATGGGTCACGAAGATCACGGGCGTAGTCATGCGTTCCTGCTCGCGCATGCTGCGCAGGAACGCGATGCCCGACTCGCCCGGCATGTCCCAGTCGAGCAGAATCATATCCACGGAATCGGCTCCGGACCTTCGTCGAAAGTCGGCGGCAGAAGCGAACGTCAGCCCCGTGTAGCCGGCTCTTGCCAGCATGGCTTCGAGCATCGCCGAGTTGACCGGATCGTCGTCGATCACGCCGACCACGCAATCCTTTGTCTTCAACAAATCGGCCTCGTTCTTCAGCATCACCGCGGTCCTGGCATTACGACTGCCGCGGTTGCCGGGCAATTCATCGAAGCAACGCCAACAGCGTGGTGCACCGCCGCCGAATTTCTACAGACCTGCATGCTCATGGCACGTTGATTGCAATGAACAGGTCGACGCCTGTACCGACCAATGCCATCGAATTTTTTCAGGATGTGAAGGAATTGCATGACTTCGCCGTATATCATCTAAACTGAAAAGACTTTGAACGCAAGGCTCATTGGCATGATCGACGAACGAGCTTGGTCGATTCGAGCGAGCACACCGCGGATGCCGCGCCGACTGTATGTACAACCCCATCCTACACCGCCGTTTCAGCCGGGGCCAGCCTGGTCCGACTGGATTTACGTTTGTTTACGCTTGTCCGGTCGATTCCATGCCGCCGCCTGGTTTCTGCTGACGCTGACAATCGCACTGCCTTGCGCCGCGCAGCAAGAAGAAATGCCGCGGCCCGACGACTCGGTTTATATGGAGCGCGCGACAAGCATGCTGCAGCAGGCTGTTGAAGCGGGCGACAAACTGGCGACGGCGAGCGCCCAGCTCGCGCTGGCCGAGCACATGTATTCGAGAGGACTCTGGGCCGAGGCGGCGGCTCACGCCGAGCTGGGACGCGCTGCGGCACGACTGGCCGGAGATCAGACACTGGTCCCGGAACTAGAACACTTCATGGCCAGAGCGCTGCTCAGGCTGGAGCGCTCGGCCGAGGCCACCGACCTTTATCTTTCGCTGCTCGACCGCGCCGAACGCAGCGGCGATACCACACTTGCAGCAAGAGCGAGCCTGTCGCTTTCCTCTCTGCAGGGAAGAGCAGGCGATATAGAGTCGGCAAGGGCATTCGCTGAATCCGCCCTTCAACTGGCGGACGCACTGGACAATTCCGACCTGCGCGCTCGCGTGCTGATCAACCTGGCACGAATTGCGTACATGCAGGACAGGCCGCAAGCAGCACGCGACCATATTGCCGAGGCGCACACCCTTGCACCGGCGGCTTTGGCCGACCAGACCCGCTCCTCGCTGCTCATGGCCGAATTGGGCTTGGCGGCCTTCGAAGGTGATGTTGACGATGCGCTCGCCATCGCAAGACGCGCCTTGGCTGTCGCCGAGAACATCGACAGCGTGTTTTTCCGGGCCTTTGCACTTTCCCGGCTCGGTCCGCTGCTGTGCCGGGCCGGCGAAGGCGACGCAGCGATCACCCGCCTGGAGGAAGCGGCAGCATTGTTCAGGCAAAGCGATGCACCGGTCGAGCAAAGCGAAACGCTCGCCACGCTTGCGCAGTGCCTGGATGAAAATCAGCGTTACGAAGAAGCCTACAACCGCATACTCGAATCCCGGTCGCTGCTTCAGGAAGCGCATAGCCGGCAGCGCAGTGAATCCATGCAGGCCGGCCTGGCGGCTTTCCAGAGCGAGCGGCAATTGCGTGAATTGGCACGCCTGGTCGAAGAGGAACAGCAACTGCAGACGCGCGTCTCGAAACAACAGTTGCGTATCAGCCTGATGGTGATCGGAATCCTGCTTCTGGGCGGTCTGGTCGGCGTGCTCTGGTTGCGGAATCGGCGGATCGCCGAGCAGCGTGCGGCCCAACTAAAACTGGAACAGACGCGAATCGACCTGCTGGCACGCACCAGCCACGAGATCCGTAACCCCGTGCAAGGCCTGATCGGCCTGCTCGAGGTNCGCTCGACCGAANANCAGCGCGTGCAGGATCCTGACCAACAATCCGCGCTGGCCGCTGCCCGCATGATTCAGCATCTGGCCAATGATTACCTCGATCTTTCGCTTCTCGAACAGGGCAAGCTGCGTATCTGCAACGACGCACACTGCCGCTTGACCGAACTCGTCGAGCATGTCGGTCAGCTTGCCCGATCATTTCTCGACAAGGCGATGCCCAGGCTGAACATATCGATCGCCTCCGATCTCCCTGAGTGGATTCATGCCGATACCGACAGGCTGATGCAGATCTTGCTCAACCTCGTAGTCAATGCGGCGCGCTACGGCGGCAATCAGGACATCGATCTCACCCTGGGTCGGTCGGCCGACGACGACTCGCTGTTGATCCGCGTCGAAGACCGGGGCCCTGGCCTGGGAAACGCCGGCGAAGACCTGTTCGATCCCTATGTGCGCGGCGATACCGGCGCCGAAAATTCTCGCGGGAGCGGCCTGGGGCTTTCCATCAGTGCGCGCATCGTAGAGGCCATGGGCGGGCGAATGCAGGCCAGCAATCGCAAAAAAGGCGGTGCACGCTTCGAAATCCATCTGCCGCTGCGCGCCGCGGCTGCGCCCGCCGACCAGCCCAAGAACGAGCAAGCCGGGCACCGGGACTCACCACCGTCGTGCGGACGCGTGCTGGTCGTGGACGACGATCTATTTGCACGCACCGGAATCCGGGCGGTACTGGACAGTTTTGGCTGCGAGACATTTGAGGCCGCCGACTGGCCGAACATGAAATCAATCATCGATCAGCAAGATCCCCCGCTTGTCCTGCTCGACCGCCATCTGTTCGGCGCCGATGGCCTGGAACTCGCACATCGGCTGCGCGAATACGATAGGCGGCGAGGTCGGCGACCACGCCGGATCGTCATGATCAGCGGCACGGTGCGTCCGCCCGATGTCTGCGATGACGTCCTTGACGACTGGATAACCAAACCCGTGACCCGGGCCCGCATGGCGCCGCTACTGAATGCTGAAGCGGCCGGGGAACACTAGTGGGCCACGCGGGAAGTCGGGTAACACCCAGAGCCACTGTGCCGGCGCATCATCCGCCCAGCGCTTGCGGGTTGAGTTGCCAAAGGGTGTAATTGAGCATCCCGGCGAAGCTGACCCACGCAATATAGGGCACCATCAGCGCTCCGGCCAGCGGACTGATTCGCCAGAAGGCCACAATGGTCGCGGCAATCAGCAGCCAAAGAAGCGCGATATCGGCAAGGGCCAGTCCGCCCAGCTGCCAGGCGAAGAACAGCCAGCTCCATAGTCCGTTGAAGGCCAGCTGGGCCAGGAACAACAACATGGGCATGCGTTGCGCGCCGAAACCACCGCGACGCCAGATCAGCCACGCCGCGACGGCCATCATGATGAACAGCGTCGTCCACACCGGCCCGAACAGCCATGACGGGGGCGCCCAGTCGGGCTGGATCAGCTGACCGTAGAAGCTCGGCGCGTTGACCGAGGCAACGGCGCCGATGAAGGCCGTGAGGAAACACAGCGCCAGCAGGATCACCAGACCCAGAGCCTGCCGACGCGGCGAAAGAATGGACAGGTTGCGACCTTGCGTCATCGGGGTGTCTCCTCACAAACGAATTGCAAGAAGCATAGTGCAAAACAAGACGCGCACATCATGAAATTTGCTGACCGAGACCCGTCTCGAAGACCGTGGCAGTGACAATTCCCCACGTGTAACGGCCTGACCGATCGACGCACTCAAACATCGGCGCGGATCAATTCTGCATGGGAATGTCGTCGTCCCACCGGAAACCGACGCCGCCGGGCTGCCAGACGCCGTCGCCGAACGGATTCGGGCCGCGAATGTTCACGTAAAGCGGCAGGCCGTAATGCGGCTTGAACTCGTCGACGCCGCGTACGGTGCTGCGGTGCATGATCCGCAGGCCCTGTTGCTCGACGGGCAAGTGCGCCTCGGGCGAAGCCCGGTGCGCCACGGCCAGGTTGTCGATGAAGATGCAGTCATGCGCCTTGTATTCGTAGGCGATCGCGTAGCCATGCTCCAGGCCGGCGTTCATGATGTCGTTGTATTCCTGGCACAGGCGTTTCAGTTCGTCGGCATCCAGCAGGCGAAAGCCGTCGCCCTCACGCAGCTTCTCGATCACGGCCCCGGTCATGCCCAGGTGCAGCCAGAGACTCTTTCGTCCCGAGATGGGATGCTCGTGCACGGCCGGGTGCACGACGCCGGAAGCCGAGTTGACCGACGACAGGCGGCTCCAGAATTCCTGCCGATCCTCGGGAAGCGCATCATAGGCGCCGCCCTGGTGCGCGAACCAGGTTCCGCCGCCTTTTTCGGCCGGCCGGACGATGTGATAGCCGGAGTGCGAGAAAGTGTCGGCGTTGAAGCTGCCGTCGTTGTGCCACTGCGGACCGACGCCCGGAATGCCGTGCCGGCGGTCGTTCGACAGCCGAAAAATATGCTGNTTGCCGCCGGGCGTGGCCGGGTGCACGCCGTGAGTGCTGTGCAGTTCCTTGCCACCCCACCACGCGCTGGCGCGGAGGAAATCGTCGGGCGAGATCTGTTGTTTGCTCTTGAAGACAAGAAAGCCCCGCTGGGCCATTTCATGCTCCAGCGCTTCCACGACTTCGGGCGGCGGTGGATTTTCGGCGGACAGGTCGATACCGTGCACTTCAGCACCGATCGGGTCGAGCGGGATGATCTTTCCACCTGCCTTTTCAATCGTGTCGACGCGCGAGGGATCCAGCTGTGGAATCTTCGGCGAATCAAGTTTTGAGGAAATTGCGTTATCAATCATAACGTTAAGGATAACGTATCGAGAATGAAAACGAAAGGACGGCGGCAAGCACCCAGACCATACAGGCACATCGTAGCGCTCCGCTTATCGATTACAGAGCAGCCAGCGCTTCGACGGATCGATTTGCGATGCCGAGTCCCGCCGGCGTTCTCAGCGCTTGCGCCCGGTAGTCCCGGGCCATGACAATCGAAGCCAATGCGATCACGGCATCCATCCCGGGGACGGGCACACCCAGTTGATCGGCCAGCGTGGACATGAACACCAGACCATAGCCGACGTCTTCGTTGAGGTAACGGTGGTCGAGTTGCGGCTGCGCACCGATGCCCTGAAATCCCGGCGCGTTGCGATAGCCGGTGCCGTAGTTGTTCTCGAGCATGTATCCCTGGCGCATGCCCAGCTCGGGGTCGGACAGGATCGTTATCCCGAGTTTCTCGCCAATCGCGATCCGCTCCTTGTCCAACGCCTCGATCAGACGGCCGACCGAATCACTCACTCCTTCCTCGTAGAACAGAAAGTTGCCGCCGGTCATTTCGATACGCGCGGCATTACTGAGCGTGACCGCCGGATGGATGATCGGATTGGCGTTCTGCAGGCTGGTCTGCAGAACACCTTCGGCGGGCTCCATGCTCGGATAGACATCCGCTACAAGCTTCAGGACTTCCCGGGTGCGCGTGTTCGGCAAGGCAGCCAGCAGGTTGCCGGCCTTGAGCTTCAGGAACACTCGGATCGTGGCGGGCGCTATCAGGCGTACCGCGTAGTGCAGCGTCGACGTTTCGGCGACATGGACGGCATCGTCTTCGACAGCGAGACCGGCCGCCTTTTTGAACGCCAGCGCGCCGCCGCAGGAGCCGGGCGTGACGATCACAGTCTGTCCGGGACGCAATTTTCCGGCAACGGCTTCGCCGAACGGTTCAGTGCTGTACGCGGGGCCGACGGCATAGATCAGTTCTGCATCCTGGAGCGCCTTGTCGATATCGTGGCCGGCGTAAGCGATGCCGGCCGTTCCCTCGATATCGCCATCGGCAACGATCTCGCCGCGGTCCGCAATTGCATTGATATTTTCAGAGAACTGCGGAAAATCGAACAATCGAACCTCATGGCCGTGAATCGCACAATCGAATGCGACCGCCGTGCCGCCGGCGCCTGCACCCAATACCGCAATCTTCATGATTTTTCTCCCGGCGCATGCGCCAAAGTCTCCAGGTTCGTATCTTACCCAAGCAATCGGGATTGCATCGGCAATCCCGATATTCATAAATTTGCATAAATTGACAGCAACGATATTTGATCCGGAAAGTCATTCGCTTATGGTTCAATCTTCAAAAACGGAGATTCACTATGAAGCGGTTTCTGCTTTCAGCTCTTGTACTGGGGTCGACTGTTGCCTCGGCCCAGGCCGAGCCGGGCGTGTTCGATAATCGCTGGTATGCCGGGATCATGGGCGGCGTGGCGCGTCCCGGCGCAGATCGCCTGTCGGACTCGACCGAGCCTTACTACGGTGCATATCTCGGCCGCTTCTACAGCCCCAATTTCAGTCTGGATCTCCAGATCGATTCTTATTCAACCGACTTCGAGCGACGCAAATTCCTTGATGCCGGCGTCGGTATCCCGGCGGATTTCAACCGGGATTTCGACATCTATGGTGCGGGCCTGACCGGCCGCTATCATTTCGGCAACATGGGCGACCGGCACCGTCCTTACGGCCTGATCGGTCTTGGCATCCAGGAGCACGACAATTTCCTGGACGAGGGTCGCGAGCTTTATGTGTCCTGGGGTTTCGGCATTCAGTCGAAGCTTGGCGACCACATTCGGCTCCGCACCCAACTCGAAGGCCGCTACGACAACGACCGCGATACGCGTGATTCCGACGGCGGGTTCGTCGACATGATCGCGTCCATCGGCCTGAGCTATTCATTCGGCGATCTGCCGCAGCCACCGCAACCCGCACCGCGCACCGAGCCCGTCCAGCCGGCACCTCCACCCCCACCAGCCCCGGAGCCCGATCCGGAACCGGAGCCGGAGCCCAAGGTTATATTCAAGTTCGACAGCATGGTGCTGTTTGCCTTCGATTCGGACGAGCTCCGTCCAGAAGCCTCGAGCGAGCTGGATCGCGCGGCAAATATCCTCGCCGCGCGTGACGACGTCATCATGATCCAGGTCGCCGGACATACCGACAACCTCGGCGACGACGATTACAACCAGCGACTATCGGAGCGGCGTGCTCAGTCAGTTGCCGATTACCTTGTGGAAAACGGAATCGACCAGGACCGTTTGCGCGTGATCGGATTCGGCGAAACCCGTCCGCAGGTACCCAACAATTCCCTGGCGAACCGGCAAAAGAATCGGCGCGTGGTGTTGTCAATCCTCGACCGCCGCAATTAAACGTTGCCCAGACCGAGAATCCGGCGGCATGGGACATCCCATGTCGCCGGAATTCCGAGACCAAACCGTGGTCAAGATCAGAGCGGGGGCCAGACCCGACCAGGAAGTCAAGTCTGGTCCAGTGTTTTACTCCGCTTACCGTTTCCCCATGGCCTCGCGACCACATTTCGAATGATCGGCAACAGGCAACCGGATTTCGAATCGCGTCCCTTCGCCCAGTGTGCTTTGGACTCCGATCGTTCCACTCATCGCCCCGACGAGCTCTTTCGTGATTGCGAGCCCGAGCCCCGTCCCCTCCGTTTCCGGCGCATTGCGGGCAAACGGTTCAAAAAGATTGTTCATAAAATCCGGTTCGATGCCCGGGCCAGTATCGGAAATGACGATCACGATTGATTTCGCCGTCGCTGAGTCTGCGCCTGAATCGTTACTTTCTCTCATAGCCAGGTCTTGCTCTCGGCCGTCGGTAACATCGGAAATTGGGCCATGTGCAATCCTATCGACCGGGTGCCATGAAGCATAAGCCTTCAGCGTAACGGTATCCCCCTGCCTGCTATACGAGAGCGCGTTTTCGACGAGGTTTTTTACTATCCGGCATAGCGACTCCGGGTTTGCCATGGCCGTCAATCCGGAATTACTTGCCGAGCCCAAGTCAGCCGCTCGACACGGCACCTCAGCCCGAAGGTCGATCCCGGCCTGCGCGGCTGCAGGGCGCTCCATGTCGACGATGTCTCGAATCACCTCTCCGACAGAGACCGGATGCCGCGCCAGCTTGATGGAGCCCGCTTTCAGCCGAGCAAGTTCTGTGAGCGATTCAGCCATTCGGTCGAGCTCTTCGGTGGCCAGGCAGATGCCATGGGCAAACTTTTGCTCCTCTCCCGTCAAACGTGCGCCCAGCGTTTCTCCGAAAGCTGAAATCAAGGTCAGCGGACTTCTGAGATCATGGGCTACGCCAGTAAGAAATCGTGACTTTGCCGCGCTGGCTTTTTTGACACGCTCGGTCAGGATGTCCTTCTGCACGGCCAATTGGTGCGGAACGACCAATACGAGAGCGAACAGGAGGGCGATGGTCGCACCCATCTTCGTTATCACGAAAACGACATACAGAGAATCCAACTGCACAAGACCCGCAGCGCCCGTATCCGAAACGAACAGCACATTTGCAATCTGCATCACGCTGCTTCCCATCAGGACCGCAGACGCTCCGACGATGCTTCGCCCCACTATTGTTCCTGCAAACGCAGGCGGGTTGCTCCATATTATGTAGCCCGATGTAACGATGATTCCTGTTCCCGAAGCCACAATGCGTCCTTCGATGTCGGGCCAGCCGGTTACAACAAAACATAGAAAGATTCCGGATATGACGACAACCGTGGCCAGGATGCTCCAGCCAGCGCGCCCCAATGAGCTACGGTGAAGTCGGCTCAAGCCCACGCCGATGAGAAAAAGACCGACTTGACTGAATGTATTGGACAGAAAGACCGAAAAGAACGTCAACCCCTCATGCTGCATCATGAAGAGAGACCCGCCAATCGATAAAAGCACGCCGCTCGCCACCCAGTAGGGGAGCCCCTTTACCTCGTGACGATGCCGGAGAGCGGACATCGCCAGCAGCCCGGTGGCCACGAGCGCCGTGATTGCCACGGTAAAAAGGAGCGTCCCAACGTCAACAGCGGAAAAAGTGCTCATAAAGGACGGTCAGGTTGCCGAAAGGCGATTTTCGACCAACCTGCTGGCGCCGGATGGAAGGCGGATATGCACAACCTGCGACATGGTGGATATCGTGTTTGTGAATGCCGTACGCCGTGCCTCAGGGAAAATGGGAATATGAGCGCCATGAGCCCGCAAGATATCGCCGGTAAGCCGATTCGCAGCATCAAGTATTACCTCCTCGCGCGTATCACACTATCAGGCGCATGGGTCGAGCGTACACCGTTTGTCATCGGCCTGTCACGGAGTGATGGCTTGGGCACACCGGACGGCATGTCGCGCCGTGCGGCATGTTTGAAATCGCGATGAAGCGTTTTGCGAGCAGCCACGTTCGAAGCTGAGCCGTGCACAATATAGCCAATGCCTGACCCAGGGTCAGCAGCGTCCATCCCAAACCGAGCAGACCACCATGCCCCAGAAGAAAGTCGTTCTCGCCTACAGCGGTGGTCTGGACACCGCATGCATTCTCAAGACACTCCTCCAGCAGGGCTTCGAGGTTGTCGCATATGTTGCCAATGTCGGCCAGCTGGAGGATTTCGAAGACATCGAGCGTCGCGCCCGCGCGACCGGGGCCAGCGAGGTCTTCGTCGAGGACCTGCAGCACGAGTTTGCGGCGGATTTCATCTGGCCCGCCATCGCCGGAAACGCCGTTTACGAGAATCGCTACCTGCTCGGCACGGCGCTGGCACGGCCGGTCATCGCCAAGCGTCACGTCGAGGTCGCCCGGAAGGTCGGCGCCACGGCGCTCGCCCACGGCGCAACCGGCAAGGGTAACGACCAGGTCCGTTTCGAACTGGCTTTCGCCGCGCTTGCACCCGACCTGGAGGTCATTGCGCCGTGGAAGGACCCCGACTTCCTCGCACGCTTCCAGGGCCGGCGCGACCTGCTCGCGTTTGCCGCCGAACATGAAATTCCCGTCGAAGCCACGGCCGAGAAGCCCTACTCCAGCGACGAGAACCTGATGCACCGCTCCTACGAGGCCGGCATGCTGGAAGACCCCGACGCGGCTCCGCCGGTGGACATGTTCAAGCTGACGCGCGCGCTGGAGTCCACGCCGGACAACGCCGACCGGATCGTCGTGCGTTTCAAGGACGCCGTGCCCGTCGAGGTCGAACACCTCGGCGACGGTACCAAGATCAGCGACCCGGTAAAACTGCTCGGTTACCTCAACGACCTAGGCGGCCGTCACGGGATCGGCCGGATCGATATCGTCGAAAACCGCTACGTCGGCATCAAGTCGCGCGGCGTCTACGAAACCCCCGGCGGCACCATTCTTCACGCAGCGCTGCGAGACCTCGAAGGCATCGCGATGGACCGCGAGGTACGGCGACTGCGCGATATGCTCTCGCCCCGCTTTGCCGAGATCATCTACAACGGTTTCTGGTTTTCACCCGAAATGGACTTCATCGAAGCTGCATTCCGAAAGTCCTCCGAACTGATCGACGGCGAGGTCCGGCTCGGCCTGTTCAAGGGCAATATCTTGATCGAGGGCCGCTCCAGCCCGAGCTCTCTCTATGATCAGGACCTGAGCTCCATGGACATCGCCGGGGGCTATGACCAGCAGGACGCTCGCGGCTTCATTCGCGTCAACGCGCTGAGGCTCACGGCGCATCGATTGATCGTAGAGCAAGTCGAGGAAGAGTGATTCGGGCAAGTGCGAAAGGGGCGCTGACCATTTTTTCGTCTCGGGCGTGACCCCGAATCCAGCGGCCTGCACCGACCGGCCGATCAGTCCGGCAAACCGTTGACGAGGAGTCAGAGGCGGGTGAGAGCGAAGCTCAGCAACCAGCGACGCCCTCGCTCGATCCTGGATACCTCGTGCCGGTAGAGGTCCGGACGGAAAAGAATGATTCGCCCGAACAGGTTGAAGATGCTTCGTTCACAGCTGAATTCGCCGCCCGATTCGGGCTTGATCAGCACGCAGTTGAGCTTGTACAGCCGACCCTCGGAGACCATGTCGACGTGCGGCGCAATGGCGTGGCCGGCGGGATAGCGGACCAGATAGATGCTCAAGCGCCTCGACTGGAATAGAACCCTGTTCTTGACCTTTTCCTGCATAACAAGCCTGTAAGGAATCACGCCTCTATTGTCGACCACGCATTCGAAGATTTAAAGCAGGCCGGGTGCGGGTTCAACCCCGGTTAAAAGAACACCAGACAGCGCGTTTCCAGACTTTCGCGCGGGGCCGCATCCGGGGGCGCGTGCGGGTCCTTGCACGACGAGTGCGGCGTGAACCGCGTGCGACCGTCCAGCGCCGAGTCGTAGGTCTTGAACAGCAGAACCTCGTTGCGATCCATGCGCGGGTAGTAGTACCAGCGTTGCCCCGGATCGTGCAGCGCGACCTGAAGTTCACCGGTGCGATCTTCTCCGCGACGCTCGACGGGCACGAGATCGCCGTCGCGCACCGTGCGCGCGTCGCAGAGCACGAGCGGGTGATCGAGGACCGGATCGCCGATGGGGCGCCATGCATTGATGATCGCGAAGCGCCGCTGCTCGAGTTGTCGCAGCGCCTCCGGCGAATCGCTGAAAAAGTCGGCCAGCCGCCGATGCCCCGAGGCGTGGGTGTAATCGTTGTGCACGATGCTGGCGGGATCGCGGGCACCGTATTCGCGCTGCTTGGCCGCAGAGGAACTTCGTCGGGTGTCGTCGAAGACCTCGACGCGCTGCGCACCCGTGACGCGCTTCAAAAGGTCGATCAACTCGGCATGATAGGCCGAGCGCAACGCAACATCGTCATAGAAGTCGCTTACGGCGCTGTTGTGGGGCACCAGCATGAAGCCTTCGAGGTCGAGATCCGTCATCGACAATCGCGTTCGGGCATCATGGATTTCGACGCTGTGAGTGCGGTAATTGCCCAGGTGCTCGGTCCGGTCCCCGCCACCCTTGGAGGGCACGTAGACGAGGGGTGCCGAGAGATCGGCCAGAAATTTGAGCTCTGCTATCAGCGGTTCTTGTGCAGATTGGTTCATCATTTTCTACCCGGGATGGCAACTGTGAACGGTTGGAACGATCTAGCTTGAATCCTACGCACGTCAAACAACGCTGTCCATGGGCTGTCTCAAGCCGCGCCGACGAGCCCGAAGCGCGTCACTGCACGTGGTCCATATGACCGAGCGTCTGGATCTGCGGTATAACGGCAGCCTGATCTTCCTGGCAGATACCCATGAGCGCATGCATCGTTCGTCATCCGCCCGAATCCATGGCGACCACGCTTCGGAGGCTCGCCGAACGCGCCGAAAACAAGCCGGCGCCCGACGTTTACGGCGATGGTGCGCTGATCGAAGACTTCGAGGACGCGATCGCGACCCTGCTGGGCAAGCCGGCGGCCCTGTTCCTGCCCAGCGGCACGCTGGCACAATCGCTGGCGCTGAGAACCCACTGCGACAAGCGCAACACGACCACCGTCGGCCTGCATCCGACGTCGCACCTGGTGCTGCACGAGCAGGACGGCTACCGGAAACTGTGGGGACTCGACGGGCAACTGCTGGGTCATCCGGACAGGGTTCTGACGTACGCCGATCTACAGACGCAGGCGCCGGACGAACTGGCCGCACTGGTGCTGGAGCTCCCCATGCGCGAGATCGGCGGCCAGCTGCCCGAATGGGAAGATCTTCTGGCCCAGGCCGAGTGGGCGCGCCGACACGATATCGCCGTTCATATCGATGGCGCCCGGCTCTGGCACTGCCCGGCCTACTATCAGCAAAGCCTGGCCGGGATCGGCGCGCTGGCCGATTCGGTGTACGTCAGCCTGTACAAGGATATCGGCGGCATTGCCGGCGCGGTGCTGGCCGGGGAGACCGATTTCATTGCCGAGGCAAAAATCTGGAGTCGACGCGCCGGCGGCAATCTGGTTTCATTTTATCCATACATCCTGGCCGCGGAGCAGGGCTTCGAGGACAACCTGTCCAGCATTTCAGATGCCGTCGACTACGCGCGCGAACTGGGCCCGATGCTGGCGTATCTCGCCGGTGTACGAGTGAATCCGGCAACGCCGCAGACCGCCATGTTCCATTTGCATATCGAAGTTGCCCGGAACAGATTGATCCAGGCGGTCGACGAATACGCGGCAGAGCACGATGTGATCGTGCTGCCGAAGCCGCGGGCCGTCGACGAGCACGGCAACAGCATCTGCGAAATCAGCGTGGGGCGGAGCACGATGGAGCATCCTCCCGGCTTCTGGCTGGCGCATCTGCGCGCAGCCCTGGCTATTGACGCGAGCGGCGAAGCGAGCTAGTGAGCCGGGTTCACGAGGGCGCGCCCGGCGGCCGCATCGATGCCGGCAGGAATTTCGGATCGAGAAGCACGGCGTATTCCGGCAGCTCGTCATACAGCTTTTCGGTATCGGCGAGCGCGGCCCAACTCACCACCGCGTAACGGGTGCCGGACTCGACCGGATTGGCGCGGTGGAAATAGCGCGCGTCGGACGGAAACCACACCAGCATGCCGGGCTTGGGCCGGATGCGGAAGTTGAAATATTCGAACTGCAGGTCGCCGCCCTCGAAGTCGTCGTTGAGGTAGAGCAACAGGCTGATATCGCGATCCACGTGATGGCGCCATAGGCGACGTTCCGGATCGTAGGAATCGGCGTCGGCGTGCGCCTCGTAAAAGCCGCCGACGCTGTATTTGAGCACCTGCGGGGATTCGAACCAGGCAAAACTGCGCCCGAGTTTTTTTGCAATATCGGAAACGTAGATACGCTCCACCAGTTCGCGCAGCTGCTGGTCGCGGTCGTCGCCCATGTCGACGCGCTCGGTAACGCGCCGGTCGTCGAGCTTGCGGGCAATGCCCGGGTCGGCGGCTTTCCAGTCGATGATCCTGAGCCGCCTCGAGGGACGGCTGGCGGCGAACTGGACCCATTCACGGCATTCGTCGGGCGACAGGAAGTTCTCGACGATTTCGATGCCGTGCGGCACCGACCGCGCCGGATCCATGCTGCCGCAACAATGTTTGAACCGGCGGCCGCTGCCGCAAAAACAC
>P_1C_Sed_2_UnCtyDRAFT_1000227_pt1 | contig 17661 bp, 14 predicted proteins | sample Pon1CUnioCityCA_4_FD_10229 | JGI IMG/M metagenome (IMG submission 10229) | reverse complement strand
CGCAATCCGCCAGCTTGCCGGGGAGGGTGGGTCCGGAAAGGACTTTTTTGCGCGTGACTTTTTTTGCGGCCCTGATGCGGCTGCGGGCCGAATCAACCGCAATTTCGGCGATTTTTTCCCCGATTGCCGGGTGCTGGTTGAGCCACAGGCTGAAGGCGTCCTTTACCACCGAGGAGACGAATGCAGCGCACTGCCGCGAAGAAAGCCTCTCCTTTGTCTGTCCGGAAAAGCGCGGATCCCCCATCTTGACCGAAAGTATATAGGCACAGTTTTCCCATACGTCGTCCGGCGCCAGTTTTATGCCCCTGGGAAGCAGGCGGCGAAGGTCGCAGAATTCGCGCAGGGCGTTTAAAAGCCCCTGCCTGAAACCGGTCACATGGGTTCCGCCCTGGATGGTGGGGATCAGGTTTACGTAGCTTTCGGCCACGGTCTCCCCTGGGCCGGAAAGCCAGGTGCACGACCACGCCACCTGTTCCTCGGTTTCTTCGAGGCCGCCGGTGAAAGGATTTTCAGGGACGGTGGGGGTGCCATTCAGGCATTGGACTAAGTATTCGTCCAGGCCGGTGGAAAAATGCCACTTTTGCGTTTCCCCGGTATGGTGGTCTGTGAATCTCACTTCCAGCCCCGGGCACAAGACCGCCTTGGCCCGCAGGTTGTGCGCCAGACGGGAAACGGAAAAGGAAATATTGTCAAAATACTGCGGATCCGGCCAAAAGCGTATGGCGGTGCCGGTGTTGCGTTTACCGACGCTTCCGGTGGGTACCAGGTCCCGGACCTTTCCCCCGCCTTCAAAGGCGATTTCGAATTTTCCGCCGTCCCTGCAGATCTCGATTTCCAGACGGGCGGAAAGGGCATTCACCACGGATACACCGACGCCGTGAAGGCCGCCGGAAAAACGGTAATCCTTGTTGGAAAATTTTGCGCCGGCGTGCAGGCGGGTCATAATGACCTCCACGCCGGATATTTTCTCCGTGGTATGCAGGTCCACCGGCATGCCGCGCCCGTTGTCCGATACCCGCAAGGAGCCGTCTTCAAAGAGGTCAACCGCGATTTTGTCTGCATGCCCGGCAATGGCCTCGTCCACGCTGTTGTCGATGACTTCCTGGGCCATGTGGTTGGGGCGCTGGGTGTCCGTATACATGCCCGGGCGACGGCGGACGGGGTCGAGTCCTTCCAGGATTTCCACCGAATCCGCATTGTATGACGACAAATCCTGGCGGCCGTTTTTAAACAGTTCGTTTTCTCTCAATTCAATAACTCTTTTTCGGCAAGAAGGTGCAATTGATGTTTTGGGATTCAAGAATGAAAGCTTACGGATGAAAGGTATTTATCATTTTCATGCATGATTTATCAAGATGTCCTTTTCCAATTTTCATTTCCCCCACGGATCCCGAATTGAGTTCAGCCGGGCTGAAGAAAGGCGGGCAAAGCGAGAAGAGCAGCCCCCGATTCAGGTGCCTGAGGCATTGTTCTTTCTTTTTTGGATTTTTTCTTTTTGTGCCCGGGCGCGTTGGGACCAGGTCGGATGGTTTCGAAGATACATAATGGCCATCTCGTTGAACCGGGCCGCTAATTGGAAATTCTCTTTTTCAAGCCAAGCCTGGGCAAGATAAAAGTATCCCGGCCCGTTTCCGGGATTGACGCCCACGGCCCGTTCAAGAACGCGTATGGCGCCGTCATAGTCCTTTTTCTGAAGAAGCTGATACCCCTGGACAGTGATGTTGTGGGACGCCGCCAGTCTGGAATCATTGGTCCTGTCCGAATCACCGGGCGTTTTTACGATCTCCGGTGCCGGCAGTCCCGTGGCCGGTGTTTCGGCGGGTGCGGGCCGCTTGCCGGTGCAGCCGGAAAATGCGACCATTGCGGCGAGCAGCAAAAGACAACAAACGAGCCCGGGGGGCAGTCTATTTGAAAATATTTGTGAAGCCGTCAACGGCCTTTTTAAACACACTGTCTTTTCCGTGAACCGGACATTTTTTTTGTGGTTGCTTGTTTTTAAGGAAATATTCCTCGTATGTTTCAGGGCATTTCAGGAAAACGGGCAGCTCCCCGCTTTGCCGGCAGACTTTTTCTTTTACCACATCCGGCGGGATTGTAAACGGTTTGTGTGCGATGTGGCCGGGAATGGATTTGACCAGGTCGGCAAATATGGGCAATGCTGCCCCGGAACCGGTGGTTTTGACCGGGTCCCCGTTGTCAAACCCCACCCAGACCAGGGCCAGGAAGTTCGGCGTGTAGCCGATAAACCAGGTATCCCGGAATTTGTTGGTCGTTCCTGTTTTCCCGGCCAGCGGAAAGGTGATGCCCTGTTTGGCCAGGGCGCCGGCGGTTCCGTCCGTAACCACGGATTCCAGCATTGAGGTGATAAGAAAGGCCTTTGCCGGGGAGATCACGGAGTGGATGTTCATGTAGCGCTGGACCAGGACGTTGCCGTCTTCATCGACCACATCCCGGACCGAAAGGGGAAAGGGCTGGACGCCGTCTGCGGCAAAGGCGCAATAGGCCCGGGCCAGTTCCAGGGGGATGACCTCGAAGGCGCCCAGGGCGATGGCCGGGTAGGGGCGCATTGGTGTGGAAAAATTGAATTTTTCGATCTGTTCAACCACCGTGTCCGGTCCTCCGCGAACCACCATGTCAACTGCCGCCCGGTTGCATGAGCGCCTCAGCATGTCCCTCACTGAAAGCGTTTCTTCGGAGATTTCCCCGAAATTTTTCGGTGTCCAGGGTTTGCCGTTGATTTGGTAGGTGGCTTTTTTGTTGGACAGGGGGTCGGAAGGTTTAAATTTGTCCAGCAAGGCGGCCACGGCAATGGGTTTGAAGCAGCTTCCCGGCTGACGGCGTGCCCGGGTGATCCGGTTGAACTGGCTGTTTGCGTAACTTCGTCCCCCCACCATGGCGAGGATGTTTCCGGTCCGGGGGTGCATCACCACCACCGCCCCCTGAAGCTTTTTCTCCGGATCGTCGCGTCTGAGGGCGGGGATGGATTTTTCCAGGCGGGCCAGTCCGTTTTCAAGGGCATTTTCAGCCGCGGCCTGGACCTCGGTATCCAGGGTGGTGTAAATGGAAAAGCCCATGCTGGAGAGGATGTCTTCCGGGTAGAGCCTGTCGAGCTGCTGGGACACGTAATCCATAAAATAGGGGGCCCGGCGGTTGTATTTTTCAAAGCCCGCGGTTTTAACGGAGTCCTCCAGGGCCATGGCCAGCTTCGGCTCTGTAATGAACTTTTGTTCATGCATGGCCCGGAGGACCTGGTCCCGCCGATCCTTGCATTCTTCGGGATGGGTGTAGGGCGAAAGCAGATTGGGGCTTTTGATGATTCCCGCGATCAAGGCTGATTCGGCCAAGGTGAGGTTTTCTACTTTTTTGCCGAAATAGAAGTAGGCGGCTTCCCCCACACCGTGAATGGCGGCCGATCCCTTCTGACCCAGGTAGATTTCATTGAGATAGATCTCCAGGATTTCATCCTTGCTGTATTTTGCCTCGATGGTCAGGGTGATGAAAAGTTCGTGGAATTTTCGCCTGAAGGTTCGCTCCGGTGTGAGAAAATAGTTTTTGGCCAGTTGCTGGGTCAGGGTGGACCCGCCCTGGCGTATGGAGAAGTGGCGGAGGTTGGTATACATGGCGCGAAGGATGCTGACTGGGTCAACACCGAAATGGGAATAAAACCGGTTGTCTTCTGTTGCGACCACGGCGTCGGCAATATGTCCCGGAATTTTTTCGATGGAAACCACGCGCCTGAGTTCCCGTTCCTTTCCGAAAAACTGCATGAGGACTTCGGGGCCCAGTTCCACAAGGGGCAGGGGTTCATCAGACCCGGTTCGGCGGATTTCCCGGATTTGTCCCTGATTGATTTCAAGGACGGCGGAAAATCCCTGGCGGTCCTTGTCCGGGAGGTGTAAATCCTTGAAATAAATTTCCAGGCCGGTGTCCCCCGGGTGGTACTCCCCCTTTTTTTCGGGGCGCTCGGGTTTGGACTGGTAACCGAGTTTTTTCAATTTCTTCTCAAGTGCAAAGCGGCTTACCTGCTTGCCGGGAAAAAGCAGGGTGGTATCGGAGTAGATGGTCGAAGGGATCTCCCACCTCCGCCCGGAGAAGCGTTCTTCAATATGCCCGGACAAATACAAGCAATAGCCAAAGCCAAGCGCCAGAACAAGGAGCATGACCAGGCCGAGGCCCAGGATCCATTTGAGTAGCTTTCGAAGCATTGGAATATCAATCAGTTAAATTAATTGTTGGCTTCATTTCAAACGCGCGGCGCTGGTTTGATTGTTTTTCGCAACCCCGCTGCTCAGTAGCGGGGTTGCGAAAAACTTCAACAGAGAAACTTCGTGTCTTTTTATTTTCCCGCTTCGCGTGAAAAAAAAGCCACCCGCTTTGCGGGTGGTTGTTTACTCCAGCAGGCAAACCATTAATTTACAACATTTTCCGCAAATGCTGCAAGCTTTCCTTTTGACGCAGCAATAACGCGAGTTCCAAACGTCCTGCATGTTTTGTGGAAATGCGGATTCCGGGCGGATTCCGGTTCAACCGGACGGGCAGACGGTTTACCTGTGGATGGCGTCCCTCTTTCTCGTCCCTCATTTCTGCGTTTATCGCGTGATGGCAAAATAAAGCTCCAAAATCATGAGGTGATTTTGGAGCGATCAAAGAACGCCAAGTGTCCGCCGGTAAACTAACATCAATTACAAGGCTCAACCTCCGGTATATCGGATAAATCCCCGCATCTCAGATTTCCAAGCCTGAAACAGGAATCCTGCCCTTCCACTTTCCAGTGGGCTCGCTCCCCGCCACACCAGTAAGAGTAGTGCGTACCTATTATTCTCGAGCAGATCCAGTCGTTGGCTTCATCAAAGGTCGCAAAACCGTCTTTGATTATGATTTTGATTGCTTCCTCCTCCCTGTCGATGCCGCCGCCCGAATACGAAGCTGTCGATCGCCACTCATTGAAGCTTTCACGGTCCGTGACAAAGAGCCATGGCGCTCCCCAGCATCTAACATTGTCGGTGTAGTAGACCACGTAATCGGACTCGGATTCACCACTGCCGTCATCGCCGCCATCATCCACCCCGCACCGGCTAATGTAGTCTGCGGGTGCGTAAAAGGGCCGGGGCTGATGCGCCGTGCTCAGGGCGTATCTCGTTGCAGAATCCTCGGCAGAGAAACTCTGCGCCATTACCGCCGGGCAGACCGGGCACTCTTCGTACTGACTGAGACCGCTTTCGTAGGATTCATAGTCCGCCGAAATCTCGAAGAGAAATGTATTCGAGTCAATCAGGTGTTTATTTTCATATCCCCCGGCAAAAGGAGCAATATCTGAAATCCGGATCGTGTTCGGATCTATGTCGATGGGATTATTCGTGTACAAATTGAGTTGGATGTCTATTATCTCGCCGGCAAGTTGCTCTCTGGCGGCTTTACGCTCGACAACTTCCGCGCAGGAGATCGTATCACCCATTTGCGAGGCATTTTGCGCCAGGCTCACCAACGATGTGGCCACCCCGGATACGATCATGGCAGGGCCTGTCATCGTTGCGCTAATGCAGGTGATGACAAGGCCGACGGTGCCTAGCGCGAACCCGCCGGCCGCCATGTTCCCGCTGGTATTATCGCGGATGCGCTCGCAATCATCGAGGTTATCATACAGACTGCTCTTTTGGAGCTCCACTGTTTCTGATACACGCATGGTTACGTATTGATCATAGTAAGATTCATACCGCTGAACATAGCTTGATGAAATGACTTCGCAATTCAAGGAAGAACAGTCAATCTCCGGTTTTGAGAGCCAGGGAGGGGATGGCAAATCTTCGTAATAGTGGTCATGTAAGCGGAATATGAACACGTAGTGCTCGGAGACCTCCACGAATTTGGTTTCCGATGTTTCATTGGCACGAACCTCCGTGGTATTCTGCATGGGGGGAGCTGTTCTGAGATCTCCGGCACGGCCCGCCTTAAGATCGGTCAGACCGGCGGCTGATACGTCCGGAATGGTAATACGGTCGAGAAGCCCCTGCATTTCGGCATCCAGGGGCACATCCGCCACCCCGAAACTGCCATCCGGATTTGAATAGCTGACCAGGACATGCCCTCCGCCCGGGTACTCAAGCCGAAACTGGGCGCCGTCCGGCATGTAAATCTCTTCAGGCCGCCCGGAGTAGTCGAACTCAATAACCGTTGCCCCGTCGAGTCCGGTCACGTATATCAGGGCACTTTTCGCAATGGAGCCATGGGTATTTTTTGGGGCATAAAACTCAATCGCCTCTATCTGGTCTTTGCCGGTCGTCGTAAACTCGACCCGTGAAAGCAGCTGCTCCTGCTGATCCGGATTCACCGCAAGGCGTGAGATGGTTTGAGGCGCCGTATCGCCGCCTCCGTCGTCTCCGCCGCCCCCGCCGCAGCCGGCGAGTCCCAAAGTGAAAATCACAAAGACTACCAGAATAAGCGTTATGAATTCTTTTCGCATAGAATCCCCCCTTTTTTTATTGCATGCAACCTTCCTTTTTGCACCATACCCTATGAGGGGTTACAGATAGCTTACGGATTCCGACTTTTTGTCGTTTTCGATATTTTTATTGAAACAGGAAGGCGCCGATAAGCAACCTCTGAAACCCGTCCCGGATTCCAGGAAAACGGCAGGGCTTTCTAGTCAGCTTCGGATGTTTTGCTGGCGAAGGGAAAGGAGAATTGATTCAGTTTCCGGCGCAGGGGTAATCTGCAGGGCTGACAGGGCCTCCCTGCAGCGTTCATAAACGATCAACCCTTCCGCTGTTCGCCCCTGAAGCTGATAGCACCGCATCAGTCCCTGGTAAAACGCCTCGGCAACCGCGTCCACTTCCAGGCCGCGCAGGTAAAGATCGACCGCTTTCCCGTAGCTGCCTGCTTGTTCCCATGCCCGTGCCAGCACGCCGAGCGCATGGCGGAACCCGCTGCGGAGTCTGGTCCCGGTGGTCCATGCCCAGGGTTGCGCTTCTTCATTCTTCAGAAAATCACCCTTATACAGCATCAGTAACATTTCTGTCAGGCGAACAACTTCATCCGAATCAAAGCCGCCATCGGCCAGGGCTTCATCAATCCGGCCATAGAGATGATCCAGTGCCCACACATCCACCCAGCAAATCCGATCATTTAACGACAGCTTCATCTCGCCGAGTTCAACAGCCTTGTCGCAGCTGATGAGTTTGCGGAGACGGTGAAGGGTGGTGGTAAGTGCCTGCCGCGCCTTGTCCCCTTCAGCCTGGGGCCAGAGGAGGTCTTCAAGGCGGCCAATTCCGATTTCCCTGCCGCCCAGGGCAATCAGCGCCTTCAGCAGTGTAAGCGGTTTAAGCGGCGGCTTGCCTTTGAACCGGAGGGGTTCTCCGTCAATGACCGCTTCGAAGCGTCCCATAGTGAAAATCTTCACCCGCCAGGGCCAGTTTCTGATGATGACAGACGGCTTCTTCGGAAGCAGATTCCTGCTCCTTATGTCCTCCCTGACGAAATCCACCTCCATTTCCGCTTCAAGGGCCTCTGCATAGAGTTGCGTCATGATATCCGAGCGCCATCCCGGAAAGTTGACGATCCCTTTTTCTTTTCTGATCCTTAGCATTTTTCGCAAAGCTTCCCGCGCGCAGTCACGCTTCCCTGCTTTCAGGCTGAAATAGGCCTCATTGAGATGAGACAGCATATGCAACAGGTGACTCTGCATATCCCGGCCCATGTCCCGGGCCCGGGCCGTAAGCTCTTGCGCCTTGTTTCCATCTCCGGTTTCGAAGCATATCTGAGCCGCCGTTATCGCGTTCAGCCCTTCAGGAAACGGGGTCCCCATTTCCCGTGAGATCCGCAGCGCTTCCATGCTGTACTGAGACGCCTGTTCCATATTGCCCTGCTGAAGATGGTACATGCCGTTCAAGTGATAAAAATGTGAAATGTCGAGATAATGGCGGCTGTTCAGGACAGGTTTCATCCTGTCCAGACAGTTTTTTGCGGCCCGGGCATCATCAAGGGAAAGCCTGGCGTATACACTCTGGGCGAGAAGTCTGTAGGCGAGAAGGTGTACGCCGCTCTTCCCGGCCTCCTCAAGGCCACGGTTCACAGCCTCCAGGCTCGCCTGAAAATCGGCGATGAACCACCCGTGGACCGCCTGCTCCATCTTGACGGTCATAAAGTCGAGAGGTGACAAATCAGCCGTTTCCAGGAGTGCGTTCATGATATCAATGACAGCTCCCGCCTTATACATCTCACCCAGCCAGTAATAGTAATGCGAAAGATAACTGCCGGCTATCAGGCGCAGGTTATTGGGCCCATCGGAACGGATCAGATTAAACATCCGGGCTTCCCAGAGTTTCATGTCGGGATGATGGGGCTGCCGGAACATCAGGGCGGAAAACATGGCGATGACCGCCCTGGGTTCGGGTTCCCTGACCGGAAAGTCCATCGCGCTTTTCATCAGAAGATTAAGCGCGTCAATCCATGGATCCAGCTCTTTGAAATCTCCCCATTCGGTCAGAATCGTTTCGGTGATGCCGGTAACGGAAAGAATCGATCCCGCCGTTTCCGCCTGTTCTCTGAAACGCTCATATGCCCTGATAAGGGAGTGCCGGCTTGCAAAAGGATCAAAAGGCAGACGGCACTGACCGTGCCAGAACAGGAGCCACGGATCGGATGAGAGGATTTCCGGGGGGAGTTCACCCAGCCATTGTTCGATAAGCTGCAGCCTTCCCTGGGCCGTGAGCGATTGGGCATGACTGCGGATCAAGTCGGCCTGCGCGCCGTGATCACGGCATTGGGCATAGAGATCAAAGGCATCTTCGAGGCTCCCCTGCAGGACAAGTATATCGGCAGCCTTCCGATACAGTTCCGTCAACTCTTTGGGATCTGATTCCTTCTCATTCCTTGACAGCAGAAATTCCCTGAACAGCGGATGAAACTGATAGGATGTGCCGTTTTGGACTTTTTTTTCAGTGAAATAATTCTTGCGGTACATTTCGGCAAGGACCCGCCCGGCACCGGCAAAGCCTGTCAGTTCCCGGGCGGCCTCCGGAGTGAAGGACGGCAGACAGGCCGCCCGGAGAAGAAAGCGACGGATCTCCGGCTCCATTTTGTCGAAAATTTCACCGGCGAAATAATTGAAGAAGAATTCCCTGGAGATTTCCTTTGAGGCCGGATCAGGCTCCTGGCCCGGATCACCATATTCGAGCATGATCACAAACCCCGCGGTCCAACCTTTTGTGTGCTCCAGAATCTCGGGCACGAATTCGATTGCTGATTTCCAATTATCATGGAGCCCTGCTATGCCCCGTGATTCCTCGCCGGTTAACGACAACTCCTCCGGCCCGATGATCCCTATCTTCCTGTTGATGACAAGTCTCGTCATTGCCGGAGGTGGAGATGCCCGGCTCAGGACAATGATGTTCAAACCCGGCGGCACCTGTTCCAGGCCGGCGTTCACAAGGTTATGCAGCTCGGACTCTGGCGGGACTTCATGGTAGTCGTCCAGGACAAGAAAGAAGGGTTTTTTCACTAACCTGAAAAATTCGCGGAAATATTGAACGGAATAGCCGGAAAGATTATTCAAATATTCAGGAGACAGCCTGGGCAATGGGGATCCGGGCCAGGCGGCGGATTGTTGGACGGCTTCGTTCATGTAATAAAAAAAATTGGCTGGGTCATGATCAGTCCTGTCCACCTGGTACCAGATGGCGGGAATTTGCTTCGACGCTATGTACGAAGCGGCCAGAGTGGTTTTACCGGAGCCGGGCAGACCGGATATCCAGATCACAGAATGTCGCCGGTGTCGGCAGATCCTGTCGAACAACCGCGTTCTGTTGAATACGGTGTAAAGACGGGGCGGCGATATTTTCGCTATTATATTGTTTTCCTGTCTCAAACCGAAAGCCATGACTCCTGTCCGATGAACGGAAGATGAAGCAATTCGTTGGAAGGTCGGGAGGCGCGCAGGGGGCTCTACATCAATGCTCTCCCTGTATCTGCGGAAAAATTGAAAATCGCCCGGTTTATCAATAGTATATTAAATCAATCCCTATTTCCAGTTTTGAATGAAAGAATACAGGTCCGCTACAGTTGATGGCGATGTAAAATGTCAAAATTTTAAAAACAGGTTATTTTGGCTCCGGGGAAGCCCTGGCAATAATGACAAGGGCTAAACAAACAGAATATCCCCCAGCAAAGAGGTTTGATGATTCCTGTTACTTCTTCTCAATAGTGCCGCCAGCCCGTTCAACAGCGGCTTTTTCAAATGATGCCTGAAAGCCCGGGGCATAATTCATATACTGCGGTACCGGATATCGCAGACCCGCAGCGTGGGTCTTTTCAAGTCCCTCGACCAGTGTATCGAGCTTGTCAGACGGGCAGGAAAACGCGACTTCATGATCCTGGGCACCGCCCCAGATCCGGTCTCCATTGCCAAGGGTGACATACTGCGGCTTGTGCGTCTTGATCGTTTTGGTGACCCCCTCGTGGCATGATCCCACTCTGCCGGCAGCGCCGAATTCCATCACTCCGCCTTCCATGAACAGGTACCCCTGAACAAACCGCATTGCCTGACCCGGCATACAGTACACCAGCACACTGTCCGGCACGATCTTGGTCCGGGTTAATGGAGAAATGACCAGCCCCGCAAAATCCGTGTCAAGCGAATAGAGATGCTTCTCGAACTTGCCCGCCGTTTCCCGATCCCTTGCATACAGTCCCACGCTGAATGCTTCGGCCCATTGCTGTTCTTCAGCTGTGGGTTTGTCCCATCCATAAACGGCGCGGGCGAGTTTGCAGTTGATATCCGCCTCGGTGACCGCAATGGTCCAGCCATAAGAGCGGGCCATTTTAAAATTCTGACAGACGAAATTCTGCAGCCCCATGTCCCGGAAAGGTCGTTTAGACCCGGGCGGGTCAACGCTTCGATGCGCTCACCGCACTTTCTGTACCAATCCAGTTCTGCTGTCACAAAAACCTCCTTCCTTTAATGTGGGGCCGTTGATCATTTGAAGGCATAGCGCATGTTCGGGGCTGGGATCAGGCCTTGATCCTTGATTTAATTTTGAAAATCACAGATCAAGGCCTGACCCCACCTTCCTCGGCTTTCATAATATCCGGCATCGGCGGCGAGCGTCAGTGAGTCCGACAGCATGCCGTGATTATGCCAAATTATTGAATTATTTTCCCAGTAAATCGATCACGTATTGCCCAAAAGGGACATTTGGGACAATTTGATCCTTCAGGATAATCAACGCCTTCTTCGTGCGGACACCCCAAAATCCGATCCCTCATTACAACAGACTTTGCACCATTTTCTTTGATAAATGCGATTATTTCTTCATTCGTATTTCTGCCTTTACGAATATCAAGGCATTAAAAATGTTACCTTTTAGCATCTAATTGATATTATATCAATAACTTATTTTGGTCCGCCCCGAGATTGCGGAGATTGCCGATCGGATGATGCTTACAAAAATGAAATTACTGTCAACCATATCCATTTGAATTTATCTGATAGTCAATTGGACCCGAATGACCTTATATATGGATTTTTCGATAATTAGTGAAGTAAAATTGCTTTCCCCATTTTATGAATTAAGTTTAATTTAACTGAACTGGCAGACCCTGAATTGGAGAGAACTTTTAACATGAAAAAAAATACCCTGATATATGCACTTCTGACGTTCAGCGCTGTCTTTATGGCTCAGTCCCCTGGTTATTGCGGATACAACAGAATTATTGAAGATGTGATTGATATCCATGTGGCGCAAAGGGAACTGATTGCCATCAAGAATGGGGAAACGCTTTCAAAGCTGACGCTTAAGCTGAATGAAAACATTCTCTGGCGAGGCAGCCGGGGTTATGTCGGGGCTGTGCTGACCAGCGAGCGGTTACTGGCTGTCACAAAGACCTCCAATGGGTGGATGGAACTGCCGTTGCGACTTGGTGAGCGAAAGAATGAAGAAGCGCCGGAGGTACGCCTGTCAGGCAGGCTCATTCTTGTGACCACAGGAAAACGCATCATCGCCCTTGACAGCAGGTCAAACCAGTGGACGACGGCTGATATCGGGCTGCACGATCATATAGAAAAAGCTGTAATCGACACCCATGTCGGTGTGGTGGTGACCACCGGTCGGGCTTACGGCATTGCCAGGGACGTTCCCGCCCTGATCGAAGAACCACTCAAGGAAAATGAAACCGTTCTCTCTGTTGACACCAGCCCGTACAGCGTCACTATCCGCACCACCCGTCGCCTGTTGATTTTTAAATCCACCGGGGCAAACTGGCGGGAGATTGATACCGATTGAAACCCGGCTGAAGGACGGACCAAGCGAAGCGTGTCTTCGTTCTCTCTTGTAGGCAGACACGCTCCGATTGCGTCGCCCTTTCTACGTGGGCTACATGGCCGCTAAAGAAATGGTTCATAGCCAGAGGATATGTGAATTTCCGGAAAACTGGGTTTGGGTTGATGTAAATATCATGTCTGGAGCCTGAATTCAGGAGAGTGCAGCCCTTACGTTGAAGCTGCCGGATTGAAGTGCTTTCGCTGCATAAAGCGATTTGTTTGATCTGGTGTTTTTCAGGAACATCGTCGGGAACCATCGTTCGATAGGCGTCTTTGATATTTTCCTCGAGTTCTTCGAGTGTTTTTCCCTGCGTCATGATTTCAGGATGTTCAAGCAGCTTTCCAATCCAGAAGTGTTCGCTTTTCCAGCAAATCAGCTTACATGTTGTATTCATTGCATTTTCCTCTTCTTCTTTGGCTTTTCCAATGGCGGAAGCGGTGGAGAGGAGAAATGGGAATTGGGGTAATTCGGTATCATGTAACCGGAATTTCTCGGAATTTCTGGAACCTTACACCCAGTTTTCAAGCAGTAGTCCCGGCACACGCTGGAATTCTTTTTGGTTGTTGGTCACCAGTACCAACCCCAGGGCCCTGGCATGTCCTGCAATCATCATGTCATAGGCGCCTATGGGTGAGCCCGACTTATATAAGGCTGCCCTTATTTGTCCAAAATGATATGCGGCTTTGCTTTCAAAAGGCAGCACTTCAAGCCGGGCGACCAGCGCTTCAATATCGGCCAGGTTTTTTTCAATCGCTTGTGAGTATTCAGCCCCGAATATCAATTCACCCAGCGTTACAGCAGAGACCGCTATCCGGCCGTCGTGCTGCTGAAATTGCTTTTTTACCTGCCGGGGCCGATTTTTCATTGTGTATATGACAATGTTTGTGTCCAGCATATATTTCAGCATCACATGGGTTCCCGAGGCTGGTCTTTGGGTTGGTGGCGCTCTGACATGAAATCATCGGAGACCCCTTCAGACTCAAACCAATCATCCCAGGTCTGTCCCGCCGGAACGAGGATGCGCTTATTGCCGATTTTTGTGATCTCAACATCTTTTACTGATTCCGGCATGGCGACCTCTTTGGGAAGGCGAACCGCTTGACTCCTGTTGCTTTTAAAAATTCTGGTTCTGACATTGGCCACGGCATCCCCCTTTTCGATTTTGTCTGATAATGCTTTTATTATAAAAACAATTAGGGATATGTCAAGGGGATATGTAGCCTGAAAAAAAGTTTGCGAAGAAATGGGGTCACCCATTAAAAGGCCGGGTCAAGTGCCTGGTCAACCCGGACTTTGAAAAAACGGTCGAAAAAGGCTTTCAGGCGGTCAAGCACCTATCCGAAACCCTGCGGGCGGATTATGGCTTTTCGGACACTGCTTAAATGAATGTTGGAACGCCCGGCTTGAGCGCTTTTTGGAAAGGAAATCATGCAGCACGCCGGTTTTGCCCATTGGGAATTACCTGTCAGCCTGATAATAATAAAAATAATTTTTTTTCTTGACGAGTGTTTTCTTTTAACTGGAACTGAATGAGTTAATAGCAACTTAATTCTCATATGTAAAATGAACGAAAAAAGAGGTAAATTATGCGTGAATTGACCATTCAGGAAGTTAAGCAGGTTAATGGTGGCTTCTTTAACACTGTGGTTTCGTGGTGCCAAAACACATGGAATGATCTTACAACATTTGAAGTTGGAGGGCGGACTTGGCAGGTTGAGCCAAGCATAGACGTTGACTGGGGTAATCGAAGAATAGAAGGTGGTGAGGTTATTTTTGCCACTAGATTTTAGGCTAAATCATACGGATGGGCAAGTCACGATGATTGCCCATGCATATTAATGAACAGTTATATCAGGCACCATATTTTTAGTTTATATATTATCGGATAAGATAAAATGAAGTATTTGACTTGGAAATGGACGGCAGTATTATGCGCTTCTTTCTTATTTCTCTGCTCGTGTGCCGGTCAGCAATATCAGGAGGTAAAAATTATTAAGTCAGGAAAGAGCAAAGCGCTTTTTCTCATGGCGGTTAAAGAAGCGGAGAGCGGGAAATATTATATTATTGACACTGCGTCAGATACCGTCATTGATAATAAATATTACAACGAAATGAAAGACTCTGATGGCGCGCCTCAGGAGTTTGCAACGCCAGTCGGAGTGACGGAGGTTAAAACTGCAACTGTTAAGCAATTACAAATGACAAAGGTTGGTTTTGATTTTCGAGATATTGGCGGACTGCCGGTCGCTTTTAAAAAATTGTTATTGATTTCCAAGGTGAAGAGCTTTTTATAAGAAAATAGGAGCTCTCCCCGACAGCCCCGCTTTTGTTGAATCGTCTGCAGGAACAATTGCCAGGCATGGGCGGACACGCTTCGCTTGGTCCACCTACGAGCCACGAGTGTCCTGCTGAGCCGGCCATAGGAGAATGAAAATAGGTATATAGAATTATGCAGGCATGAATAATACCACATGAAAAAATTTTTGGCATTCACGGCCTGCTTCAAAAGTTTGAATATATCGTCAGCGGGGAAATGCGCCTGCCGGACGGGAATGCCTATGGCTTTGTCTCCGAGCTGACGGATCTGCAAAAAGATATCCTGGAAATTCTGGAGGTGCCTGAGGAATGCTATTCTTATGAATACCTGTTCGACACCTCTTGATTTAGCCAGGCAATATTTTATCTGGCCGGGTGCCTTGATGCAAAGCAAAGGCAAAAAAAATTAAATTCACTTTTTCAAAGAGCGAAATGCAAGATATCAAATATTAGGTTTAGATATTGAACTCGGGATAGTGCGCTTTTAGACATTCAGAGCATATGCCGTGGCTGAATTCCGCATCGGAGCGATCCCGGATATAGGATTCGATGGGATGCCAGATGCCGTGATCGTCCCGGATTTTTTTACAGTGAGAGCATATGGGAAGAAACCCTTCGAGGCGCCTGACGTGGTTTTCACTTTCCTCGGCACGGATCCGCATCCTGTCAACGACCAGAACTACAAACCCAAGTGCTGCCAGAACATGAAACCCGACCAGAAATCCGAAGCCAGGATGAATCAGCGACGGGAACTGAAAGAAAAAGGGAAACAACAGAACATACACCCCCCATGCGATCAGGCTCCACCCTGCCAGCCTTCGTCCTGCCGTCCTATGGGTCGGCGTGAATTTAAGAATCATGCATCCGGTCCATACAAAAAGAACGGTCCGCAGGGCCATGATCAGAAAAAATGAAGCAACGCTATAATGAGGCATCAGGAGCATCGCTCCGGCCCAGACAGAGGCGAATCCGGACAGGGCATACATGTTCCAGCGCTTGAACGTATTGCCGGTAAAGCGGTAGGCACCCCCGACCATGATGACGAATCCCACCATGTGAAAAAACTCGCCTGCTGTAAAAAACAACCATAGCCGGTCTGTTGCTGTTGCCGCCCAGCACAGAAATCCTGCACTGTTGAGGAAAAACCCCGTCCCCCAGTATTCCGGACCGACCACACCGCCGGCCGCTCGGCGCAGGAACAGGATCCCGAAGCCGATACAAAGGAACAGGGCGGAATACCCAAGAAAAATTTTATAAAGTGAAGCCAGAATCATTTTTGCTTGCGTCAAATTGCATATGTGAATCTCGGTGACAGTATATCAATTACTTTTTCTCCTTTGCTCTTGGCCGTAACCATCTTTGACTGCTTGCTCCATTGCCGCGAGTTCTTCGTCGGTGAGGAAATCAAAGTGAGCGGATCTTTTTCCTTCAGACAGGCGCCCGTTGTTCTGAACACACAGTTGGATAAATAAATCAATCAGGCGGTCCGGCATGTCGATGATGTCCTGGATCGCCTTCCTGGTCTTGTCATAGCTGGCCAGAAACCCGAGCTCTTCAACAAGTTCCTCTTCGATGGTTTTGGTTACAAACTCATAAAAGGCCTCTGCCTGCGAGGTCATATCCATATACTGATACCAGCACGCCGTATCGTTTTCCACGGTCATTTGCCCCATTTCATCCAGCCGATAGTCAATGAGCTGAAGTAAAGGCCGCGAAAAAGCCTCCAGAGAAGCATTGTAATCCGCCTGATTCCTCAGCATGACTGCCGAAACCGGGAACATGAGTCCACGCGGAACCATCCCCTGCAGCGAAAGGATGTTGTGTATCAGAAACCGATGAATCCTTCCGTTTCCATCTTCAAACGGGTGCAGGAATACAAAACCATAGGCAATCGCCGCTGCGTGGATGACCGGAGAAACTTTTCCCGCTTTCATCCGTTTGTGGGATTCAATCAGCCCGGACATCAGGCTTGGAAGGTCTTCCGGTTTTGGACAGATGAAGTGAATGATTTCCTTCTGGTAGGCGACGGCCTGTCCGACATAATTCTGCCTGACCCGATAATCGCTGTCTTTGAATCGTGGGTCAACAATCTGGCTCTGAAGTTCTATCAGGTGTGTCTTCTCACAGAAAGCCTCTTTTCCGGCAAGCTCCAATGCTGCAATGAATTTTGCAGTCCGGGAGGCATTGGGCTTAATGTGTTCAATTTCAAAAGACGACTTTGTCTCCTTGTTATAGAGGTAGCTAAGCGCCCGGCGAAGTAGTTCCGGTGGATAGGCATTCACAATATCCTCGCATTTTTTTCGCAGATCAGCCGAATCCAGCCTGGAAAGTCTTTCTGTTCTTCTGATGATCGGACAGAAAGATGCCGGGCCAAGGAGGTTGTTGACGATGCGGTGGCGCTGCGATCTCTGCCCGTTTTGGACAGTGAAATATTGTCCGGCGTCCAATGCCTCTACATAATTGCCGGAAGCAATGTCATCGACGGGCAGCCGGTTGCCGGTCAGAAGTTCATAAAAAAACCAGATCCTTCTGGCGTACTTTCCGGTCGGCTTGGATTTGATGTATTCCACGAGTGCCTCCCGGGGAACATGTTCGAAGATGCGGGCCAGCAATCCCAGGTTGACACCGTCATATTTCAGCGCAAACTCAAGATGGGCACCGTATTTTTCTCCGGGCCAGTATCTAATCGGGTATATCTCTTCAATGGCACCGTCGTAAACTTTCGACTTGTGAGTTCCGGCAGATGATACAAACGAGGTATGCCAGTGGGGCATACCGGTCAGTCCCAAATTTTCAAGCAGGTAGGCGTATCCTGCCGGACGGTATTCCAAAATGTTTATTCCCATGAGAACCCTCGTAAAACTGTTATTCTCTGGAACAAATAATTAAAATTAAGACAATTGTCAATAAAATAATTAGAAAAAAGCATATTGCTGGTAAAATTATTAAAGCCGCCACCTGTAATTCGGGGGAAACCATACCTAGTTCTACCCCTTTGGTTTACGGCCGGGCTTCTGCGGCTGCAACCTGC
>P_1C_Sed_2_UnCtyDRAFT_1000225_pt1 | contig 17734 bp, 8 predicted proteins | sample Pon1CUnioCityCA_4_FD_10229 | JGI IMG/M metagenome (IMG submission 10229) | reverse complement strand
CTCCGCCCTGTACGAAAAAATGCCCGGCATCCTGGAAAACATCGAATTGAACGATCTCGGTGAAATTCACACCCTGCAGGACGTCATCTCGCTGTTGGAGCAAGCGCCCGTGAAAACACGGGAAGCCACGGCCGTCCAGGATAATGCCGCCGAACCCGACCTTCATAAAAGCCTGGGGGCAACATCCCTTCGATTCACGGTCCATACGGACGCCATCGACCTTCCGGAGATTAGTAAACAGCTGAATCTCGCGCCGGGCCACCAGATCCTCATCACCGAAGACGGCACAGGGGCAGGCGCGGTCCTGAAAACACGTCTTAAAAGCATGGGGCATACACCCGTCCTCCTCGAGTTCAAGGAATATCCTGCACCCATCGCCGACACCGTGGATTTTTCCGCATCCCTTGACGCATTGAACGACCCCGCCCTGGAGCAGCTTCTTGAGGATATAAAGGAGAAACAGGGCCCTGTCGGTGGCTTCATCCACCTCTCCCCCCTTCACCACCACGCCGGTCCCCCGATGACGTTTTCTGACCCCCGGGAAGAAAAGCTTTTGAAAACGGTCTTCTTCATGGCAAAACACCTGAAGAAACCGCTTTCGACGGAAAACGAATCATGCAGAAGCTTTTTTGTCACGGTAACGCGCATGGACGGCCTGATCGGCATGAACGGCATCCCAGTCCACTCCGTCATTCAGGGCGGTTATGCCGGCCTCGTCAAATCCCTTAAAATGGAAGCGCCCCGCATATTCTGCAGAAGCATCGACCTTGCCTCAAATCTCTCACCGGAGGCCATCAGCGCCCTGACCCTGGAAGAACTGCTCGACACATCCGAATGGCCCGTTGAAATAGGCCGGATGTCTGAGGATTCGCGATTTACCATCGGCAAGAAGGAAATGCGGCTGCAAGACGACGGAAACGAAAATTTGCGTCCCGACCATTCAACGGTCTTTCTCGTGACTGGCGGCGGCCGCGGCATCACCGCACGATGTGTCGAAGGATTGGCCGAAAAATTCAAAAGCCGGTTTATCCTGCTGGGCCGCACCACCCTCGAAACCGAACCTTCCTGGGCCGCGGCATGCCCCGATGAAGAGTCCCTGAAAAATTCACTGATCGGGCACCTCCGGGAAAATCAAAAAAAGCCGACCCCTGCAGCGGTCAAGCGGGAAGTCGAAAAAGTCCTGTCCCAACGCGAGATCCGCCGGACCCTTGAGCGCATCCATGCAAGCGGCGGAAAGGGAGTCTATGTCAATGCAGACATCACAGCGGCAAATGATCTGAAGACAAAAATAACAGCTGCTGCCGAGGACTTCGGACCGGTCACCGGCATCATCCATGGCGCCGGGAATCTGGCGGACAAGTTCCTGGAGAAAAAAAACGAGGCCGATTTCGACATCGTATACCATACGAAAATCACCGGATTAAAAACCGTCTTAGACTGCGTGGACACCTCCGAGCTTCGCTACCTGATCCTTTTCTCCTCCGTATCAGGGTACTATGGCAAGGACGGACAGGCAGACTATGCCCTGTCCAATGAAATTTTAAACAAGCTCTCCCACGCCTTTTTCAAACATCACCCCGATGCCTGCATCCGATCCATCAACTGGGGGCCGTGGGACGGCGGCATGGTAAGCCCCGAGCTGAAGCAATGGTACAAAAAATTCGGCATTGATACCATCCCGGTCAAGGAAGGGGTCGGTTTTCTGGTAAATGAACTCGCCCATGCAGAGGCCGGGAGCAGCCAGATCGTCATCTGCCCCAAAAGCCTGGATTTGCTTATGGAGCAGGTAAGAGGCCGCATTTCATGAAACAAGGGGGCAGCAGATGAAAAAAAACGACGAAAAATTGGCGATTATCGGCATGGGATGTCTCTTTCCGGGCAGCACTACCCCGGAGGCCTTCTACAGGTCCCTGCTGAACCACAACGAATACCTGGACCAGGAGATTGTCTATGACATCGATATCAAAAAACTCGATTGCGATGTGGATGAAGATGAGCTGAACAGGCTCGATGATGTGTTCCGGTACACCTTGTTCACTGTCCATGAAGCCCTGAAAGACAGCGGTTATCTGAAACACAAGGAAGCCCTTAAAAACACCGGTCTGATCATGGGCACCCGTGAGACCCCTGATGCGAAAACATACGAATTGTTCAAACCATTGTACTTGAATGAGCTGGAAAGGAATAGCCGCGAACTCTTGAATCGCCAGGAGTTCAAATTTGCCGAACCCGATGATTCCCGGAATGCATCCCCTTTGAATGCCCACTCTTTCGCTTACCCGTCGCTCTACAGCGCCCATGCCCTGTCCATGAAGGGTCCGGTATTTGCCATTGACGCCGCCTGCGCCGCCTCCCTCTATACGACTAAAATAGCCATGCATTATCTCGCCTCCGGGCAGACATACATGATGGTAGCCGGCGGTGTTTTTTGCGGACAAAGAAACAAAGGGTTCCCTTACTTTTTAAGGAAACTTGGCGTCACCCCGGATCAGTCCAAAAGCATACCACTTGACAAAAATTCCGGCGGTATGGTCACCCATGAAGGCGGGGGCGCCTTCGTCCTGAAAAGACTTTCGGATGCTGTCAGGGATAAGGACCGCATCCATGCCGTAATTGACCGCATCGGCTGGTCCAACGACGGGACGGGAAAATTTTTCCTGGCCCCCAGCAAGAAAGGCCAGATCATTGCCTACAAAAACACCTTCGGTAATGACGAAAATTCGGAAGTGGATACCATCGATTACATCGAATGTCACGCTACGGGCACCCAGGTCGGCGATTCCGTTGAACTGGATTCCCTGGAAAAATTCTATGGACACCGCCGGCATGTCCCCATAATCGGGGCGGTCAAGGGAAATATCGGGCACCTGCTCACCGGGGCCGGAGCAGCGGGCATGATCAAGGTGATCATGAGCATGAAAAACGGTGTAATTCCGGCCACAATCAACGTCAATGATCCCCTGTCTTCCAAGGAAGGAAGTTTTTCTGGGAAAAACATGGTCCTCGAAAACACCCCCTGGCCTGAAAGCGGCAGCGTAAAAAAAGCTGCGGTCAGCGCTTTCGGCTTCGGCGGCATCAACAGTCACCTGGTCATCAGGCAATATCAACCAGAAGCGGCGCAAGCCCGGCCTTTTTGTGAAATTCCGGACGCCCCGCCCCCTAAAACAGCAATCACCGGCATTTCCTTGCACCTTGGCAACATCGAAGGCGTCAAGGCATACAACGACGCCCTCTACTACGGTAAACACCCGAAACTTGAGAGCAATCCACGGCGCCTTCGCGGCATGGAGCAAAATTCTGATTTTTTAAACCATCTGAACCTGCAGGAGGGCATTCCTCCAGGCTTTTACCAGTCTCCCTTCCTGTTCGACTACCTTAAAAACAAGGTCCACCCCAAGGACGATCACGAGGCCGTTGACAAGGAGATGCTCTTTCTGAAACTTGCCGACGAAGCCCTCACCGATGCCGGCATCGAACCGGGGGAGCCTCAGAATATTGCCACAATCGTATGCGCAAAACAGAACCTGGCCATGATGCCCTTCTATTCCAATGCTTATCTACCGGATTATGTTCGCGCCGCCCAGACAGCATCGAATATAGACCTGGAGGCGTCCCAGAGCAAAGCGCTGGCCAAGATCGCCCGCCGGGCAATCGACCCCAAGGAAAACGATTTCGACCGCATCACCACGGGCATTGGTCCGATTATCGCGACCCGGATCCCGTCCCTGTGGAATTTCATCGGACCTGCCTTCAAAATGTCTTGTATGGACAATTCATTCCTCCGCGGCCTTGAATTCGGCAAATTACTCCTTGAGACCGGGGATGTGGAAGCGGTACTTATTGGGGTGATCGACAATGACCCGATCCTGGAAAACCTTATCTGGCATCACTGTTACGGCAAAGCATACGGCATGGATCCAAGGGATGTGACTTTCAGTGAAGGGGGCGCCGCCATTGTCCTCAAAAGAGCCGCTGACATCAACTCCGGGGAAAAACTCTATGCCCGCATCGATGACATCAAAATCCTGCGGGAAGACCCGCCCTTCTCCGCATGCCCCTCCTTCCCGGAGACGGTCGCAGGCTTTCATTCTCCTCCTGATTCCGGGCAAGACGATGAACACCCCGAATACCTGGAATTCTACGGCCGGACGGCCCGACATGAGGCTGCCCCTGAAAGCCTGACACGGCTTGATGACAATCTGGGCCAGGCTTGCAGCAAGAGCCTTCCCGTAGGCTACAGCCTTGATCAGTTCGGCTGCAGCCAGATGTCCGGACAGGCGTTATCCGTCATCAAGGCTGCCCTTATGCTTCATTATTCCTATAAACCGCCGACACCGAAAAAAATATACGACGAACAGAAGAAAACATGGAATCATCGGACATTGTCCCTGGACTCATCCCCCTTCTACTGGCAGCAATCAAACCGACCAAAATCGGTCTCGGTAACAGGTCCCACCAAGGACGGCTCCAGCGGACGGATTATCCTCTCCGAGGGTGGAATGGCCGGTTCCGGAGAACCCCATGGTGCCATGGCAGCGGTCAACCAGCCCATGTTGATCCTCTCCGGCAAGGACAAGGAGAGCCTGCAAAACGAGCTGCAAATGTTACAAAAATCCCTGGAAAGCAATCCATCCCTCCCCTATCTTGCGCAAAAATATAAGGCGCAATTCGAAAAACGGCAAGGACAGGACAAGGATTTTGTGATGGTAATCCAGGGCGGCACAACGGAAAAAATGCTTGCTGACGTTAAAAAAGCCATCCCCTCGATAGGGGATGCCTTTTCCCGCCGCGGACAATGGCAGGGGGATAACGGAAGCTTCTTTACCGCTTCTCCCCTGGGAGCCAACGGGAAAATCGCCTTTGTTTACCCGCCCTCGGGGTTGAACTCTCAAAATGCCTTATACGAGCTGACATCAACCTTCCCCCAGCTCATCCCTTTTTACAATGGATTTCTGCAGGCCAATGCCCATCAAGAGAACAAATATATCACCCGCTTTAATGATTATCTGAAAAGCAAGGAGCAGCTCCCCCTTTATATGGATGCCATCCTCGCCTCTATGACCACGGAGCTCATCGTGAATGTCCTTGGCATTAATCCCCGGATGGTCCTGGGATGCAGTTTCGGCGAAGTGATAATGTATTCTGCAACAAAAATGCTCACCGAGGAGAGCACGGCAAACCTGATCAATGACGTCGTGTCTCCCTTGATCGCCAATCTGTCGCATCCGGAGCACATCAGGCGCTATTTCCGCGACGACCAGCCAGAATGGGTGACGTATTACTGCAAAGGCAGAAACGGAAACACGCAGACGATCGAAAAAGAGCTGAAGAATACGAAAAAGGCTTTCCTGACGATCAAGGCCGCCCCTGGTCACGTCATTATCAGCGGCCTGCAGCGAGAATGCGACAGGATCATCAAAAAAACCCGGTGCTTTGCCTACCAGCTCAGCCGCAACATATTTGTCCACACCCCTTTGGCCATGGCCTTCTACGACGATATCTATAAAGAGACCCTGGCACACTCATTCACGTTCTCGGCACAAAGACGCTCCACCTTCTACACCACCCGGGACTGCCAACCCTTCAGCTTTACAAAAGAACAGTTCGCCCGAAACATGGCGGACTGCATCTGCAAGTCCATTGATTTTGAAGCAGTGATCAAAAAATCATACGATGATGGGGCACGCATCTTTATCGGCATGGATTCAAGCGATCTCTGCGCCGAATGGATTTCGCGAACGCTTGAAGGCAGAGAGGCCATGGTTCTCCCCGTCAAAAAGAGCGACATCACCTTGAACCAGTCGATTCAATGCCTAATCGCCAAACTGATTTCCAACGGCATTCCAGTAAATCTGGATCACCTGATTAATTACCCCACTCATCAGGCCACGAACAAAGGCCTCGTGAAACCAATCACCCATAATCCCCGGAGCATCCGTGAGATTATGCTGGACCCGGAAAATATAGCCCTTTTCCGACCCGTCCAATCAGATGTTTCAACAGATATCACCGAAGAGCTCCCGGATGAAGCATCAGAGACATCTTCTGAACCCGCAGCGGATAAACAACAGCCGCCTGTTAACGAGGCGGCAACTCATACCGCTTCTCAATCTCAGGTCGGGACGTACGATTGGAAACCGGCGATGACAGCTGAAGAGCTGCAAAAACGCCATAACCAGAATGTGCAGATGCATGAGCGGTTCATGGCGGTTCAGGACCAACTCAATGGTTTTCTCCATGACCTGATTCTGAAACGCTATGGTTCCGCCTCCGTTGCTGAAGGGGAGCCAAAGCCTTTCAATGCTGAAGGGGAACCGGCATCCGACCTGAACCGAGGTGTGCTCTGGGATGAACGACAGATTTTTGAAATGACGACGGGCCACCTGTCCAGCATCCTGGGAAGTCGTTACGAGATGGTCGATCAATATCCCGTCAGAGCGCGTCTGCCACTACCCCCTTTTATGTTCGTCAGCCGCGTGACCGCCATAGACGCTGAGTTCGGTATTCTTCGCCCTTCACGAATCGAGATCGAGTATGATGTCCCTGTCGATGCCTGGTACCTGAGCGATGGCAAAGCCCCTTTCACCATCATCAGCGAATCGTCGCATTGCGGAATCCTTCTTCTCAGCTACATTGGCGTGGATTCCCTGTTCGCGGGCAAACGCCGGTTCCGTGCGCTGAGCTCCAACACCCGCATCCTTTCGGAAAAACTGATCCGAGCCGGCGAAACCGTAAAAGGGATCTTTAATATCACCTCCTTTACTTCGCTCAATGATCATACCCTGGTTTTCTACACCTACGATCTCTTTGACCAAAGTGATGCCTGCATCTTCAGGATGACCGGATCCGGCGGTTTTTTCACCGAACAAGAACTGAAAAACGCCAAAGGCTACCTTGAGCCGGCCGGGCGTACTGCGGAGAAAAAACCGGAATCGGCTGCTTACCAACCCACCCTCACCTGCGAGAGGACCGCATTTGACGAACGCGATATCGTCAACCTCCAGAATGGAAGGGATGACCTGTGTTTCAGCCCTTCCTACGGACAATATGATGACCCCGAGCAGATCTATCCGAACAATTTCAAAGTGCTCTCGCGCGTCCCCGCCCTTGATAAACACGGCGGCGACTACGGGATGGGATGGGTCAAGGGCGAGGCGGATATTGATCCAAACAACTGGATCTTCGACGCCCATTTCAAGAATGACCCGGTCCTTCCGGCCACCGTCGTCATTGAAGGGGGAATCCAGCTATTGTCCTTCTATGCCCATTACATCGGGTTGAAAAAGCTGGCAGGCCCTGGCAGCTACCGCAACACCCTTCTCGGCACAGAGTCGAAAGCCGTCTTCCGGGGTGAGGTCGGAAGGGAAGACGGGAAGGTGACCTATGAATGCCACGTCAAAAAAATCACGCCGGGACCTGAAACCTCCCTCTCGGCAGACTTCAAGGCCTACTGCAAAGACAGGGTCGTTGTCATCGTCCAGGGTCTGAGCATCAAAATGATACCCAGAGAGGAACAACACCATGCAACATTTCTGGTGGCATAAAAACGACACTGTCGACGCGGCGCCGCTCGCCGACAGTGACGATCCGGATAAAATCACGGACCTGGGCAGTTCGTTCTTTATCGTAAAAGACAGGGATCGTGTTTTTTTGACTGATGCGGGTGAGATTTCCGCTTACCCAAAAGACAAGGCATTGCCCTGCCTCGGTTGCCTTCCGGCAATTACGCCGGATCAGTTCGGGGACGCGGGATTCCGAAGGGATCACGGCGCAAGCTATTGCTATATGGCAGGGGCCATGGCCCAGGGGATTTCCTCCCCGGCCATGGTCAAGGCCCTTGGGGAAAACGGAATTCTCGGTTCTTTCGGCTCCGGAGGATTGAGCCTGCCGGAGATCGAAAAAGCCGTCGTGGAAATAAAGGCCGCCCTGCCGGACGGCCCCTGTGCGTTCAACCTGCTTTCCAGCTCCTACGCCCCCGAATTTGAGAGGGCAACTGCCGACCTTTACATCAAACATGGCGTCAGGACCGTTGAGGCAGCCGCATATATCACCCCCTCACCCGCCCTCGCCTATTACCGCCTGTCCGGATTGAAAAAGGACGCAAACGGTGCCTTGCGTGCCAACAACCGCGTTATTGCCAAAATATCCCGCCGGGAAACAGCCGAGCGGTTCATGCAACCCGTCCCTGACCCCATCGTCCGTCAACTTCTGGAATCCGGATTGATCAGCCGGGAGCAGGCCACTGCCGCGCGGCAAATCCCGGTGGCCGACGACATCACCGTTGAAGGGGATTCTGCGGGACACACGGACAACAGGCCACTCATCGCTCTGCTGCCCGCCATCCTTTCCACCAGGGACATCATCTGCCGAAAATATGCCTATCCGCACAAAATCCGGGTGGGCGCCGCGGGCGGCATCAGTACAGCACCATCGGCCCTGGCGGCTTTTTCCATGGGGGCGGACTATATCGTCACCGGATCCGTCAACCAATCCTGCGTCGAGGCCGAGACGTCCGAACATACGCGCCGTCTTCTGGCTGAGGCCGACATGGCCGACGTGATGATGGCGCCAGCAGCCGACATGTTTGAAATGGGCGCCAAGGTGCAAGTTCTGAAAAAAGGAACCATGTTTCCCCTCCTTTCAAAAAAACTCTACGACCTGTACTGCCGGTACGGATCCATCGATGAACTGCCGCCCGAGGAAAAGGCGAGACTGGAGACAAAGATATTCAAGAAAGACATTGCTGCCGTCTGGCAGGAAACTGTCGCCTTTTTTCAGGAACGGGACCCGGGGGTAATCGATCAGGTAAAACACCACCCGAAAAAAAAGATGGCCCTGATAATCAAATGGTACCTCGGCCAATCATCGCGCTGGGCCATCACGGGAGATCCCATGAGGTCCATGGATTCCCAAATCTGGTGCGGGCAGTCCATGGGAGCTTTCAACGACTGGGTCGCCGGCACCGCATTTGCAGAAACAAGAAACCGAAGCGTTGTCAATATTGCAAAAATCATCCTGTTCGGTGCGGCATTTCTGTGGCGGATAAATAAGCTCAACATGCTGGGCTACCCCGAGGATCGCACCTTTGCCATGACCAATCCCAGATACTATCTGGCTTTGCCCGGGCTAACCCACAATCCAACGGAGGTGACACCATGAGTTCCCGTGAAAAATATAAAAATTTCCTTTCCCGTGTGCTGATGAAACGAAGCTTCAAAAACCAGTTCGCTGTTCCCGAGCCCCCGCCGAAGGCATTGGAATCCTTTTTGATCTGGTACGAAAAAAACTTCCTTGATGTGAACATATCAGACATCCGGATTGAAAAACCCATCTTTATCATCTCCCTGCCCCGTACCGGATCATCCATCCTTCAGGATGTCCTTTGCACCCATCCGGATATGGCATACATCACCAACCTCATGCATGTCTATCACAGCTGTTTTTGCGCCGCTGAAAAATTCCGCAGGCAGCTCAACCTGAATGTAGCAGGCGAACGGTATCTGAAAGACAGTATCATCATCGAGTCCACAAGTCCCGCCGATCCTGTGGGGACCTGGACAAAATGGGTGGGGACAGACCCCTATTCCTTCGAATACGAAAAACTTACGATAAATCGGTTTTCCCCTGGGCAGATCAACAATATCTACAACCACATCAAACGAATCCTCTGGTGCTTTAACCAGGACGGCCGACCTCACCGGTTCATCTTGAAAATGCCCGGTCTTCTGTCGCATATCACCTTCCTGAAAGAGCTGTTTCCCGACGCAAAATTCATCCATCTCATTCGGGATGCGCGGCCAACGGCAAATTCCATGGTCAAGCTCTACCATTTATGCCAAACACAGCTGAACTATATTCGCAAAAAAAAAGGCAATTCAAACGGCGACCAAAGGGCCATGATTCCTTATCCCCGGCTGCAAAGACTTCCCGAATACATCTACCGGTACGGTCCCGATAATATCCGCACCACGGCACACCTGTGGAATGACGCCATCCAATATTTCGACAGCAACCGTCCGCTGCTGGAAAACGTCCATGACATCCGATATGAAGACTTTATCCAGGATCCGAAAGGAGAAGCCGCGAAGGCATTCGCTTTCTGCGAATTGCCGCCCACCGCTACCGATAACGACCAATTCCAAAATATTGTCAACAAGATCGGAAAAATCAATCACAAGAACACCTATGCGCATTATGAAACCATCGAAAGGATTTGTCAGGCAACAATGCAGCAGTACGGGTATTTATAAAAAAAAGTGGTTAAGGCTCGGTTTTTGCCGGTGAATATATTTTCGCTTAACGGATTTGACCCTGTCGATGTTATCCGTTTCCGTGACCGCAAGACTTACCGCATTTCCCAGTAGTTCTTTTGTCCGACGCATTATTTCGTCAAGGCTCCCTGCATGGAAATCAGGACCCCTGACATAATAGAACGCCACCCTGTCCCGGTCCTTCTGCAACAGGTAAAAATCAGACAAGACCAGCTTGCGGAAACCATGCCGTTCCAGAGGCCTTTCGATTACCTCGTATAATTGCCAGGCGGGGATGATCCTGCCGTCAGGCAGTATAAAAGTGTCGTCGCGCCGGCCTTCGATGGGGCCAAGCATCGGGTAGGGATTTCCGCAGGCGCATTTTCCCCCGTAAAGGGAAGAATAGTCACCGATCCGGTAGCGGATAAAAGGCATGGCAAAGCTGTTCAACGCGGTGAGCGCCACCTCTCCCCGCTGGCCGGGTGGCAGGGCGTTGCCCTGCTCATCCAGGATCTCCAGTATCACATTATCATTAAAGACATGCAATCCCTTGTGCTTGCACTGGGCGGCGATCATGCCCATTTCAACCGATGAATACTCCACATATACGGGGCATTGGAAGCGTTTTTCCAGATGGGCAATCTCATGGCCCATAACCATCTCCGAATTCAGCGATATGGCCCGGATGCCCATCTTCCGAATGTCGTCATCTCTCAGTTGATCAGCCAGGTCCATGGCATAAGACGGATAGATGGACAAAACGTGGGGCTGGTAATCCATGAGGGCATCCCTGATCTCTGAAAAGGGCTTGTTCGGAGTAAAGGCCCGGTTGCTGAACACCCGCTGCCTGAAACCGGCATTTTCAACAACAGGCAGCAGATACACCAGCCGCTTGAACGGGCCATAGCCAATCATGCTGAATGCCCTGACGTACAGAAGGAGACGGGTCATGAAGTTGAATTCATCCCATACGACGCGAAGCATCTTTCCGGAAGATCCGGAAGTATTGCGCACCCGGCAATTATCCGATCGGCACGTTTTCGACACAACAAAATCATAACGATCCTGGATCTGCGATTTCGTTATCGCGGGAATCAGCCGCAGATCAGCCGGCTTCCTGATCTGCGAGGGGCGGATGCCGGCCTTGTCAAACCAGTCCCGGTAAAAACCGCTTGTCTCATAAGCATGGTGGATGATCTTCCGCAGCCTGTATCTTTGCAGGTGAGCGTTGTATGTTTTCCCCAGGAGGGGGTTACAAAAAAAATGTCCGCAATAAAAAGCCCATTTCAGCATTTCCATGGCATACCTGACCTAAACATTCATTTGTGAAAGTTTCTCTCTTGCTATCCGGGACAGGACCAGGGGGGCTCTTGCAACGGAGCTGCTGCTCCTGGAGATGGACGGAACTTCTTTTACACTAATGTTCACAAGGGGTCCCAGTTGTTCCTGATATACCCGCCCGATCTGGTGTAAAAGATCTTCTGGCAATTCATGGGCATCCGCATTTCGGACAAGACTGATGTCGATTCTGTCGAAATCATGCTGGACAATCTGGTATTGCCGAATGAGTTCCCCTTGATTGCCCCGCTGGATCTTCTCCATGGGAATTGTCATGTTAAAGGCATGGCAGACACGGCCGTCGGGTAAATGAATGGCATCGTCAGCCCTGCCCCTGATCGATGAGAGAATCGGTGTTTGGTATCCGCAATCACAGGTTTCATCAGTCCACCGGCTCATGTCGGCACATCCTGAATACCGGATGACAGGCGTTCCATGGCCGCCATCATGGCAGGTCATGACGACAAAGCCATCCTCTCCCTTTTTTACCGGCTGCCCCTGGCTGTCAACAATCTCGAGGGTATTGGCATCAATGTTTGCATGAAGCTTTTTGTTGACGCATTCACTGGCCATGGGTCCGCCTTCCGTGGAAATGTAGGTTGAATAGCACAAGCAATCAAATGCATCCTCAATATAGGCTCTCGTAAAATCATCGAGGATCTCCCCGGTAAGGGCGACTTTCCTTAACCGTAATTGCCTGCCCCGGCCCGCTTTTCTCAACCTGGCCAGCTCCCGCATGACTCCCGTATAGGTCACGATGTAATCCGGGCGACAAATCTCGAGGTCCGTCATGATTTTCTCAATATCCTGCTGCACACTGATGATGGAAATACGCGCACCGATATATTTATAAAAATTCACGGAATGCTTTTCATACGCCCCCCGGGACTTGCTGTCCAGTATCAGGGCCGTTTTGGGGAAAACCGTCGTATGCATTTTGATAAGTCTTATCGCACTGGCCACCACATGGGTCACCCAGCCCTCATCCTTGTATACCTGGATGGGATTGCCGGTGGAACCGGATGTCCGAAGCAGATAGGACCTGTTTTTATCCATTGACCTCGGGATCAATGCCGCAAAATTGTCAGCCAGATCTTTTTTTGTAGTGATTGGAATCAGGGAAAGGTCTTCAATAGTTCGAATATCCCCGGGCTTGATCCCTGCCCTGTCAAATCTCTCCCTGTAAAAATCCGTTTCATGGTAAGCGATATGAATCGCCCGCCGAAGTGCTTCATTTTCAACTGCCCGGAGGTTCTCCCTGCTGGAATAGGTGCGGCGGGCGTAGCGGTATCCATTGAAAAAAATCTTTACAAGAAACTTTACCCTGTCAAACTCCACTTTCCGGCTCCCATGCGCTGAAAAAAATTACCGGCGGGAAAATAAGGCGTCCCTTGCTCCGGCCGTTCACTGATTCCAGAATTCCTCCCATAGAATTACTGTATGATTTGTTAGTCTAAAGCTTTTCGGCAGAAAAATCAAGCAGGCATAACACCTGGAGGCAGGACCGCAACTCTACAGATGCACTGTTTTTTATAAAGCACGGCCATACATGGCGGCCCTTTTTTATCGTTGACTTCCATCCCGAATATTTATACTTTTAGTAAAACAAGCTTGCGCATTATAGCCTTGTCCGCGCAAAACGCACTTTCCAGGGCGGAGACAGCATCCTGTGCCTGTTTCTTCCCGCCGTTTTACAGTCAAATGCTTGTCCGGGGAGCCGCGCCTAACGATAAGGAAGGATTTGCCATGCAAAAAATTTCCGTGAAAGGCAGCCGATGAAACTCAGAGAAATACTTCCCGAAGTTTTGTATGATGCTGCCTGGATCATTCTTGCTGTCCTTTACTACGGCATCGCCCTCATCCCGGCCTACCACCTTCTCCGATCAACATCGGCCCTGCCGCTGCCGTGGCGCTTTTTCATATATCCCGTGGCCTTCTTCCTGTTCATTTTTGCCCTTATCGCTCTGACCGGGATTACAAAGCGGTTTTTGCGCGCAAATGTACCCGGAACTTACAACTATCCCGGAGACCGGGCCGTGAAGACCTGGATCGCCAACATGACCATTCCACAGTTTCTTCTGGTTCCCTTCAGCCGGCTCATCCTCCTGAATGCTACCTTACGGTTCATCACGTATCGCCTTTACGGTGTCCGTCTCCATTACTCCACATCCATCTCAACAGCGGCTTTTCTAAGGGATTTTGACCTCCTCTATATCGGGAAGAACACTGTCATTGGGCCCTGGGTACGATTGATCGCCCACCTCTTCCCCTCACCCGGAAAACTGATCATGGGTAATCTGACCATTGGCGACAACTGCGTCATCTCCAACGAAACCACCCTGCTCCCCGGCGCTACAGTCGGCAACAACGTCTTTATCGACAAGGATTGCATACTCGGCATCCAATCCGTCATCAAAGACAATTGCCATATTGGGTTCAGGACAATGATCGGCAACAAGTCCGTCATCGAAAACGATGTCCGGATCGGCGCTCTCTGCGGCATCGCCAACCGCGTACGAATCCATGAGGGAATCAGGATTCCTGATTTTTCCTGCATTCCCGATGACACCATTGTTGACACACAGGAAAAAGCCAACGCTTGCACCTTAGTCGCCGAAGGCTCTGTTTCCGGAAAGACGGGGGGAATATGATGACATTGAGAATTCTGGCAGCCAGTTTTCTCTGGCTGATGGGAGCCCTCTTTTTTTACGGAACGGCCGTCATCCCATGCTTCTACTTCATCCAGTGGGGCCGCAGGCTCCCTTTCCCCGCCGTTGTCTTTGTTTGTCCCCTGGCTGTTTTTCTCTTCATGATCGCGCTGATGCTCGTGACAGGCATCTGCAAACGCCTTTTCCTGCCAAGGCCCAGGGAAGGTCATTTTTCCTTTTCCAGTGACCGTGAAGCCCTTGTCTGGAAAACCAACAACCTGCTCACGCAATATTTCCTGGTGATCTTCCATCGCATGCTGAACCTCAACGCCACCCTGAGGTACCTGACCCTCCGTCTCTACGGCGCTGATATCCATTTTACATCCTTCATAACAACCATGACCTATCTGCGTGATTACGATTTAATCAAAATCGGCCGGCATTGCCTGATCGGCGCCTGGGCCATGATACACGGGCACTTTCATAATGCAGTGGACTCCCTTGTTCTGGCAAGAACAGAAATCGGTGATAATTCCTTTCTGGGCGCCTATACGTGGATTTCCTGCGGATGCAAAATCGGCAATGCGGTTTTTACCGGCATATATGTGTCCATCGGAACTTTCTCGATCATCGGCAACAATTGCAGAATCGATTACAAAACGAGAATAGGAAACAATGCGGCCATTGAAGATGAAGTCACCGTGGGCAAATATTGCAGCCTGGGAAATTGCGTCCATGTCGGCAAGGGAATTATAATCCCCGATTTCTCATTTATACCCGACAATACCATCATATCATCCCAGGAGATGGTTGCCGCATTCGTCAGGTACGGATATTCATTCAATCACACAACCGCAGTTCAAAGCCACTGAGTCAATAAATTAAACAATGCTTCTTACCCTGCCGCTTGCAGCTATTCAAACGGCTGAGACGGTAAAAAGCTCAAAGCAGATACATTACCGAGGTGAAAAAAGCTTTGACAGATTAATCGGATTATACAAATATTTAAAAATCAGGGCAGGATGAAACAAACACGGTCATAAATTCATCAGATTTTATTGGAGGCACCATATGAAGATTGCAGACCCAAAACCGTTTTCTATTTTTAGCATAGCTGTCTTTATAATCGCCGGGATCATTTTCCCCGGGAACCCGGCTCAGGCGGCCTTGCAGTCACACGTGATCTCAGGGACAATAACCGCCGTAGATCGTGATAACAATTCAATTGAGATTACGAATCCAAGCGGTTCCTTTGTGGGAGAAGCCCCTAATGAATACGCCATTGAAGCGCTATCGCCGGAAAATCCGGTCATTGCCGTCAGCCTGGGCAGCAAGGGAGGCGATTGGGTTTTTATCGGTAAATTGGACACAACAAACACGATTTTGACAAGCGCTTACGGCGATATCGCGTTTCTACGCGAGGCAAATTGCGACGATCCCGGCAGCGGGGACGACTTTTGTGATATCCGCGTAAGGGGCAATTTTCAATTTCAATACACCAACACGCCTGATTGCTCCAATTGCAGCGGGTGCAACTGCGAAGCATCACAAACCGCGCTGACCATCTCCGGCCCGGATGACCGGAAAACCAAGGCAAACCTGCGGCCCGGTGAAACCTTTACGCATGGAGGGCAGGGATATAAAGTTCATATCATTTTTATTTCCGGCGAGAGCCCGGCCTATCCGCAATGTTTGGATCAGCCGTGCGCCGGCCCGCAAGCGGTTTCCAATTTCGCCATCATCATAGAAGCTGAAAATGACGACAGCAGTTGTTTTATCAGGGTGGCGAGAAGTCATTTTCTCGGGCATTCCGACAGGAATGGCCTATAAAAAGCCGCCTGTCCGGGTTTGCCTGCCCGCAATTCCCGACGAAATCCGGACATACCCACTGAAAACAACCGGCGGCATTTGAAGAAAACCGCACCACTCCAGCGTTGAAAACCCCGGCCGATTTTAGTTTCCGGCAAAAGGGACTTGTTCGTTATTTTTGCCTTAAAAATGCCACCGTGATGCATCAAGGGCAACCTGCGTTATACGTCCTTAGCTTCCCTGCCCGCTTTCCATGTTTGCTTTTTGGATATCAACCTGAAAAAAATATTGACTTAAACGTCAAACCCCGCCTTAGAGTTAACTTTCATAAACATTGTTCAAAAAATATAATAATGATCAGCCGATGCCGGGCCAGATAACTGGACTTGCTTTTTTCCGCCCTGCCCGCATGCGATAAAAAATCGCATCCCGCTGAACTTGAAAACTCCGATTGCACCTGAAAGCATGCCCGGTCTCACATCGATTACATTGAAGGCTGAGATGAACGTCATTTGCCCTGGCAGTTAAAAAGCGGGCTGAAGCCCGCCCCTGTCATGGAGGGAAAAAAGCTGCGGGCTTTTTCAAGCCGGCGCTTTATGGCAGATCCATAAAGGGTATGGCTTCAGCCTTCCCGGAGACATGATGGAAAATGCTAACACACTGTTTTTACATCTTTCCTTACCGGTCAAGGATGCATTGACCAAAGTTGACCATTCAATCAATTGACTTATAAGCCACTATCCCTTTTACTGTCAGTCATACGGTGGAAATGCTTTCCGCTTGCCCGGCCTTCGGCATTGCCGAGGTCTCTGCAATACTTGGAGTTCCCGGAAGCAATTGAATTCTCTTTGCCTTAACCGGGATTTGGAAGGTGGAAGTTAACTTTAATTAAGGAGGTCTGCTATGAAGAAGAAACAGTGTCTAATTGCAGTGGGTCTGTGTGTTTTTTTCCTCTTTGCCGGCGGTGGCAGCACTTTATTTGGCGCCCCGGACCAGGAGCGGAGTCACGCCGAAATCAATCGTGAGCTGTCCCAATTACGCAAACAAATCAGAGATAACCACTGGACATTCGAAGTCGGAGAGACCGAGGTGTCCCACCTCCCCCTGGACGCTATCACCGGCACACTTCCGGAATCCACAAGTCCGGACTCCCACCGCGTGTCCATGCCGGTCAGGAGCGTCCAGGCCTCGCTGCCCGCAGTTTTCAACTGGAAGGAGCAGGGTAAAATGACCCCTGTCAAAAATCAGGGCAGCTGCGGTTCCTGCTGGGCTTTCGGCACGCTCGGCTCTTATGAGGCCGTGATCAAGGTGGAAACCGGCAAGACCACTGACCTCTCCGAGCAATGGCTGGTGGACTGCGACGACAGCGCCCATGGCTGCAACGGCGGATGGGCTGCTTTTGACGAAATCGCCAAAAATGGCGGCGCCATCCTGGAGCAGTGTTATCCCTACCGGGCGAGGGATCAGAGCTGCCGTGCCCAGGATTGCTCCTATAAATATCCCCTGGAAGATTACTACCGGGTCGGCGGACAATCGGACATCTCCAGAATAAAGGAGGCCATCTATAATTATGGCCCCGTCTACGCCTCTGTACATGTCAACTCAAATTTTCAGAACTATAGAAGCGGTGTCTTCAACAACACCAGCAATAACTCGCCCAACCATGCCATCGTCCTTTGCGGCTGGGAT